>Ga0058702_10000241_pt1 | contig 26781 bp, 34 predicted proteins | sample AgamicOrSfe_FD_83781 | JGI IMG/M metagenome (GOLD analysis project Ga0058702, IMG submission 83781) | Agave microbial communities from Guanajuato, Mexico - Or.Sf.e | ecosystem: Host-associated > Plants > Phyllosphere > Phylloplane/Leaf | place: Guanajuato, Mexico | collected 2012-05-30 | reverse complement strand
GATGCCTCCCATCATCATAGGTATATCTTTCTGTCTCGAGTCATTATTTGTGCTTGTGGATTGCTCTTCAGACTGTCTCAGAGATGACCAGCCGACCTCGCGCGTTCGGACGTAGACTCGACCAGCATCACGCTCTTTCACCATCATTTGTGTATTACGTTCAGCCGTCTCACGAATCCAGTAGCGCGCTAGCTGGAGCACTGTCGGCGTCAGGTCCGGTACTAGCATGGTATCCAGGATGTCAGCCACAGCTTGGACATCAGCTATCGAGGGGTCGAAATGTGTGTGCTTGGTGTCAGGAGCTTCGTCAAGTGAAGAGGAAGATGTGTAAGTTGTGCGGTCGTCTGGATTGACCTCGGGAGCGCGGGCGCTAGGGGTCCCATGGAGGACAACGATAGGTCGGCCTGGGAGTCGGTGAGGGCGGCTGTGGCCTTCTAGGTGGTGGACTGGAGGCGTGGAGTCAGCCATTGCTTCGAGAACACGTCGGGCTTGCGTCTAGAAAGTTGAGAGATGGTGCAAATAGGTGCAAATAGGTGCTAGGATGGTTATAGATAAGAGCTGCGAGGACTGTACTTGATACTTGCAACCTCCGGCGATCGATACAGTGACGTGGTGCGGGGTGTTTCCCCGCAACGGAACGGTTTCAGAGTCCGCCACGACAAGTCCCTCACTTAGGCTGGCTCATCTACGAAGTTCCTTAGCTACAACAGCATGTGCGATGGCTACTAGAAAGACATCTTCGATCATTCATTACGCAAGAGACTTGGATACAGGCGAAAGGCAGTTTCATCGTGCTTCTAATGGTAGACATTAAATCCTGGCGCACTGGAATAAACTCTACGTGAACTTGCTAAGCCTCGCTTTCATTACTTGTCACACGCTTAGCGCAACCTCAGCTTGAGGCTTGAGGCATTCGAATAAATAAGCAAGATGTGAGAGCGGCTGCAGAGCCTTGTAGGGCTGCAAGCACCCTTGTGATGAGCGCCCTTGTTTGCTCTGTTTCACTTGGCTTTTCCACAAACTGGTGTCAACTTTGGCTACCTCCTTCATGTCAATCATCTCATCTCGCGTCTTGCATACACATTGAGAAAGTCGTTGACTGTACAAAGCGATTTCATTATCACTCCTCTTGCCCTGTGAACTGTATGGCCCTTGACCTTAACCACGACAAGAAACTCCATCATGGATGATACAGAGCTAGTGAAGATGTTGGAAGCTCAGAAGAAAGTTCTGACTGAAGCACAACGCAACCGAGGTCAACGAGCGACGAACAAAGCAAGCCGAGCTTTCCTTCAGATGAGCTTCGCGCAAAAGGTCAGCTAGTGAGCTTGATCTACTGTGACAGAGCAATAGTACTGATGCGATGAGCAGTTTCAACCTCGAAAATTGAACATGCGTCAAACTTTCGTAAGCTCCGCGTATCCACCATCGACCACAGCACTCGCAGATCTCGAAACCATTGATATATCTATGCTCCGTCTTGAGACTCATCATCGTGGCAAAGTGTTGGTTGTCAGTACCTTTGTTGAGGCTACTCGCCTTCAATCCTTCCAGAGTGCCGTCGAAGATGTCCGTGGGGCAGTCGATCGCATTGCGCTCTACAATGAGAACCCCGATTTGCACCCATCACAGGTCCTTCCTAAAGGTGCTTTCTTCGCAATCAAAGAGCCATACTACAAAACGACAGCTGATGGTGGATTTATCATACGTGTCGACCATCCATCTGACCTCATCAAATTAAAGCCTGGATATAACGGGTATCTTGTGGCGTTGGGGATATCGATGATCGTCCTCCAGTCAACCAGCCTCAAATGCAAAGAGGATGGCAATCAAATGTACCTCAAGAAGGACTATCTCAGTGCGTTGGACAGCTACACTCGTGGAATCACACTCTGTGGAAGTGACGAACTTGCACTGAGATGTGACCTGCTGCGCAACCGTGCCGCTGTCAATCTGAGCCTTGCACGATACGAGTCTGCGTTGGAGGACGCCACTTCAGCAGTCATACCCGGAGGACTGCCAAACGCTGCGAAATACAACACCAAAGCTCATCTACGTCAAGGGCGTGCCGCTTATGCTTTGAGAGACTGGAAGAGTGCCGATACTCATTATGCCGAGGCCCTGCTCTGCACACCTACCGATCAGGACTCCTTGACTGGCCGCAAGTGTGTCGCAGATCGTCAGCGAGAAGCGACCTCCGGCAACTACGACTTCACGAACATCAGTGACTCTTTGGGAGAGGAAAGCTCGCGGCTGGACATAGCTGACTTCCTGTCCAACACTGAGGTCCGTCCCGCTGGTCGACACGGTCGTGGGCTTTTCGCTGCGAAAGCGCTGAAAGCTGGCGACCTGATCCTCTGCGAGAAAGCGTTCGCGATTCGTTTCAGGTATGAATCCAAGGATGAAGTGGTCACCGTTATCAACATCAATACCAATCGTGGATGTATGGGTCCGCACGCCATGCTGTCCTCAGACATCATCCAGAACCTGCGACACAATTCAAAGCAAGCTGCTCGTTTTGTTGATCTATACGACGGTGGATACGAACCAAAGAGTCCGCTCCAGCAAGTCGACGGTGTAGTTGTTCTTGATACTTTTCAAGGTCAAGCCGTAGTTGACTATAATTGCTTCGGCAGTCCTGACGTGCGCTCTGTGGGCGATGTGGTCCCGGAGAAAGATCCACTGCGAAGCACGGGAATCTGGATCCAAGCCTCGTACATGAATCATTCATGCGATCCCAATGCCGCTCGTGCATTCATTGGAGACTTGATGGTTGTTCATGCCAATCGTGATATTGCAAAGGCTGAAGAGATCTACATATCCTACATTCTTCCGGACGTGGACTATCAGAAGACGAAAGAAAAACTAATGTCCGGCTGGGGATTTCAATGCGACTGCAAGATTTGTGTCGCAGATTCTAAATGTTCAAGCGATAGTCGTAATCTACGCCGAAAGCTTACCCAGGAGGTGCAAGCTTTGATGGCTGCAAATCAGCAGAGTGCAAGCTTCCATGGCAACAAGGCTACCATCAGAGAAGCCGAGCGACTTTACCAGAAGATCAATGCAACTTACGACGCCGACATCTTCACTGGAGATGTGCCACGGCTGGGACTCTATGCTCTTGGCGAGTGGTTGTGTCACGCTCATACCAGTCCAACGACAGTCCCGAAGTCGATCGCGTGCGGCATGTCTCTCCTGAAGGACCTAGCATTCGCGATCACTGTCAAAGGCAACTCTGTAACGTTCGACCGGAGCACTGGACTGGTGTCAAGCATGTCCGTTACTGCTGCTGCCTATGTGGCGAATGGTCACTTCTTTCTGGGCAGAAAGCGACTCGCGAAGCAGTTCATTGCCTTCGCCAAAGAGATGTACATCACACTGTACGGTGAGCTGCGTGGGTTTGTGGAGCGCTTTGGTGACGTTGTGCCTTGAGAGTCCAAATCGAGTGTGCTGGGTATTGGTTATGTACATGGCGATGCTGGAGCAGATGGTGTGCCGGATTTGATTGCTGAACGAGTCTCGTGGTAGCAGCTTGAGATATATGGACCATGCGAGTATCTGGGAGGTGAACAGTGCTCATATCTTGAAACAGTGCATACTTGGCACATGGAAAAGGTTCCTGTGCTGGAGATGATAGGATATTCAAGTACAATAGTAGGACCGAGAGTCTTCATACAGTTTCGCAAGCACAGTCTAATCGTCGTTGTATGTCTTCATCCTAATACGGTATCATGGAGGTCTTCCATCATATATACAGCCAAGTGGATCTCGAACATGAATGCTCCCTGCCATACCAAGGACACGGCATTGCAGGCGTGCCCAGTAATTGATGACAAATAACCCCTCCCAACCTGCCTAATCGAACTAGCTTGTGTTGAGCGTGATGCTCCATGTATAGTATCATTGCGCTTCCTCACAGGCGGCAGCATTACAATCTGACTAAAGAAGACGCTTGCGAGAGCATGCTACCGAGCTGTTAAACAAGTAAGTCTACTCGAAATCTCCAGCACGATGTTCTTAACACTCGACACCGAGCTCTTCAGTGCCACCGCCTCAGACCTCCAAAGCAACTACATGATGGAAACTTGACCAGCGTCAAGCTGGTCGAGCGCTACCTCGCCCACATCGCCGCGCAGAACTTCAAGGGCATGAATCTGCACCCCCTCATCTCCATTGCACAGCGGGATAATGTGCTTGCAATCGCCCGGCGAATCGATCATGAGCGCAAAGCCGGAAGAGCGCGAAGTGCGCTTCATGGTATCCCGATTGCGCTGAAGGTATGCGAAGTTGTGTTACTGCTGTTGACGTGAATGTGGCTCATGTCTAACGTTGCAGAATGCCATCATGGCAGACAGCGCACTGGGCATAGACACTCCATGTGGCGCGCATGCTCTGGTCGGCACAGTGGCACGACGTAATACCACAATTACGCAAAGACTTGTCAATGCGGGCGCAATCATACTCGGTTAAAGCCAACTTGACGCAGTTTTGCGGGCTGAATGCAGCCTATCAGTGGTCCCGGCTACAGCCCAATTGGTGGCCAGACGCAGTCACCTTATGTCTTGGGAGGTCTGCAGCCTGATGATCTGATGTTCAGCCATACTGTGGGTTGAGTCTCGAGGGCATGACGCGACACACCGACTGATAGTCACACAGGCTGCACTTGGCTCAAGTGAATGTAGTGCGGTAGAGGTTGCTGCAGGGTTTGCCCCTCTTGTCATTGGCACAGAGACTGCTAGTTCTCTCGTCGCGCCATCTGTGAGCTGGGCTGTACTGCATGAAGTGCACGCATAGAGGTATTCCAGTCGAGGGCGTATGGGCGCGGTGTAAGCCGATGGATTGTTTGGGTGGCATGGCCAAGACACCGGCAGATCTTGCCGACTTGACAGAAGTTGTACAAGCTAGACTGACCGGCAATCTTCGTGGTCCGATGACCAGGGAATGGTCGCAGCTCCGAATCGGATTACGCGATCCGATAGAATGGCGGACCGGGGATGACTACCAGAAGCGTGATGAGAAAGTGGACGGGGACGTCGTAAGTATCATCGCGACATACTGTGTGGGAGGGAGCTGGTGCAGCAAGATACATGCATATGAAGATACCATTGAGCGTCTCCGAGGTACTGGAGATAAGAGCAAGAATTGCATCCGATCTCAATTCGAGGTACTGGAGATAAGAGCAAGAATTGCATCCGATCTCAATTCGAGGTACTGGAGATGAGAGCAAGAAATGCGTCCGATCTCAATTAAGATCACAATTTAGCTTCCAGCGTAGACCTTTTACCACCTGAACTCGTATTGATCATGGCTGTCAAGCCTTCTGTTGCACCTTGTTCAGGTTCTATGATTATCTCTTGACAGTCTTCAAGTGCGACACCATTCGCAAATTGCACGACAACAAAGTCGATACTCTTCAGCCCCAGCGCGACCATAGGGGCGTGCCACGTACCAGCAGCATATGTGACGGCTTGATCGCCTCGAGCCAGAAATGCCCGTATATTATCCAGGTCTGGGAGTCCCGAGCCCTTTGTTCCAGATAGGGGGCAAGGAGCATCCGAGGAATTCTGTGTGACATCCGGCTTCGTCAGCGACGCTTTGGCACGATCGAGAAAGTTTCCCAAGCTTGGGAGGCCAGCATCATGCACGTCTATCGGTAGTGTCGGAGCTACAACAACAAGATAGCAAGTAGATTGGTCTGCATGGTCGAGACTCATCGGAATAAAAGTCTGGAAAGTGAACGGATGACGCTCGAGGATCTTGATGTCGAACAGACAATCAGACTCTAAATTTGAGGCTCTTCGTGCATGCTCGTACGATACAGCTGTTTGATGGAAAGAGTTATCTTTAGACCTCAGCTTCCGCGGCGCACAAATGAACATGTTCATCACAGCCTTCGCAGGCTGCTTACTTGGTGCCTCGCTGTAATAATCAACCATATTGGTCACATCCAGCACTTTCAGAGCAGAACCCTGATTCGCAAGAACCACGTTGGGAGGAAGTGAATGTGATGTACCCGTTCCTGCACCAGCATCTGCGTCCGCGGTGGTGCGAACAGGGGTTTCGATCACACTACCGAAGCTGGAGAAGGTCTCTTGAGTCAACGGCTCTAGTGAGATACGTCGCGCTGGCGTCGACCTGGACGAAGGCATAGTGCTTGTACCGTAGCGGGATGAGGCTGAGGAGGGGAAGTTAAGGGACTTATAAGATTGTTTCTGTATTGCTAAAGATCACGGGGATCTGGCAAGGGAGTCGTAAAGATATGAGCACTGTCAACAAGAGTCACACAAAGTGCGATATAGTATTCTGTGTGACGCATGATGTGGTGCAGTGCTGCAGCTCAGCGCAGTAAGGTAAAGTATGATCGGCACGCCCCCGAAATCAGTGACGTAAATTCACATGCTTAAGACGTTGAAGTGATTCGAGAAGGACGACGACGACTTTGTGATGGAGAGGCGAACGACAAAGCAGTGGCGGGAAAGAAGGCGGCGCACCTCAAGCTTAGTCACGTCTTCCACGCTCCCTTCTCGCCTTTTCCACCCTCCCCCGGCGAGTGTTGTGCGCCCTGAGCGAGCCGTCACATCTTTCAGTCTTCATCATCAATCAAGATCATCCCTTCGAGCCCGGGTCTCTGTTGTGTCTGAGCTCAAGGGCATGGCGAGGAGGACCTTTCTCTCTTTCTCACTTCTCGGTCATTCGTTTACGATACATACTTCTTCACGAAGAGCAACCTAAACAACGCAACAGAGCCCACTTCTTTACTGCTTCTGCTTGATCTACCAAGGCGCACAGACACAGGCGGTACTTTGCTTTTAGTACACCAGTAGCCAGCTGGCACCACCCTTACACACGTTTTACTCTGACGCCTATACCTCATACTACCACACTGGTACTCGGTCGTCCAAACCTTTCCAGCAAATATGGACGAAGCAGCTGTCTCAGTCGCTATCGCTCAACGACTTCTCAATGTCACACAATATGCATACCCTGTGGTTCTCTTGGTCACGTTCCTCATTGCATTCACCGTTCGAAGCATTCTAGTAGCGCGGAAATCGGACAATAAATCGGAAGAGGCTGACGAATCGCACGCTGGACCTGGAGGTAAGAGCTTGCCGCCACGGCAGAGCAAGAGCGTGGATAAGGACAAGGGAGGTGATGACGATTTCAGCAAGTCACGCAAGTTGTTATTTAATACGCTTTCAGTCATCGTTTGTGCAACATTTGTTGCAAGCGCTGCAGATATCATTGTACATGCTCTGATCAAAAGAGAAGAAGGATGGTGGTGCGGACAAGCACCAGTCGTAAGTGGACTTCGAAAAGATGTCGACTAGCAAGGCCTAACATTATCGTCAGTTCTACATTTGTGCGGGTTTCTCTGTTTGCTCTCTGCTGCTCATCACACTGATTGAGAACGTTCCTTCGCCCACAAGTGCCAACCTTATAACGTGGCTTGTTGCACTTGCCATGGAGGTCATCATTCTTGGTTCCTCGCTTGCCGTCTACACAAATCCACACCGCGAACGTCAGATCCGAATCTCAGCCTCATTCGGCCCGCTGAGAGACCGCATGAACTACTTTGAACAGATTGAGATCTCCATTGACATCATCAGAATTTTTTCCATCGTAGCGCTCATCGGGTTCTACGTGACCTTCGACCTATCAAGCAGGGGCAAGACAGCCAAGGGAGAAGCCTTGGTAATTGCAGAGGCTGCTACAGAGACCACCCCTCTACTAGCAAATGGCAGTGCCAGTGCCAGTGGCGAAGCACAAGCAAAACCAGGTACAGCTGAACAACGCTCTTCTGCCAATGGCAGCGCTCAAGTCAATGGCACAACTGAACACCGTGTGGATGTCTCGGAGCGCACTCGAGACCTGGCCGTAGGCGCGCCTCCCACCAGTCATGGAGCTGTACCAATAAATGGAGGCCAAAAGCCATCAGATTCGGCGCCTGCTGGATGGGAAAGGCCTGAAAAAAATCCGCCACGGAGTTGGGTCGATTATCTGAAAAGCTACACGATCCTGTTTCCTTACCTTTGGCCATCAAACAATCGGAAGCTCCAGCTCATCCTTTTCGCGTGCATGCTCATTGTCGCATTGATGCGTGTGGTACAACTCGCCGTCATCATCGAGATTGGCGTCATCACCGACTATCTTTCTGGCGAGTACGGTACGATCGTCATGCCGTGGGGTCATATCGTGCTATATATCGTTCTTCGCCTATTGCAAGGAGGGAATGGACTACTTGGCGCCATGCGAGGTGTATTGTGGCTACCAATCAGTCAATACTCGTACCGCGAACTTTCAGTTGCAGCATTCGAGCATGTACACTCTCTCAGCCTGGACTTTCATCTTGGCAAGAAGACTGGAGAAGTGCTCTCCGCGATGGGTAAAGGCAGTGCGGTCAACACATTTCTCGAGTCCCTCACCTTTCAAGTCGTACCGATGATGTTCGATCTTTGTGTCGCAATCGCTTACTTCCTGGTTGTCTTCGACGCGTACTACGCACTGGTTGTTTCTCTCGTCACTTTCTGGTCGGTCTTGAAATTACCGTTGCTGCTTGTATGATTTCATGTATTGACGATGAAACAGGTACATATACCTCACGATCCGCATGGCACAGTGGCGTGCAGACATCAGGAGAGACATGGTCAACGCTGACAGAGAAGAGGATGCTGTCAAGAATGACTCCATGATATCTTATGAGACTGTCAAATACTTCAATGCCGAGCGCTATGAGTTCAACCGCTATCGCAACGCTGTCAACAAGTTTCAGGTAAGTCAATCAATAGAGGTTAAGCTCTGAATCAAGTGTTCTGCAGACTAATAGTGTGCTAAAGACGGCCGAATTCAAAGTGATGTTGTCCCTTAACATCATGAATGTGTCCCAAAATGCCGTCTTTATGACTGGGTTGCTGGTTGCCAGTTTCATTGCAGCGTATCAGGTTACCACTGGGCAGCAAACCGTAGGCAAGTTTGTCGCTCTGCTGACCTACATGGCACAACTTCAAGGACCACTAAACTATTTTGGCACGTTCTACCGCATGATACAGAACTCGATGATCAATTCAGAGCGCATGCTTGAGCTTTTCAAGGAGCGCCCGACTGTTGTTGATGCCCTAAACGCCAAGGAAATGCCGACATGCGAGGGTGACATCAACTTTACCGACGTCAAATTTGCCTACGATGTCCGGAAGCCTGCACTTTCTGGTCTTGACTTCCGTTGTCTGCCAGGCACCACCACTGCTTTGGTGGGCGAATCGGGAGGTGGCAAGTCCACAGTCTTCAGACTCTTATTCCGCTTTTACAACTCCACTGCAGGTCGCATACAAGTCGATGGTAACGATGTTCAAGATATCACAATCGACTCTCTACGCAGCCACATCGGAGTCGTTCCTCAGGATACGGTACTCTTCAACGAGACCCTTATGTACAACCTCAAGTACGCCAACCAATCTGCTACGGATGAGGAAGTGTTTGCGGCATGTCGTGCTGCTTCCATCCATGAAAGAATCATGAGCTTCCCTGATGGCTACAAGACCAAGGTCGGTGAGCGCGGTCTTCGACTATCTGGTGGAGAGAAGCAGCGTGTGGCCATTGCTCGCACAATCATCAAGAACCCTCGCATCATCATGCTTGATGAGGCTACTGCAGCACTGGATACGGAAACAGAGCAGCATATCCAGGAAGCTCTTGAAACACTTGGTCGAGGCCGCACAATGCTTGTGATTGCGCATCGCCTGTCCACAATCAGAAACGCTGATCAGATCCTCGTCCTCAACGACGGCAAGGTAGCAGAGAGAGGCACCCACGACGAACTAATGGAGATGGATGGGAGGTACAAGAGCATGTGGCGCCGCCAAGATCGTGCTCAGAAAGCTGAGGAGCAGATCAGCAAGCTGAAAAACAAGGCAGATAAGCTCAGGCAGGAGGCCACTGCTGAGGACACCAGTCCTGAGACGAGTGAGGATGAGAAGGATATCAAGGAGGGAGGTGCTGGTAAAGCGAAGTCAGAGGATGGCACGCGTGCACGCGATAATGGAGAATCGAGCAGTCGCAAGTCTGCCACGACTTGGTCATAGCGTGTAATATGCATGGGATAGGGTAGACTTTGATCGGCCATTGCATGATGGCGTTTAGCATGGCGTTGGTAGGTATTCTGTGAAATAAAAGTCCGTTTCGGCGCTCTCAGAAAATTGTGACCGAGTACATTAACACCCATGTTGTTGTACTCGTTAGTATTGCGAGCACAACGCTCCGCACTATTGAGCCGTTCACATACGTAAGGAAAATCACTGGTTGGAAGAAAAGATGAGGTGGTGTGGTTAGAAAGGAATGTGTCGTCGGTGGGTTAATTATTGTCGCACTCAAAATATTGTCTCATCTGGCAGAAGAGACTGCGCTGGACCGGGCCCGCCAGTATCACCAAGTTCGGCCAATTCGTTCGACTCGGCGATCGTCGCCTTCAAGCAGTTCATATCTGCTTTCAAGCCTGAGGCCTAGGCACAAGTGGTCGGAAGCTCGTTACCTGGGTCTGTAGGCGCTTCACCTGGCTACAGTGTTACCGATCCGGTCTTCGGCCTTGCGATCTCATCTTTGACGATCATGAGAGCTGTATTTTGCTCTTTGAGCAAGCTTGACTTGGGCGATAATGTCACGTCTGGCGCTGTCCAGCTTAATCTCCTGGTCTTTGACTGTTGACATGAGACTGGGATCGTTAGCTTTAGTGTCCGCAGCTTGAGGCTCTTTGGTGACAGCATCCAGCTTGGCTCCCGTGTCTGCGATATCGTGAAGAAAGCTACAATGGGTCAGACAATCATTTATAGCTTTGAGCTGCCTGTCAACCTCCTCGAGCTGCTTGCTCGGATCTTCGAGCTGCTTGTTCGCCTCCTCAAGCTTGCTCTCCAAGTCCTGGCCATTTTGGCTGTCGGGACGAGACTTCGCAGCTTCGATCTCCTTATTCGCATCCTCTAAGCTCGGTCTCGAGGTCTTTGACTTCCTGGCTGAGATCGAGATCAGCCGGGCTGGATCGCGCTTTCTCAGTTTGTCCACTGTGCAACAGTGCTGCTATCACATCATCTAATTTTCTCTTCGTCCTGCGAAGCCCATTCATAAAGAGGTCCCAGCTACTTGGTGCTCATAAGGGTTTTGTTGTCCAATGCGATGTCCAGCACATCATTGTCGATCAAGATCTGAAGACGGAACTTAATGCCGCCGTCCATAATGCGGGCTGGAATATTTGAGGGGACGAGTATTTCCTAAGCGAATCAATGCTCGTAGTCGGGATGAGACAAAGAAGGGCTTTGATCTCGCTTTTCGATGAGGTTTCGGCCCACGGCTTATGGTCACTCCGCCCTGCCAGATGTGAGCACTCTCCCGCGCCAATCAAGCCATATGGGTAGGACGAGGTCACGAGAAGCATGAATCAAGGCTGACGGAGGTCCTTTCCTCAGAGGCGATAAATGGCAAATTTGTGCAAGATAAACCAATATCTCAAGGAACGATCCTGTGTCCTTTTTAGCGTTGTCACGCAGTATGGTTGTGAGCAGGATCCTGACGGCACTCTCCGGAAGGGTCATAACCGAGTATAGTACCACGCGTTTCATCTGCTTGTTGGACGAGCACAATGCTCCACTGTATCAAGTCATTCGTGTTAAACAATATTGAACACAGTTAGGAGGCACGCGCACACTGGACATGATTGAGAAACATGTATTCAGTATATCCAAGACTACTTCCACCCAACGCGCCAAAGCGATCAAGTAATAAATATCATATCTTGTCATAACGCCATTCTAGGTCCGCCATAGCCATTGATACGTGCATGAATACCCTTAACGCCCAGCCAGATGTTCCACAATCCAACCGTCAATCTCGTGCTTCGCAGGGTTGAGATTCATGTTGGGCGCCATTGTCATGCTGTGCAGCGCAGACGAGGTAGTGCTACTCGTCTGCCACGGAATGCTGCTGATTGAGCGAGTGTGCATGTGGTCTCTTGTGTGTGATTTCGTGGAATGTGATTTCGTGGAGTGTGATTTAGTCGAGTGTGATTTGGTTGAGGTGGTATGTGGAGGGTGAGTGGAGGTCGTTAAGTGGCTTGAGGTTGTCGGGTGGCCTGAGGTTGTTGAGTGGCTTGAGGTCGTTGGGTGGCCTGAGGTTGTTGAGTGGCTTGAGGTCGTTGGATGGCCTGAGGTCGTTGAGTGGCTTGAGGTCGTTGGATGGCCTGAGGTCGTTGGATGGCCTGAGGTCGTTGAGTGGCTTGAGGTTGTCGAGTGGCTCGAGGTTGTTGAGTGGCTCGAGGTTGTGGAGTGACTCGAGATTATGGAATGACTCGAGGTTGCCGAGTGACTCGAGGTTGTAGGGTGTGTTGAAGTCGTGGAATGACTCGAGGATGTCGAGTGACTTGAAGTAGTAGAATGAGTTGGTGTCGTCGATTCTGAACTGGAAGAGGAGGAAGTGTGCGAGAGTGTTGATGTGGTCCACGAAGATGTAGTCCAGCTGGACTGAGAGTGAGGCCACCAAGGCTCGCGGGTCGGCCCGGGCTTCTCTGCCGGCCAGGGCTTTTCTGTTGGCCACGGGCGCTCTGATGGCCAGGACTCTGCTGTCGGCCAGGACTTCTCTATTGGCCAGGGCTCTGCTGTCGGCCAGGACTTTTCAGTCGGCCAGGACTTCTCTACTGGCCAGGCCTGCTTGGGTTTCCAAGGTGAGGCATCTTCTCCTACACCTCGCTCGAACACTGCAGCCTGTGGCAAAGCAGTCACGCTTCCAAGAAGGAGGATGTAAACGAATGAATTTGATGTTGTCATGAGATTTGTGGCGAACATGATAGAAGAAGCGAGAGTGTGTTGTTCAATTCAAAAGAGTGTATGGAAGAATCACGTTGTTTAGCATCATCTGAGAACAGGCCAGGATTAAGTGGAATATGCTGGTGATGCAGGCTCGTGCTGGCCGGACGCACGGTACTACAATGGGACACTGGAGAGCACAACCCAAGGAACAGGTAACAGCTCGGGCTGGGTTTAAGAAGCCACTAAGCATGAAGTGGAATCTGTCTCTTGTCAAAAAGTATGCAGACGAATCAGACTCGAGGGTCAATGTTTGACAAAGTGCTACCAAGGCCAAGCTGATAACTGTCAGCAGCAGATACCCGGCAAGGAGAGTTCAATAATCTGGAAGGATTCAGTGCGACGCGCTGGATCAGGAAACCCAGCTCACGGCTGTAAGCAGACAGCAGAAACATTCCTCTGCTCGAAACCTATCCAGTCAAAGGTCAACGTCGAAGCAAGAGTCGAGACCAAGGTGTATCGCGTGCGTGTGCTGGTCAGCTCGGGAGCTGTGAACTTGTTGAGACTAAAGGTCAACGTTCGAACACTAGGAGCCCGTCCTGCCGTACAGGGGTGTTACAGATCAGATACAAACCTCAGATGAGCCGCAAAGGGCAATTGCCCTGCATGAGCAAAGCACATTACTGCAGTAAGACAGCGACCTGAGCTTAGCGCGAGCTGAGCAAAAGCGGTCCAGCTGCTTGACTCTACTACTCTGCCACTATATCCCAAGAGACTTCCCGACGATACAAGCGACTGTGAGACTGATAGCGGAATACTCCTGACATCGTGCTGCTAGCCAGGTCAATAGCTGCCAGATCACCCGATCTGGTATAGGTCGTGGCATGGATCCATGGCCACATGGAAGGAGCATGATAAGCGCAGTAGTGCGAGCTGGATTTGGTCACAGTGACACTGTACCAGACAGAGCTAGGGTCGATTGGGCTGCTGATATCTTCCTTGCTTACAAGTCGCATATCCGATAGCACGGACTCGGGAGCCAGGGATCCTACCATGGATATCTCTGACTCTGACCAATCCGCTGCGTCCTTCTCGCACATATGACCCAGACAGTACGCCAGAATACTTCCTGGTCAGTTTATGTGTGCCTTCTCATTTCACCAACACCGCAGGTATATCTTCACGAGAACCATAATCAACGTACCCATCTTCTCGAGCATCTGCAGGCCACCAGCCATGCACAGCATTATTTTTCTCGGCACGGCAGTATCGGATTGACGTTGGGCGATTCCTGAAGGGGAAATCCGCGATCCATTCTGCTTTCAAGCACGCCCAGAGCGCCAAGGGCGAGCTGAAGAAGCAGGCGTGACATGTTCAGCTCAATGGAAGCTACCTTGTCGGTGTACATTATTGTACACTGACCCGAAAGGGTATTCAACGCTGCAACGCTGCATGCTGCAACAGTCTCAGCTTCCAGCTCAAGCTCAAGCTCCAGCTCAAGCCACTCCGCCGTTCAGCTAGTTGCCTCTAGAGCGCACCTCTTTCCCCTTTCCTGAGCCCTGCCTCTGGTAATGCACCTATATCATCGCGCGTGACTCTCGCATGCCTGCAGGACTCTTACATCCGCTGACACTCTTATCAGCCTCTGGGCGAGCTGCTCATGTCTTCGCCCGTTGTGTTCAGCTTGAAGGAAGGACAGGACGAGTCGGAGGTCGAGCTCAGAGCAGTGTATGTCAGCCGTCAGCACGCACTGTAGGTATCTGCGCTTTCCATTGACTCCAGACGTGCCTGTAGATGAAAGTCGTGGTCAATGCAGGACTTCATGTACTCTTCAAGTTCGGTAACGAGTAACAAAGTCCTCCTTGGTTTCCTGCGACTACCACGCCGTGTCTGTGTATGTGACCTACCGCGCTGATATGAACCTTGCCATGCCAATACCCTACCCCCCGTGCATACAGACCTGAATTACACTTTTCGTAACACTTTGCCCGAAACTCGAGATATAATCTCAGGAATGTTTTGCCTTTTGACTTCAGAATTTGAAGACACATTCCTGCCCACTTGTCCTTCCTCATTTCACCTCGACGACGATATTGTGCTTGGCACTGACTCACATATGTATCGACCCTTCGAAGAGCATTTCGACCATCGTCGCTTCGGCATCGATCTACTGAACGAGCACACGTACGGGTCTATTTCCTGCGATACTAAGCAATCTAGTGGGGACCTTATGCATACAGTCGTGTCATTCAACAAGCAAGCAGACTGGCTTACACACACCTCGAGAAGTCACCTTGCGGAACATACAATGGTGGCACGACGATGCAGCACTAGCTCATCTCAAGCATCAACATTTTACGCATCCCCTTCAGTATCGAGTATTGATGACGCATGTTCGTCTTACACATCAGATACGTGTGTTTTCTTTGGTAGGAATGAGCCTTGTCCTGAAAGCGTATCGTACAATCATATCGAGCTGTCATACGACGATCGGACCTCAATCGCCACGGACGAACTCATAATGCCCGTGGCATATGTCACCGACGAGGCCTCAAGACCAAATGCAAACCCTCACGATCACCAAGAATCGACAGCTACTTCGCTCCCAACACCAGCTCAGTACACACAGCCTCTCACGTCGCCACATCGCGTCAACTCCTCTCCTCGAATGCCACTATCCAGATCATCCTCAATGCTATCTGCCTCGTCAAATACGAGTCTACCTCTCTCAATCGCCTCCTCACCGTGGAACTGCCTGCAAGAAGCACATCATCCACTTTGTACAGGCGACTGCGACGTCGACATACAATCAACAACCCCACTCTCACCAAAGTCACCGACCTCATCATGGTATTCCTCATGTTCGTCGCCAACAGCGTCTTCCTCGTCATCAGTCACGGGCAGCGACAGCAATCGCTCCTCCATTATCAGCACAGATTACTCCCTGACAAGCTCAAATGACGCACGGCGATACTCCTGGCTCAATCGGCCGCCTGCGCTAGTTCGATGCACGGCCCGGAAGCGTGCTGAGAGACCTTTGAGATCGAACATTGATAGCAAGGATGCGAAGTTTGTGTCTGAAAGTCAGTCGAGTGGCGCAACGGACTTGTGGCTGGAGTACTGGCGAATGTACGAGCACGCATGAGGCCAGGTGATTCAGCGCGATAAATCTTTTCGGACATGCATCTATCGACTTACCGGCGCTTGCGAGTAGTATTCTGCCCGACGCAGTCTCGGTGGTAGTGATGGACTTGCGGAAGAGACCTCAGCGACGCGGACAACGCCAGTCGAGCTACAGGAGTCTTGATATGGTAACGAATGTAATGCCTATACGAACCCAAATAGTACGCTATTACCCAATGATTACCTGCCCATCGATGCCAGATGCCGGCCAGTTCTGCTATGCTCTTTGAGGCTGTAATGTTCTTTCTTTCCTGGATGTCATAAGGTCACGTGACACCTCATTCAGGAATCAGTGCGAGATCCACTGCCATGGACAGCGCATCACAGCATCAACCTGCATTATCATTCGACTAGGAAATCCAAGATAGCCATTGGATCAGGCCTCGCCTTGCGCTACTGCACCGCTTGGTCAACACGTTGGTGCGATTGTTTATAATTCGGTCCGCTGGCCGCACTGGGCCACCTCACTCGGAATCGCAACGATTCTACACGAATGGCCTTTACTGGGACTCTGAGTTCGGTAGAGTCCCAGACCAGCCTGGGCAGGAAGAGGATATTTCAGTCCAGGAAAAGTATCATGGAGCTGTCTCTATACCATACAGCATAGCACAGCACAGCACAGCACAGCACAGCACAGCACAGCACAGCACAGCACAGTATTCACCATGATTGTACGACCGGAAAGACCAAAATAGCCAGTCCTTGATTCCGCATTCCTGCAACAATGACTGTGCTCATTGCGGTCATGTCGGATGGAATGATCATGAATGACGCATTGACGCATTGACGCGTCTGATTCGGCCTGCAATCGTCCCTGCCACCTGGGTAACCCTGCCTGAGTGTTCCACTTTCGACGCTGCCCCGACTCTGTGAAGTTCGAATGGAGCTCGAAGCCACGGCGAGTGGTCATTGCCAGCGAGTTGGATTCAGTACAACAAGATCGTGACAAGCAAGAACGGCCAAGTCTCATGCAAGACTCGTTTGGCCTCGAGTGATGTTTCGCGTCCCCTACATCCGACGGCCTCTTCTTTGCATCAGCTCTAGCACAATAACATCATCATGCCAAGCACGGGCAAGCAGCAATGTATTGACAGATGCGATAGATGGGGACCCAAATGAGCATCAGAGTCACACGAGCCAATGTCTATACTGAACGTGAGATGCGAGTTGACGTCCTATGCCTTCCAGGAGATGCTCTCTCGTGTCTCTACCTCCTTTTGCGCTGTCTTTCACGACAAATCCTCGTGAACTTGCCCCAGTATTTTCCGTAGAACTCGAGATAGCACATTTCAAGGTCGAAGTCAGCATTCTGGTGTATTCTTGTTGCCTCTGAAGACACGTCCATTTCTATGAGTCAAGCCAATATGTCGAAAGAGCGTGATTTACATGTTGACGAACAGTCAAGTCGTCTACTCCATGACTTCTCCGGTGCAGACCCTCACGATGGACCCAGCGGTGACCAGACTGGTCATCCACGGCGGCCGAAGAAGCAATTCTTCACAAGACTTGTTCAATCCAAGTCTTCTGTATCTGTAGCAGCCATACTTCTCATTCTGATCTCTGTTCTTGCAAAGTATCTGGCACCACAGCTCTCATGGCGTTGATGTACCAGTCCCGCATCAATACCAATCATACGTTTCAGCGGACCAGAATGCACGACATGGCCACACGACCATCTCAGCGCCACAGACAATGCTACACCAAAGCCAGCGCGTATGGCCATGCGCACAGACGTCATTAAGCCCACAGAGTTCAAGATAACTGCTCTGATCTTCTTCGGCCGTGCTCGCTACGTGGACCTTTTGGATTGCTATATGCAGCAAAACATGGTATACAACGATGGCTATCTCGACGAGGTCCATTTCATGGCTCATACCCAGTCTGCTTTGGATCTACAATGGCTTGATGGGCTCCTCGAGGCACGACCTGGCTACAAGAAAGTCACGTTTCCTGCAGAATGCAACGAGTTTCTCATTTTCGGCTGTCTGTATCAAGCTGCGACTGCAAACGATACGCTCTACATCAAGCTAGATGACGACATTGTAAGTATGATATCTGAGCAGAAGTCTGAGCAGGATTGCTACGGCACTCTCCTCACGACCACCTTGTCATATTTCGTGAGTCAGGCTAATTCTCACATAGTCCTTCATCGCAAAAGACGCCGTCCCCAAGCTATTCGAAGCTCGACTGAACAATCCCCAAGCCTTCGCCATATCCGCAAATGTCGTAGATTCACCACTCATCGACTACATCCACAACAGCCAAGGCGCGCACAAACCCTGCCTTCCCGTGACCGCCGACTCCGACCGCATTACCCCCACATCCTGGCGTCCCTTCTCGGTACCTCTCTGGACTTGAAGCGCTACCAACTACGCTGACGTAGCAAACATCCAGCCTCCCTACCGAGGCCACCGCTGGCTCCCACCCATGGTACAGGAACAGAAATCCTCACTACGCCCTTCCAACTCAGCTCCACAGACTGCAATGGGGCCTCCCTTGGAAATCGTGGACAATGGCAACCCAAGCTCACTACAGCCTCCTCTCCAACCTCGAGCTCGGCGAAACCTGGCGCTATAATTGGGCCGCTGGTAACGGCAACGGGACCTGGGACACGCAGTTTATACGGTACAAACTCAACTTCATCGCCATCTGGGGGCACGTTATAGCTGCTGCCTCAAAGTAGCATGCTTGTATCTGACAGTGCAAAGAAAAGTCTTGTGATGAATATATACGTAACAGTGATGACCACCCAATGCAACTACATGCTCCAGATACTATGCTATGCTATGCTATGCTGCTCCTGACTCTAATGATACATGCCATACTATACAGTCGATCCAATACCGAAATGCCCAAAGCCAGCGCCGGGCACTATGCGATCTCATCTCACAGCAATCTCACGTCTCGTGCTTCATCAGCGGCATCCCCAGCTCCACTTCTGCGCCACCATATCGACCTGGCCCCTAGCCGGCTCTGGCACGCACTCGCCATAAGGCAGTAAAGTACGATGATCGCAGAAAGAACCGTAGTAACAGGACCACCAATATTATAATCATGATACTCGGCATGTATTGTCGAGCAGAGGACACTGTCGCATGCCGTGACGAGACAAAGCATATCGCCGCACTGTCCAGCTCAGCAGTCACGGAGTCATCGCAGCCCATGGGATCACAATGCCCGATCATCTGCGAGCCTGGCACGACCGTTGCTGCCACTGTCGCACCCAGCTCGACACCTTGCGCATCCAGTGCCACTGCGCGCACGAAAATTGCAGGCATGTTGGATTGGGATGTCGTTGCGTCACTGAGTTCGATCGTCGTCTCGAATCCATCCTTTGCCACGGTACCCGCCAGAGTCCAGGGACCAGAGCGAGACACATCACTGGTGTGCAGCTGCCAGCTTGCTACTTCGGTGGCGCCATTCCACGAGACGTGCGCTACAAAGGGGCTACCTTTCTTTGCGTCGACGTGGCACGTGCGGGTATATGCAACCAGCTTTGGGCCCCAGTACGGCAGTGCGTGCCATTCGGACTTGAAGGCGCGGTAGGAGCGGCCCTGGTGATTGGCGATGCTAGCGTGGAATAGCACCTCGCCAGAACCGGAGAACTCGGTGATGTCTGGCAACGAGCCCCAATGGGCGGGCGTGTTGCCGCTAGCGAGGACCTGAAACGAACCTTCTGCAGGGGCGACGGAGTCTCGCCAGCCGCTCGCGTGGTCGGGGTGAGTGTGCTGCTGGAAGAGGTCCGCTGTCATATGTTCTTCGTCCAGTGTGATAATCAAGCCGCTGCTGGAAAGACCTTCGAGAGCGACACTGTTGCGGACCTCGAAGCCGTTGTTGAAGAGGGAGATTTTTGTTGTTTCGCCATCGGAAGATAGCACTCGCGCATGATGTTGGCGGGAGAACTTGAAGTCTGAGAGATATGTGAAGTCGTTGTGTTTGCCTCCGAAGCGCCAGATGATCTTGCCTGGCTCAGCTGAGTTTGCCCCTGCCACCTTGAAAACGGAATTGAAGTGTCGCGAGGAGACGAGATAGCTGCCATCTGGGAACTTGTCCGCGGCGTTGAGATGAATCCAATCCTTGAGATCAACATTAGGGAACGGAGCCTCAACAATGCCAGATGGAAGTGAAAGAGTTATCTTACCTAACTTCGCTGGTACGTCCCAATACCGCCGATGCCCTCTGTGAAGTTGGTTTGACCTGCAATATCAAGATACATGTATGTCTCATCCAGATCGAAATGGTCTGTGGCACACCAAGAAAAGGTAGTCGCGCCCGTCTTCACATCCACCTCCTTGAAGCAGCCATCGTGTACCCATCCTTCTGCAGGTCCTCCATTGGGTGTCAAATCTTGCTGCTTGAACTGATATACCGCTTGAATGAAACTGTAACCTCCAGGAAGCATGTTGTACTCGTGGGAATTTGGTGGTTGCCAGCCGTCCACTGCCCCGGAGGACAGACCGACGTGAGTGTAGGTTTTGTCGAGTACGTGATTCGTATTCATGTCCATATTTCTCATCATGGTAGACCTCTAACCAGCAGAGGTGATCTTGGTTGCTGCCTTGATATTCACAAGGGGAGAAGTTCTTGATGCGCTCTTCTTGTATCTCGTTGACACCCCAGTATACCAATTGCTATAAGACTTCATGTCAGTACGCAGCGACGGATTGGCTCATGGACAACCTGCTTACTCCTTCCTGATCAAAGATATACGGACCAGCAGCTCCAGCCTCATACGGAGCATAGAAGTAGTGCCCCGGTGTTAGCTTCTCCTTCTCTTGTGTGACCTGCTTAACCGACACCCGTGGAACTCGGAAGCTGGGTTCAGTCCTGTACCTATCGAATCGCAGGAGAGCTTCGTCGTCTGAGACTTCCGGCTCGTGCTTTGCAGGTCGCATATCCAGATCCTTGTCGGCCTGATTCCCGCGATAGAGATCTGGACTGATGTATCGTGTTGTCGAACTCAGTGCAGAAGACCTCTCCACGTACTGGGTGTCTGAGGGTCTGACTCCCTTGTTTCGTGAAGATGCTGCTGTAGGGGCAGCCCAAGTGGTAGTTAATTGAGCAATGAGCGATGCGGCCAGCAGGAGTGAGTTTAGGACTGCCATGGCGCTGGGTCTTCCCCAGTGCAGCAAGTAAGATGTGGTCTTTACTCGGGCTCAGAAGAGAGCGGTACAATGCCGCTGGGTCATCAAGGCCAGCAAATGCCGCAAGAATGTCAGATCCTTCACAATGTATTGTGTTGGTCATGCAGCACCGGCTTCCCTGTGGAGAATATCGTCTCCGCCGTCGTTCAAGGGTATGAACGTATACGCGCGAGGTTGTCCGGGTGAGATTGTGGTATTGTAACGCAAACCTCACGAACGCCAGCAGCACCAGGCATCATGATCCCGGACTCGACGCCGTCCTCCAGGCTGTCCATCCTCGAGGCTGTCCATCCTCGGCCTTTCCATGGCAAGGCAATAATAATGGAGAAGGCAGATGGAGTTTGAAGGAAGCGAAGGTTAACATATCGATTCCACCGAGCTGTGAAAGAGTTACATATGTAATGGCCGTCTCCACTCGTTACAGCAAAACTTCGGCTCAAGCTAGGTGGATCTCAAGCACGGATGGATCCGGTAGATCAGACCAAACTACCAGACTATCAGTCGTCACTGCTCTTCTAGAGGGCCTCTTCGTCTGGGCCGTAGTATTTTTAACGAAGCCGGATATCGTACAGGTTGGCTGCCGTAGCGTCGTATGGTGGTGCAGCCGAGAAAGAAATGCTTTCTAGTGATACAGATGTGCCGCTCAAAATGGATCCCATGCATGCACTACACATGCATCAACGCCAGTAGATGCTCAAATATGCTCCACTTCCGCTAAATGCTTGTAAATGCCGGGTCATGTCCGTAAGCACCGATACACAGCAAACACCACACCTACCAACATCAGAAACCACACTCCCACATTGCGTCGGTCCGTAGTACTCATCTCCGCATAGCACTCCCCTGCTCTACTCCGCTCGTTCGCGTATGTGAAGTACTCCGGCTCGAAGCAGTGTTGCTCGTCGCAACGCATCTGCGTTCGGTTCGACGGGACAAAGGTCTCCGCTACTGCGCTGCCGAGGACTCGCTTGTGCTTGTCGAGCGCCTCGACTCGCGTGAAGCGGGCGAATTTGGCAGCCTTTCCAAATGAGCCGTGTAAATGTGCTTTCGTCTCGAAGCCAGCGTGTGCGAATGTGCCCGCTGAATGCCACGGTCCTTTGCTGGACTCTTTGCAAGTTGAAAAGCGCCAGTACCGCGTCTCGGTAGCTCCGTTCCAGGAGACGTAGGCTGTCAAAGGTGACTCTTCATCAGGCGAGCAGTGCTGTGAGTAGACCACTAGCTTAGGAGGATACTGTGGGTTGCCTTTCCAGGGATGCTTGACTACGCGGTAGTTTTGCATGTTCTTTAGCTGCTGCCGTTCGTCGTATTTGTCGAGATGTGCATGCCAGAGTATCTCACCATCTGGGGCAAATTCGGTGACCTGCGGAACAGTGCCCCAGCCGACGAGCACATTGCCGTTTGACAGCACTTGAGCAGAACCTTGCGCGAGACTCAGAGTGCCTTCCGGGCTGTAGTATTTTCGGGTCGAGTCAACAGTCATGCTGGTCGTATTCAGGTTGAACACCTGGGCATTGCTGATACGTCGATCCGCCGCACCTGCTTGCCAATGATTGTTGAATATCGAGTATGTTTCAATACCATCATGCGAAGAGATGAGCGTAACGTGATGCTGTCAACTGAGATCGAGGATTTCGGCGCCTGTGAAGTCATTGAACTTGCCTCCGAGTCGCCACACGAGCTCGCCAGGTACCTTTCCTGATGTGCTGTTATGCCCAGCAACCTTGATGACTTGATTGAGGTGACGAGCGGACAATGTGTAGTTGCCTTCATGGTCCTTGTCGACAGAATTGATGTGAAAATAGTCCCACGGTTTTCGTATCGTTCCCTTGCCGTATGGCTCGCCAGTCCTGTTCACCACATTCGCAGGTATGTCAAGAAAGATATAGCTGTGCCACAACTCCAAAGAGTCCATACCACACCACCCGAAAATGACTTCTCTTGTAGCAATATCAATCTCCTGGAAGCATCCATCCTCAACATAGCCCTCCGCATCACCATTGTAAGGCGTCAGATCGACCTTTTTCAGATCGTAGACACAATTTACGAGGCTCTTCCCAGACTCAGTCGTCTTCACTTCGTGCGGGTTCGGGAAGCGCAGACTTCCCAGTGCTCCAATGGGTTCGATGACTGGCGTGTACGTGTTGTCAAGAATATGATTTGTTCCGTTGACGTGGGCCAGATCCGTAAAGGTCGCCTCACTCCAGCATAGATGATCCTTCTCCTCGCTCGAGAATGAGCAAGGATGCAAATTCTGGGTCCTACTTGATGTCGTAGCATTGCCCCACCAGACGAGGTTCTATTCTCAGGCGTCAACTCAGGTCATGATACTTGACCTCTAGTGGCGAAGACTTATACCTCGACTGTCCATGATATGAGGGCCTATCCATGTCCGGACCTTGCCGGTGCTTCGTGGGAATGGTGCGTAGAAGACATAGTCTTGTGATATGAGGTGCTCATTACTTGCTCTCTCAATGGTATTGACTTTGAACGTCCGTATACCAGGTTCCTTTTGTCTTCGTCAGCAGCGATCGAGTCAACACTTTGCTTTGATATCGGCACATACAGTCACATATACTTGCAGCTCCTCCTCACCCCAGTCGGCCAAGCCCACGGCATTGGTGTAGACTGCGAGTGAACAGATGCAGGCTACATATATTCGAAGCAGCATGATGTCGCGGTGCGACTTCAGGATGAGGCAAAGATAGCGTCGATGGCGCCACCAGCACTGTCGAAAGTGTGGGATCGCTCATCTCCATCTTGCTCGTGCCCCTCTTCCATCGTTCCTCGTCCAGCATGCTCTCTCGACTCGCACTCTGCTCCGCGCCAGAGATTTTGTTACGTGGTGGAGACACAGGTTGTGGATATTTTACATTTGTCGTCAAGATGATCAGGCACATGTACCGAGTTCGGACCGGACAACGAAACTCCTCTACGGCCTCGGCACAGGCGTGCTTCCAGAACAGATGCTTGCAGATCAAAATGATGCCGAGGTCGTCAAAACAAATCAAATTCATCAGTCGAGAGTCGAGGCCGAACGAGGGATAGGTTCAAATTGTCGAGTGCAAAGTCTACTTGTGTTACAAAAGTCAAGGGGAACTGGTCGCTATGCAAAGCATCAAGATTTCGGAGATCAAGATAATCATGATGAAGATGATGATGATCGTCATCATCTGGGACTGCTGGGTAGCCACACGGATAACACTGACTCACGCGGGGAAGTTGGGTTAAACTCAAAACTGAAGTGTCCACTGACCATACCCAGTTGCTATATGCATCCAAATGCGTGGGTAAACCCAAGGCATGCCAGCATGAAGACGATGCCTAGTCCAATATGCAAATCCAAGCAAAACGCCCATAATAATCCCAGGCTCTGCTACCAGAGACTATGTCCGTAGTTGAGCATATGCGAAAGACCCTCCAATCGCCAGCAGCACACCCGCTGCATCGCCGTACCCTATGACCTTGCTTTCCGTCCACCAAGCAAGTGTGAGGGTGATTACTGTCTTCACAATCCCCACCACGTTAAACGTCAGGACTGAAGTGCTTCCGATGATGAGGAACTGTGTCAGGTTGATTACTGCGGCCATGACGCCACCAGCGAGCCAGCAGGCTAGAACTTGAGCTGATATCTGATCTGCAAGACTGTTAGCTATTTGCTTTGTCTTCTTCTGTTCATTCTGACCTACCGAATACTGGCACCCTGTCGAAGAATGGGACCAAACAAAGAAGCATGCCGCTGCTAACGAACGTCTGATTCATAAGTAATTGAGATGCTGAGACGTCCTGGCCGTCAATGGGCGACAACAGCATATGGCCAATGTAGATCTGATACAGCGCTGTGCAGACGAAGCTGAGTAGTCCTATACAGGCACCAAGCGGATTACTTTGCACACTGGCGCCTGTAGCCGCAGCAACTCCGATGCACGCCACGCCAATAGCGCAGAGCTTGCCTATTGAGACAGTCTTGCGGAAAAGAAGGTAGTTGAAGAGGACCACTGTAGGCACCGTGAGGATCTTTGCGAGCTGGAAGAAGCTGACGGGATTGTACGTTAAGGAGAGATTGCCAAGAACGAGGAAGCTCGAGAAGAGGATACAAATGGGCAGAATTGAGCGTAATGGTAGCCAGCGTGGGGCAAAGATGGGTTTGTAGCAGTCCCGCAGAAAACTTGGCGGTGTCGATGCTAGATAAAGAATGATGAATGTTGCTGCAAAGTGATACAGTGTCGTGCTGATCTGGCAGTGGCGTAATTGGTCGTCTGAGAAGGTGCTGTATAGACAATTAGCTCTGTTAGTCTGTCGAAGGTCACGCAGCAAGTAGCGCCTACATCTTGTTTAGAAACACTACCGCGATCGTTGCAACGCAGTTGAGGAAAATGTAAAGTATCGTTCTGACCGACGGTGTTGATCTGGAGGGTGCCACCACGGGCGAGGGTAAGAGCACTTCTGTTTTCTCGTCCATTGAGGCCATCTCGTGACGTTCCGCGTCGCCTAATGCCGAAGACTGTGATGCACGTATACTGGCCGGTTCACTGATATATGTCGGGCGATCGACCAGGAAGTTGAAAGATGTTGTGGTGCACAAGTCGTCTCAGCGAGCTGACTATGTCCGAATCGGAAGCCTCGCTACGCTTCACTATCAAGCTGAGCGAACTGAGATGTCGTCCCCGCAGCTGCTGATGCGAACGCTAGCGAACGATCTCTGGCCGTGTCCAGTGCAGGCGGCCAAGCTTTCCTTACAGTAGCTGCAGTGCAAGCTGCAATGCAATGATCCACTGAGCTGAGTCCTGATTCCCGCGTCTTGCAGATTGTGTAGCAGTGGCACACTTCGGAGATAAGCGATCAGCTCACAATCAGGGAACAGCACCGGCAAAAGTGATGGTCTGAATCTTGGCGGAGGTGTAAGGCAGGCCTGTCTGAGCTGTAGCAAAGTCGTGTGTCACAAGAACTTTGAGAAAATAAAGGGCGGGCGAATGGAATTGGTATAGAGGTGAATGTTCTGTATGTCTGCTGCGATGCACAAGCGCAGTGATGCAAACGTGGAAGCGATGTGATGGCAACGTGTATGCTGTAAGCAGTTGAATGTTTGTTGAGGGAAAGAGATGTCGCAATCCACCCATGAAACAAGGCCAGCTCGAGCACTGCCTTACCAGACTATCTGAATACGAGCGACTAGGCTAACTGCCATTCCAGCTTCCGAGGCAATTCTGGCAATGCATTTCCGTCCCACACCTTACTCTCCCACAACTTCGCGTAGTATGGCCACGACATGCAAGAGACAGGAGGTCAAGGCTAACATCCAGGCACGAGTGTCAGCCTGGAGGGGCATCAAGGGCATCAGATCAGGAGCAAAACAAAGCTTACGCTTACGCTTATGCTTATCTCGCTTGCTTTACCTCATCTTGTCCTGCGAGTGATCAGAGCAGGCCGGCTTACAAAAATAGATTTGCCTCGAACGCCTGGTACAGACAATGGTACTGGCACCTTTGCTTGGCGACATGCACGCTAAGCTTTCAGCTATCCAGATTTCCAGCTGATTAATATCGCTGTACAGTGAGGTACCAGTACCTAAGTTCCGTGGCTGCCACGCTCGCGCTGCCTCGGTGTGCTTTGCCAATGTATTGTCTCATAACGTCGCAGTACAGTTGCATGCCTGTCTTCGCACATGCTCACAGCAT
>Ga0058702_10000240_pt1 | contig 26784 bp, 17 predicted proteins | sample AgamicOrSfe_FD_83781 | JGI IMG/M metagenome (GOLD analysis project Ga0058702, IMG submission 83781) | Agave microbial communities from Guanajuato, Mexico - Or.Sf.e | ecosystem: Host-associated > Plants > Phyllosphere > Phylloplane/Leaf | place: Guanajuato, Mexico | collected 2012-05-30 | reverse complement strand
GTCATTTAGATACCCAGTCGCGACCTTCACTGACATCTCCAGGCATACATTGATACCACCTCGAGGGTACAGTCTGGCTGGCATTTCCGGGTCGACAGGCCAATGGGTAGACGGGTTTGCTCTGATCATATCGCGATAGACGGCACGAGCGCCAGCTTTTGGCATGGCTTGCGGACAAGATAAGGGAAGATGCTTGTTCGATTGGCATAATAGCAATGAATAGGGAAGAGTTCACACTGAACAGAGGGCTCGATGCGCCGGAAGCCCTTGGATCTTGTACATACTGTGGAGGCAACAGCAGCATTAATGGTAATGACGGGGCAATGGCGTTGTTCATATAGAGCCGTGGACTGTAGATACCACGAGAGACACGATACGGCAGCGGGAACTGAAATTGAAAGATGACGACCATACTCCATGCTGCGCCTGGCCGGACTCCTCGGTGACCGTCACAAACTGCCTTGTAATTGTCGGAAATTATGCTGACTCATTGCATGGTGCGTGCATTGCCCATCGACAACTTCCATTATCCTTATGGCCGTAGACACACTCAAATTGGAGCAAGTGAACAAGACTGACCATGATTGTCCAGCTAGAGGGCACACCGTCATCGTGACTTTGGAGCAGTAGTCTGTGCTGCACTGAAGTTCAGGAGTAGACAGAGCGATTGATGAAACACGCTAGTGACCAAAACATCGGAGACTGTGGGGCGACATGTTTACAGACGACCGTTGTACATAAATCTTAGCGAGCATTACCACGCGGCCTTACGACGTGATCGCGATCACGAATCCAAGGTCACCACAGCATCGAGTTCAGCCCAACTCGGTCTCTGCCATGACTTCACCTTGATTGTCACTCAACCCAAACAAGTACTACACTCTTTCGACTTTGCTTAGCGCTCCAGACTACACCACAATCGTTTACAACTCACACTCGCTTCACGTCTTCTTGCTGGCTAAGAAGCATCACAAAACAACCAGGAACACATAATCAGACGGGCAGATTTCAGCACGGTGCAAAATCGCTTCGTCCGTAACATCTACGGATCAAACGAGCTTCACGTCAGGACACAGAGCAGTGTGAAGTAGGGGAGGAAAGGAAGTGGTATAATTGGGTTTGGACAAGGGTTGTACAGAAGAATAGGTGGGCTACCAACGTTATATGATCGTGGTCTGGTAGCATTACTGACGCGGTCTTAGAAAGATTGCATTCCTTGCATTCCTTTCCGCATTTACACAACCGGCTATGGCGCCAATCATTCGCAACGTCGCGCTCCTCGCGTTCTCGCAACTACTCTTCCTCTCTGCGGCGTCCGCCAACAAGGCCAGCTCGACAATCACCTCAGCGCCGGCGGCAACGTCACAAGTCTACGCAGCAATGACATCTGAGGGCTGTTTCTCGTCCTCAGGGGACTTTGTTGATCAGGGGTCGTACACATACCAGAGCTCGGGCTGGTGTCAAAAGCAGTGTGTTGCACTGGGAAAGCCTGTCCTCGGGCTGAATCAAGGAAGCAATTGTTGGTGTGGTGATCTGCTGCCGGCGGCAGATACCCAGGTCGATAATTCTCAGTGCAACACACCGTGTCAAGGTTATGCGCAGGAGGACTGTAAGCCCAAGAAATTGATCCCAGGATGGTTTGCCAAGAAGAGCTAACACTGTACAGGTGGTGGAGCTTCCGCATGGACAGTCTGGCTTACTGGGCTTGAAGGCTCAGTAGGATCGGATTCTGGTAACTCAACATCTGGATCAGCATCTGGATCATCCTCTGGTTCGACAACTGAATCGCAGTCTTCGTCTTCATTAACATCTGACACGCCTTCTCCCGCAGACACACCATTTTCAGCATCTCCCATTACCTCTGTCGCTGCGACTGCCACCCAAGCAGTTGCTATCACAACTATGGCGCCACAAATCATCACTGTCTCCGGCTCAACCGTAGTCCGCACAATGGCAGTCACTACCGTCCTCTCAACACCAACAGGAGAAGCCAAGCCTGTAGAAGCCTCCCACTCGACCAACAAAGCTGGTATCGCTGCAGGCATAGTTGTCGGCATCGTCGCCATCCTTGCTCTCCTGGGAGGTGTATACTTCTTCCTCCGTCGACGCCAGAGTCAAAAGGCACAGCGAGGTCATCGTAGATCAAATTCGTTCGATCATGGCATGCCGGGAATGCCCAACATGCATCCTACACTACCGCGGCTCAGCACAATGAACGACAGTCGCCTCGATCCAAGGGTGATGACTGAGAAGAGACAGAGTGGGGTGAGCGTGTTCGCCGACAATCAAGACTACTCGAGAAGAATTCTACAGGTCGCCAACCCTGACAATTCCTGAGCGACTGCTCACAAGATGTGTAATGCTTGACGACATGACAATTGACGCAACCTTCTCGAGTGGCCGGAGCAGTGGATGTTGATCCTGGTGATAGCGTCTAGATTGGATGGTGTCTTTGGTGGCATTTGGGGATGAGGCGTTGCAGGGCAGTGGAAGGAGGAAATATGAGCTCAGACGGGATGATGTTGTATAGCTAGGACTTTTCTGGTGCATTTGATCGGTTGTACTATAAAGGTGAAGGGGAGTAGGATACCACAGATGGAAAGGCCACTCTCCAAGCAACGCACTGCTTGCTCTTGTCGTGCTTGTGTTGTTGTGCTGTAGTGTTCATCCCTACCTCGCATGCACGTAAGCACACCGCTATCTGAACCATGGAGCTTTTCTGGCCAATCACGATGACCATGTGTTTGAAACGTCATGTTCTTGGCTGTGATTCTGAACCTCCTCGTCGAACGTCAACAAATGGACCTGGAGTAGTCGTACAGCACTGTATCCGCTCCGCTCGACCTCAGCTAGCACAACACGACAGCACTCACTCTCAAGACTTTGTGCTCAAATCTGCTTGCTAGTTCTCACAGCACGACTCTCTTGGCTGTGGTAACGACCATTGGCATTCGACTTCAGGGTCCACGATACGCTAGATTGCCCCTCTACCTTCGGTATACAGATCAGATTGCAGACATCTCGAGGTAGCTCGAAGGATACCATTACGACTACACAACATGTCCGTGTCCTCCGCGACATCATCAAGAGCAGCATCGTTGGAAAGGTCCGGAACTTCGACGCCCACACTGTCGACGCCTAGTGCGGCGCTTGGCCAAAGTGGTGGGGATGATGGCTCGAAATTGAAGACTCTACTGAGCATTCTGAAGAAGTATGTAGTGTCTATAGGAGACAAGACCGGGCGAGGATCGCCGAGGGAGAGCAAAGACTGATTAGACGGTTCTCGATAGATTTATCGGTGTCGCAGATATCGCAAATGTCAGATTCTCGCTGCCAGCGCAGTTGCTCGAGCCTGTGCCCAATCTTGGTATGCTCCCCGGAATAGGAAGAGACCAAGAAGGAGAGAAAACCAGGAACTGATTCCCTGTTCAGAATACTGGACGTATATCGATCGGCCAGAAACATTTGTGAGCATTGGCGATTCAGACGACTCACTTGGACGTATGCTTGCAGCATTGAGATTCTGGTTCACGAAGGATCTGGTGCGTCACCGAGAGCAAGCATCGCTGATACGCCAAGCTAAAGTTGAGCCACAGAAATTCATCAAGGGCAAGCCTATCAAGCCTTACAACTCAACACTAGGAGAGTTCTTCCGAGTATAGCTTCCCAAACCACACACACAGACAACCTCAGCCTGACAGTGTTCTAGTGTAATTGGGAAGTCAACAACCCAAGTCCGCCAATACTGGGCAGAGCCCTCCCTCAACCAACACAAGCATCCGCCCAGCCACATCCACTTCGCCTTTCCTACATTACAGAACAAACATCACATCACCCACCGGTCTCAGCATGGTGGCTCGAATGTCCGGAGAAGGGCATATCTGCGCACGGCTTCGACCAGATAGCGGCCAACTTTACAGGCACGAGAATCAGGATTGCGCCCGGCGAGTACAACAAGGGACTATTCATCACATTGCATAACCACGGAGACGAAACATACAACCTCACACACCCGACCGCGCACCTAGGAGGTTTACTCAAAGGCGGTCTCAGCATCACAGTCGCAGATACATGTTTTGTAATATGTCCGAAAACGGGACTAAAAGTGATTCTGGAATATCAAGAGGAAGGATGGCTGGGCAAGACGAAGAATTTGATGAAGGGTGTTATATTCAGATACGATCCGGACAACGACACGAAAACGAAGATCAAGGAGGTAAAGGACGATGATGTTGTGGCAAGATTGGAAGGCTGCTGGCATGAGGAGATCTATTATACCCTCGGAAACAAGTCGTTCGACAAGTCGGTATGTGTAGAGTCGTTCTATCATGCACCAGACTTCATGCTGACATGCCACACCAGGATAAGCACCTCTTGATCGACCTGAGCGAGCTCATGGTCGCGCCCAAGATTATTCCACCAATCGATAACCAGCTTGCCAACGAATCACGCATGCTATGGGCACCAGTCACGGATGCAATCCTCAGCAAGCAGTACGCATTGGCCACAGATAACAAGACCGAGATTGAGGAACGACAACGGCAGAAGGCGGCAGAGCGGAACGCGCAGGGTAGAGAGTGGCAGCCGCGCTTCTTCACGGGCGCTGTGACACCAGCTGGACGGCCGCTGTTGACTGGCGATGGCAAGCTTGCCGTGCAGGGGCTCAACGCGGGAGATTATCGGCTGCAGCCTAACAAGGAGCTCGGTGCATGAGGGTACAGCATGGGACGAAGGGGGAAGAAGCCATGGAGGGGAATTTCGCCGAACAATAGGCAGTCTTGCCGGGGGATCTGGAATGGTCACTGTTGCACTGGTGTTGCAGCTTTCGGCCTGGCGTCAGGATATGTCTATGGTATAAGTATGAGGTATAGGCACAGGGCCGGCGTCGGGAGGAGAAGCAGAGACAGTTTTGTAGACCAGATTGTGTATTATTTCCATGCCATGTATACCTCACATCATCTGCCGCCACAGTTGCATCATTCGAAGAAGTTGTCCCAAACCACGTGTATAGTGATTTACGTCTCCCAGGACGATGAAGCGAATATACTAACGCGCATCCATCGCACACTGATGATTCACAGACATCCCACTACTCCGCGCGCCGAAGTCTTGGACGATTTCATCCGAGTCGAAGTGATGACATCCCGACTAATACCTATACAGACATCGGGAAACGGCCTCTATACTCTGTACTCAAATTGGCACAGAAAAGCAAAAGAAACGTCCCGGGCATGGTCCATTAATTGACCAACGTCTCGGTAAGGGCGGCAGATCGTGTTTCTGTATCATTGCTTTGATTGGATGAGGCCTCGTTGCTATCCAGTCCAATCTCGCCATACGGAGTTAGCTTGTTAGCATCGCAGATTGCGGGAACAATGAACTCATCATCGTTTGTGGCTGAGGAACGTGGACGTCGGGACTTAGTATGTACACAACATTATTGAGTCACAGACAAACGAGGCAGTAATAGGCACAGCAAGCAAGGAAGCAGATGCAGCTGGCTTTCGAAGAGGCAGACGAGGAGTATGCATGAAAGCAAGGCAAGACTTTCATTTCAAGGTGCAAGTTAGAGGACAGGGAGCCGTGGTCTGTCTGTTAAGAAGTCGAGGCTTGCGTAAGGCAAGTGTGTTGACGGGCGATCTCCAGATCTGTTGACGTACCACTATTATTCACTGCTCACTGCTCACTGCTCACCACAATGCTCGTGCTCGTGCTTCGACCCTGTTTGACACCACAATAATAAACTCGGCATCTCATCAACCTCGTTTGTTGTTTCTTCGATTCTTAATCTCTATCCTTACAGCACCGGCGCCATCCCGACCTTTTTACACCTTTTGACCTGCAATCTCTCTTCTCCGCCTCCGCGCGTCGCCCTTGTCAATCATCCATTCTGCTCCGCCGCGCCTTCCGTTCGCCTCCTCCTCCTCCACCACTTCACAGCCTCTCTCGCCCTCGCGCCTTCCTCGTCTCTCGCTCTTCATCCTCTTCACGGCAGCACACCATCCCGGGTTGCCACTCACTGCAGCGTCATTCGCCATCTCTCGCATATACACATCAGACACTACCACCACCACCACTCTCGTCTCAGACACTGCTGCCACTTCATTGATTGCATTCTCCTCCGGTATACCTCATCTCAGCATCACACTTCCTCAACATGGCTTCCATTCGCACCTCATCGCTACTATGCATGGCCTACGCCGCTCTCTCAAACGCACAAGCCTCCATCTCCCTCGCACCACCGAGTACACCCGGAACAGCTGGAAATGTCTCGGACACGCTAAGCCCATCCTTTGCTGGAATGGGCATTGAACCTTCGAACTTGTACTCCTTCACCGGCGGGCGCACAGCAAATCAACTCTCCATCAACCTCTTGACCACACTCGCAAGCTACACAAACGCACCACCACATCTGCGGATAGGTGGAAACACGGCGGATAACATGATTTGGGAAGGCGACTTCACGGGCTACTACCTCCGCACGAATCCTAATCCGATAGGCCAAGGCCAGGTCGCGAGTGACTTCTTCATCTTCGGTCCCTCATATTTCGAGGCTATGAGCAGATTCCCAAAGAACACACCAATCACCTTCGGTCTCAACCTCGCGTACGACGATGCGGACTATATAGATCGCATTGTAGCAGAAGCACAGGCAGCACTGAACAGCACTGCCAACATCAATCTCTTCTCCTTTGAGATTGGCAACGAGCCAGATCTGTACTTGCAAAATGGCTTCAGGAATGGAACATGGAACAACTTTGTATACGGACAACAGTGGACAGATCGTGCGATTGCTATCTACGAACAAGTGTTGAGACCTGCTGGAATCAGCCCGGACTTTTTCGAGGGTGCCTGCACGGCTTCCACGATTGGTAACTCGTTCGAGATTGTACAGTTACTGAGGACCACCATGGTCGCTGCGGTCAACGGAACGGACTCTACAATGGACACCTTCCTTTCTGGATGGAACCAGCACGACTACTTCTACTACATTGGCGTCAGCGGGTACAATCTTGTTCTGGACTTCCTCATGGATCTGTCGCAGACTCCCACGCAGTTCGCCGAGTGGGTGCAACAACAAGCAGCGGCTGCCGCTACTGGCAAGCCATACTACCTCAGAGAGATGGCTAGTGTGGGACCTGTCGGCGAGACTGGCATCAGTGATGTCTTTGGTTAGTAAAGATGGCGACATACTACGTTTCGAGAATGCTAACAAACCGAACAGGCGCAACTCTTTGGACCCTCAACTTCTTCCTCTACACTGCATCTCTCAACGTCACCAATGTCAACATGCACATGACGGACAATTCTTTTGCGGCACCATGGCAACCGATTGAGAACTACAATATGGGTCCATTTGTCCGCACAACATACTATGCCTGGGCAGCAATGGACCAGATCATTGGAAAAGGATGCACAACTCGCGTTGCAGCCATGGATGTGACATATCCCGCCAACTACGCAAACAGAATCGGCGCATACGCTGCGTACCAGAATGGAAGCCTTGCCTCAATCACCGTGCTCAACACTCTTCTCGCAAACGCAACTGAAACTGACAAAGGTGAAGTCACCGTCGAGCTCTCCCTTCCAGCCTTCGCTGGTCAGACTCTCTACCTCTCTTACCTCACAGCCGATGGCGCCGACTCCCGCTTCAACACCACCTGGAACGGCCTCAGCTACGAGCAGTCTGGAAATGGTCTTCCAACAACTGTCAACAGCACTGTCCCGACCATTCAGATCCCACAGAACGGTTCCGTGTCCTTCCCCGTTCGCGACACACAAGCTGTCGTCGCCAACATTGGCTTCCAGATCGGTACAGACAGCACACCGTCGTACGCGCAGGGCGCATGTGCAGCACTCGTCAAGGAAGAAGTTGCATTGGCAAGTGCGCTCGCAACAGGCGCACCGACGTACTCCGTCTCGACAACATCTATCCCACCTGTCACGACGCAAGTTGGTGCCGATGCCAACGGCGCCACGGCTACTGCAGCGACTGCGACGCAGAAAGCAGTTGGCTCCAGTTCCAGCAAGGGCGCTGCGATGCCTGTGGCTACCATCATGCCCAAAGCAGGGCTTGTGGCTATGGCGGCTGTCGCTGGCGGCATGATTGTGCTGGCGTGAGCAGGGTGTCTCGAGTTTTCGTATTGCATGGATTCTGGATATGAACGGCGTTCCGCATAGATCAGGGTGGAGAGGGGGTGGTTACTACGTTTGTGATGGTGCGAAAGGAGTCGAGCGACCTGCTGCTACGGTGTAGTCGGGGGTGGGTAACGCTCCTCTGGGTTTCTGTTTGTTTCCTCTTTCTGTTTCTCTTTCCGTCTGTTTCTTAGTCTCAAAACTTGGTGGATTGGATATCTTGCTCGCGGCATCGCCCATGTGTGGGACGGGACTGATTGGGGTGGGTGTGCACGAGAGGGAGAGGCATTTGTCCTTTGCATGGCTGGCGTAGGCTGGAGAGAGGCTGGGATGGAATGAAGCGTAGACTGCACAAAGGCCGGTCTGTTTCGGAGGGGGAGTGGGAAGGGGCGTGGGAGTGGTTTGCATCGCGTATGATTGGGAGGGGAAGGCATAAATTTCTTCAAATTCCAGATTCTTACACACAGCATATAGAGTTAATGCATATATTTCATACTTTATATCTGTGTTTGTCTTGTGATCATGATCTATTGATTGATGGTGCCAAGCCTCTGTCGCGGCCGCGGTGTTTGCTGCAGTTTATTGGGCTTCGGAAATCTCGATAGTGGTGGCGTTTGTCTGGTCTGATGCTGCACGGGGCTGATACATGCAGGTGGCGGCGCAAATGTATGTCACTGCCATGGCACGTACGCTCGCTTGGGTTCTGCGCTAGATGTAAAGGTGCTAGATGCCTGGTGCTAGGTGCTAGGTGCTAGGTGCTAGGTGCTAGGTGCTAGGTGTGCTAGGTGCTAGGTGCTAGGTGCAACTCTTGGACGCGGAAATGGAGGCAGGGGTTGGGATCAAGTGTGAGAGGGATGTGACGGGGAATGACATGGTGGGAGGGGACGTCTGGATACGAGGAGGGGATATGAGGGGACGAGGGAGGTATCGTGGTCTGGGTCGAGTGGAGTTAGTTCGGTTTGGTATGGCGTGGCATGGGTAGGAGGGGCAAGGAGGGAGGGGGAACGGTTAAGGAGGAAGGAGGAAGGAGGCAGAAGAAGAAAGGAGGAGGAAGAAGAAAGGAGGAGGAAGGAAGGAGGAAGAAGGAAGGAGGAAGAAGAACCGAGGAGGAAGAAGAAAGGAGGAAGGAGTGGTCGGATCCTGCTGATGCGAGGTGAGTGCGGTGGGGAGGAAGCCAGGGCTATTGTACGCTATTGAACGGGGAAAGGTAAGTATGGTTGGCTGGCTGGCTGGCTAGCTGGCACGAAGGACGTGAGGGATATGAGTCATGTGAGTTATCTGGACTCTGGAACGAGGGAGTAGAGAGAGGGAATGTGGGGGAAGGGAGGGGGGAGCAGAGGGTGATTGAGGTGATGATTGAGATGGGAAGGGGCCGAGGAGAGAAGAGGAGAGCGGGAAAGGGTTGGGGCGGACTGGAACGGGAAAGTGCAAAAGGAAGGTCATTGTATCCAGCTCTGGGAGGACGCGAGGTGTTATGGCCTCTACGGTCCTTCCTGTCTTCGTCTTCGTTCCCGTTTCACTTCCCTCAGGGATGATCTAGTCAATCAGTCAATCATCAGTGATACCAAGACGGCCAATCTCAGGCAATTCCAGCTCGTCGAGGTCGTCCACGTCCACGAACTCATCTTGTTCCCCCTCCTCCTCGCCATCCTCATCCGCAACGGTGACGTCGACGTCGATTTCCACATCAGCTTCCAAGCCCAACCCTCCCTCAACCCTATTCTTGTGGCCGACCACCTCGACTTCATCCTCGCTATCCGAAATCTCAATGACCTCAACCTGACCTCGTGCTCCACCCTTCGTCTCTTTCTCCCCTTCACCCTCCGATCTACCTGCTATGCCTTTGAGGTTGACTCCAGCCTTGGCTTTACTAGCTCGATACCGAGCGCCGACTTCGCGCATGATCTCGCTCATTGGCTTTTCTGCTCCTAGATCTTGCCGGACGAGTGCAAAGTGGGCTTTCACGAACTGTTGATACGCGCTTGGTGCAACGGCAGAAGAGGGAGGTGCAGCTGGGTTCGATCTCGCCGGTATTACAAGGCCAGTGACTAGAGTGAGCGTCGATGAAGCTGGCGTTGTGGAAGCTGTGCCTCGAGGTATAGGTCGGATTTGTACGAGGCGTCCTTTACAGACGCCGCAGGTGTGTTTGGCTGGATCGATGCTCTTGCTGTGGCGTTGATATTCCATTCCGCAGCCATGTCCTCCCTCTCCTCCTGCCATACCAACTCTTCTCCCTCCACCAACACAAACCCACCCATACCTATACTCAATCTCATAACTATGTTTCGTCGTCACCTCGACACCCCTAGCTCCAAACTCCCTCGACGCCATTGCGGCCCAACGCTTGAAGCTGGCGCCGTGCGGCTGATCGCGGATGTTGGACACCATGAAGTTGGCAAGATGGCAGAATTCGTGCGCCATGACGTTGAGAAGGCGCGGGTTGTCGGTGATTACTTTGGAGGCGAGCTCGATCGTGGCGTGGTGGTGCTGGGTTGGTGCTGGGACCGTCAGCACTGTGGATGTGGATGTCGAAGGTATATTTGTTGACGGTGGTTTTGGTCGAGTGGTCTCACATTTCCACGTCGCTCTCCCCGCTGTCGTATTCAGCTTGTTAGACCACACGATCTTGACCCCGCCTGTGGAGGCAGTCAGACGTGCTATCGCGCCGTTCGTGATGCGTGCATCAAGTTCAGCCAGAAACGCCGTAGCCGTAGCTTCTCTGCTAGCTTCAAACGCCTTCTTCGCCGCCGTCACCGCCCGGACTTCGAGGGACTGCTTCGTGGGAGACTTGCGGGGGCTGCCAACTCTACTCTTAGCCGGGGAGGGAGGTGCTGAAGGAGAAAGAGCCGAAGATTGAGTATCGAGTCCAAAGTACTGCTTCCGCGGCGACGCAAGCACCTTTGTCGGCGAATACTCGTCCGTCCACGCATTGACAATTTCCTGACTCCAAAAGGCGTCGACGTCAGGAGCGTGCGGCGCTGGTGGAATGCGGATCCGGCTCGCTTTGGAGGGTGAGTTGAGGCGGGATCTGGGTGGGCTGGGAGGTGGTGGAGGTGGAGTGACTGGACGGGCGGGCGGTGCTGGTGGCGCGGCTTTGAGTTTGTGCGGTGAGCGGGAGCGTGGTGGGGAGCTGGGATGTGTTAGTTTGTGTAGTAAGGTGGAAGGAAAATGGTGGTGGCAGACAAGCTCAAGATGGCGAGGTTTTCTTCGAGACTGTCGAGGGTGGAAGATCTCCGCCTAGGTGATTGCGGCTGTGAAGGTGCTGCTGAATTCCGTGCGGGGGACTTCGCTGGACTCGTCAAGTCGACGATACCCGTAGGCGCGAGCACTTCGCCCATCATTGGCTTCGAGGGCGACCGCCATAGCAGTCTCGGCTGATCACTCTCTCCCTCGCTTTTCTCATCCTCACTCTGCTCGCTTCCACTCCAATCACTGTCACTCAATTCCGCCTGCAGACCAGGAATGCCAGGAACAGCATACGAGATCGCCTGCTTCGCCATCCTTCTCGGCGTAGCACGTAGAGGACTCCTTTCACTATTCTGACCCCGGTGCACATGCGCAAATAACAAGTTCTGTTTATAAGACTTCGACGAGATCCCATTCAAGCTCGGCAGAGTCAGAGAATCCACATGCTCGAGTCTGAAGACTCTTTGGCGGCGCGAAGAGGAACTCTGCTCGTCGGCATGGCCTGAAGTCGTGCCTATAGCCTTTCGAGGTGACGACGATGGTATCAGCTTGGGGGGCGCTTTCGTTGACACTTTGTTTGATGACACTTCTAAGAGCGCGGCGCATAGTGTGTCTTGCGTGTCTGGGTTATTCTTCCTTGGGCTCTTCTGTGGCGATGCCAGTCTCGCCATCTTGTTGTAATATTACGGCTACCACTATGCAAATCAGTAGCACGCTCTATTGCACGCATCTAGAGTTTCAAAGGTGTCAATGGTCGTCGTCGCTCTGACAACCGGGTATACTGCAGTGGAATGTGCATATTGAGAAACACAAAAAACATAATAATGAACATATAAAATCCAAAGTGCATGCATTGTATCCTAGTGATGTAGGTCTGCTTTATCATACAAAAATGTTTCACCGCCACCAAGAACTGCCTGCTACTAAAACTTTTACCAGCAAGAAGAAGTGATCCCATCCATGATCGTCATATCATACCATGAGCTACCTCAACCTCATAGAAGGATCATACCAGCACCTGTAAGCAAAGCACCTGCAGCGTAGAGGCCTACGTGCCAAATGCCAAAGTCTAGGCTCGGTGCGGAGACACCGGCTGCAGCACCCTTGGATCCCGAAGCAGAAGAAGTGGCTCCACCGCTGGAGCCACCGCTAGAAGCACCAACGCCAGTGGCAGATCCACCAGCAGCGGCAACAGTGCCGGTACCAGAGGCACCGACGGCTTTGAGCAGAGTAGCACAGGTACCTGAAGGTGAAGGAACAGATGTGACCATAGCCTGACCACTGAAGGCGCAGGCGGTCGAAGAGCTTGATTGGCCACTGTAGTACTGATTCATCACGTAGTTCAATTGTTGCTCGGCCGGGCAAGGCTCGAAGGCACCGTATGTACCGGTGGTCGCATTACCGAGAATACCAGCACATGCGTTGGGGTCGTTGCCGCAGATGTAGTTGAAAATGTTACCATAAGCAGTGGCCGAAACAGTTGGGTTGATCACACAACCTGCTGCTGCGTTGGCACAGTTGCAGAGGTTGGCGTTAGGCGCAGGAGGGAGTGGTGATGCAGTTGCAGACCAGCTGGGACCAACCGATGGGCAAGTGGTTGCAGTGAATGTGGTAGGAACTGCGCTCATCGATGTGGAGCTAGGCGAGACAGTAGCCATGGCGACGGAGAGGTAGGAATAGTCCGTCAAGGTGCTGACCTCGTTGTTCGAGCCAATGTTAACGAGACCGTAGTTATTGGTGGACTGGAAGTACTCGTAAACGATACCTCCGGACCAAACGCTGGTCATCTGGCTACCGAAGAGCGCCGCAGTCTCCGTCCATGTACGTGGCTCAACGGTGTTGCAACCGTACTCCGCGAAGAAGGCCGGGACAGAGTAGTTTTGGAAGAATGCTGTGCGCTCATCGTATCCGGAAGCACTGAAGCTGGAGTCACCACACCATGAGTAGACGTTGTAACCCCAGAAGTCAATGGACTCTGCTGTGGGACCGCAGTTGAAGTACTGAGCAAGCTGGTCGCGAATAGGACCATCGTAGGTGGCATATCCAACACCCATTGATCTGTACCCCTTTGAGACGATGTAGGCCTTGGTGTCACGGACGGCAGCCTTGACGTAAGCACTGGCAGCGGTAGTGTTGTCCGAGTTGGACACCTCGTTACCGGCGAAGAAACCAATAGTGTTTTGATATTGTGCCATGTTGTCTACCAGACTCGTATAGCGAGTGTACAGGGCTGTGGTCCATGCTGGAGAATCGCGGTTGATTGAGTCTGTAGGGTCACTCAAGTCAGAGATGACATAGATACCGGCGGCTGCGAGAGCGTTCATGCATGCTGAATGGTTGTTGGCAGGGTTGACGGCGTATGTGCGGATGACGTTGGTGCGAAGCTGGACTAGGTAGGGAATGTCGCGCATGCAGGTCGTGATGTTTGCCAAAGGGTCAGTGTAGCTATCGGCTGTGGTGGCAGTAGTGTCCGATTGAGAGGCTTGGTAGTCTTGCTGGTATGCGACACCACGGATGAAGCTGTGATGGTATATGTTAGCACCTATTTTGCCATGTTGATAGCAGCTTCGCATACAATTCAGAGCCATTTGTTTTGTAGAAGAAGTGCTTGCCAGCGATGACAAGAGGGTCGATCGTCGAGGCAGCACCAGACTGAGCGACGGCGGAGCTGGAGAAAAGCGCTGCACCGGCAACAGCGCTTGAGATGAAGCTTGTCCTCATGTTGATGCTGGAATATTCTTGATGGACTGATCGATAGAGCGAGTGTTTACTTTATGCTCCGGAAAATGTGTCTGTCGAGAAGCTGAATTGACGATCGAAGTTGATAGTGCCTGGTCGAAAAAGGGAAAGAAGTGGAAGTGGCAAGTGGCAAGTAAGACCGAGCAGCAAGCTACAATGAAGGTGCAGGTAGGAAGCTGCAAAGATGAGATGATGAGATGCAAGGTCGAAGGCAAAACAACGGCACGCGTTATCCGACGGACGCCAGGCACAGTCCTAGGCCGAGCAGGACCCCTTTTGAGCCAAGCATTCGTCAGCCAATTTGCTATTCTTGTCACAACAAAAGAAAGGTCGTCGTCAACAAGGAAACCGTGTGCATCAAGCCTGCAGAGGACTGATACATGAGGCTGCCCTGCTACAAGATCGTCTGTCTGTCTCCATCTCTCTCTACGAGCTGCGAGTCGCAAGCTTCGATCAGCACTGAAGTACCTCACCTCTCCAGCCGTGCTGCCGTGAGCTTCGAGCTATCCCTTGACCCGGGCGACCTCATCCTCATCTCCATGCAGTACTACAGCGGAAGTCTCATCACAATCACTACCGCACTTTCCAGTGTCTGCACCAGTCTCTCCAGACTAGACTATTGTCTTGTGAGCCGCTTTCTCGTTTCACGCTCCCCTCGAAACAGATGGCTTGAAATTTACTGTACTAGAACGCAAGTCTGAGTATGGCACTCTCACTGGCATACTCTACACGATGCACAAGCACCAGGTTGTTTACAGGCACGACCACAACATCGGCGGCTTTCTCTCCGAGCAGAACGCGCATCGCTCGGACTAAACCCTCCTATAATCGTGTTGTGATTCTCGATACAGAGCATAAGTGCTTTGATGCTCGACCGAGATTTGTGCATGGTCTCGTGTTATGTTTGAAATTTCATGAAATTTTCTTGCCTGGCGGCTATTGAAACATCTTACCCCTCTATTTTCGTGACATCTACTTAGCTGATGCTGGAGCAGAGATCTACGTCTGTAACCCTTTCATGACCCCATGACTTCGGACGATGAGTGCCGATCTGAGGTTCCGCCTGTTTGTTGTATCATGTGTACACAAATGGCGGGGAGACGGACAGTCGGAGAGCGTGCTTGTTTTGCGTTAAGCATTCTGGATGAACTCGACGGTTGGTGCATGCGTAGTAGTACATACTTACTACCCGAGGTCGTCATGTTTCTGTCAGTCAGCACAGCCGTGCCATAGGCACAAGCAACCTGAAACAGAAGCATCCCAGAGCACGGCGTCTAAGGACGACGCTAGTGGTACGAAAATAGCGTGTTACCGGCCAATTGAGATCAGATTTCAGACGAGTAATAACGGGCGATGTGCACCCGGCATAGATGTGTGTAAAGTATCAGACCAGTATACTATACTCAACAACAGCTCCCCCCACCACTACTGCGCCTCACGTCAAGCTGTATACTATCAGTGGCGACCAACCGAATTGGTGACACACAAGAATACGCTTAGAGTGTTTGCGCGAAAAATTCAGGGATGCACAATTGTCATCATGCATCCCTGGTGGCCAACGAGTAAAGACTGAAGCCCTCAATTACTCTTCGAGCTTTTCATCTCCGTCACATAAGTGTACATGTATATATGAAGGTGATCAAGGTTGTCATCTTCATCTCATAGTCCGTCAAGGAACCATACGTCTGGTCCAGTAGATAGTTTCTCCCATCATGGTTACGCGTCACATCCAACCAGAAGTCGGCGAGGAAGCTGCGAGTGTTCTGCAGGAAGGTGCATCCAACATTATTTTTGGTGGGACCGGCAGACCAGAGTCGCGCCTCACCATCTAGTCTCCTAGTAATCTCTACAGAACCGGCCCTGTTCGACTCCACCAAGCCCAAACAACGCCATCACAAAGGTCGAGTCGACCGTTCATCTTTCTTCTTTGTTACGCCTCGCTTCTGCTTGTCTTTTGCTTTGCTACACTCTCGCCACTTCGCCTCTTCTATTTCTGGTGAGACCATATATCTGGCAAAGGGTCTGTCTCGCAGCTGTTGTTGGAGATTCGACGTTCTTGCACATCAGAGCCCCTGATCGAATCGGGCGCGACCCTAAACTTGCACGGCAACCACAACTTGCTTTGCCGCTCGAACGCAACTACGACTTCGACTTCGACCGCGAGGATCATTTGTCAATTCTTCGAATTTTTACACGTCCGACACAACTCGCAAACAACACTTCATCATTTGCACCACCTTCTCTTCACAAGTCGCCTTTCAATCACTAGCCCTTCGCTTCTATCCACGACTTGTCGATCCATTTCTTCACGACTTTGAAGAACTCATCCATGCGTCATACCTGATCCTGGTATGTTGCATTCTTCCTGCAGCACTTCCCGAATCTGCTACTCTGAGCCACAGTCCTAACGGAAACAATCACAGACTTTTTAGCACACCGCCATCATGTCCGGCTACCCGGAACAGGGCCAAGGCCACCAGGGCCAGGGTCACTACGAGGACGGTTATGGTCAACACGCGCATCAAGGCCAGGATGCTTATTATCAAGACGAACAAAACCAAGGTTATTACGAAGGTTACGACAACAACGGCAATGGCCAACATCAAGGTGGCGAATACTACGATGAATCGTGAGTCTCAAAAAGACCCTCTTATACTTCACAAAACAACTAAAACGCTTTGCAGCGCTTACTACAATCACGACGGCCAACAAGGTTACGGAGACGCTCAACAGAGCTATGGTCAAGAAGGTGCATACTACGGTAACGAACAGCATGGTTACGAGGGAGAGTACTACAACGATCAGTATTACGACCAAGGTGCTCCCGCTGCTGCTCAACAGCCAATGTCAGCTCCTCACCAAGGTTATGGACAGCGCCCTCGTCGACGTGAAAACTCAGATGAAGAGTCCGAGACCTTCAGCGACTTCACCATGAGATCCGACATGGCTCGTGCTGCCGAGATGGACTACTACGGTCGTGGTGACGAAAGGATCAACAGCTATCAAGAAGGTGGTCAAGGTCGGCAGTACCGCCCCCCTTCGTCTCAGATCTCTTATGGCCGATCGTCTGGTGCATCCACACCGGTCTATGGAATGGACTACACAAATGCTCTGCCAGCTGGTCAGAGATCTCGCGAGCCGTACCCTGCATGGACGTCTGATGCTCAGATTCCTCTGTCAAAGGAGGAGATCGAGGACATCTTCCTCGACCTGACTGCGAAATTTGGTTTCCAGAGAGACAGCATGCGTAACATGTTCGACCACATCATGACCCTTCTCGACTCTCGGGCATCACGCATGACTCCCAACCAAGCTCTGCTTACTCTCCACGCCGACTACATAGGCGGCGACAATGCCAACTACCGGAAATGGTACTTTGCAGCTCACCTCGACCTCGACGATGCTGTCGGCTTTGCCAACATGAAACTTGGTAAGGCAAACCGCAGGACTCGCAAAGCTCGCAAGGCCGCCAAGGACAAGGCCGGCGGTGGTACTGAAGCCGAGGAGGCTCTCGAATCAATGGAGGGCGACAACAGTCTGGAGGCCGCGGAATACAGATGGAAGACTCGCATGAACCGCATGTCTCAGCACGACCGCGTTCGTCAGATTGCCTTGTATCTTCTCTGCTGGGGTGAGGCCAATCAGTCGCGTTACATGCCCGAGTTGATCTGCTTCATCTTCAAGTGTGCCGACGACTTCTACCACTCTCCAGCCTGCCAGAACCGTGTCGAGCCTGTCGAGGAGTTCTCCTACCTCAACAAGGTCATCACTCCTCTATACAACTACTGCCGTGATCAAGGTTTCGAAATCTACGAAGGAAAGTACGTTCGCCGAGACAAAGACCACCAGAAAATCATTGGTTATGATGACATGAACCAGCTCTTCTGGTACCCCGAAGGGATTGAGCGCATCGTGCTCGAGGACGAGTCTCGCCTTGTCGATCTGCCTCCTGCTGAGCGATTCGAGAAGCTGGGTGAGGTTGCCTGGAACAAGGTGTTTTTCAAGACATACAAGGAAACGCGATCTTGGTTCCATCTCTTGGTCAACTTCAACAGAATCTGGGTCATCCACATCACGGCTTACTGGTTCTTTACAGCTTTCAACTCTCCGGCACTTTACACTCCTGGATACACACAGCAGGGCAATCAAGCGCCATATGGTCCCTACCAATGGTCTGCAGTTTCACTCGGTGGAACTGTTGCGTCACTTATCATGATCTTGGCTTCACTCGCAGAGTGGGCGTACGTTCCACGTAATTGGGCTGGTGCTCAACATCTCACCCGACGTCTCTTCTTCCTTATTGGTGTTTTCGTCATCAACATCGCACCCGCCATCGTCATCTTCGGCTTTCCACCACCCAAGTTGCCACACAAGATCGGTACTATTCTCGGAGTTGTCCAGTTTCTCATTGCGCTCGTGACGTTCTTCTTCTTCTCGATCATGCCTCTTGGTGGTCTCTTCGGAAGCTATCTCACGCGTAACACAAGAAGATATGTAGCCAGTCAGACATTCACTGCCAGCTACCCACGCCTCACGGGTAATGACAGATGGATGTCTTACGGTCTTTGGGTCTTGGTCTTTGCGTCAAAGCTTGGAGAGTCCTACGGTGCTCTGACTCTATCAGTTCGTGACCCTATTCGCATTCTTGCTATCATGCACACACCTCCCTGTGTCGGTATTGCATATGTCGGTACCAATCTTTGCACATACCAGCCTCAGATCCTGCTCGGACTTATCTACTTTACGGATCTCATTCTGTTCTTCCTGGACAGTTTCTTGTGGTACATCATCTGGAACATGATCTTCTCCGTGGCTAGGTCATTCTACCTCGGTATCTCGATCTGGACACCATGGAGAAACATCTTTTCGCGACTTCCCAAGCGTATCTACTCCAAGGTTCTTGCCACAACAGATATGGAGATCAAGTACAAGCCAAAGGTACTGATCTCTCAGATCTGGAACGCCATCGTCATCTCGATGTACCGTGAGCATCTCCTAGCGATTGACCACGTCCAGAAACTGCTCTACCACCAGGTCCCGTCCGAGCAAGAAGGCAAACGCACTCTCCGTGCCCCAACCTTCTTCGTCTCGCAGGAAGACCACTCTTTCAAGACCGAGTTCTTTCCAGCTCATAGCGAGGCTGAGCGCCGTATCTCTTTCTTTGCTCAATCTTTGTCGACTCCAATCCCCGAGCCGCTCCCGGTTGACAACATGCCAACGTTCACCGTCATGATTCCTCACTACGCCGAGAAGATCCTCCTTTCTCTGCGCGAGATTATCCGTGAAGACGAGCCATACTCTCGTGTCACTCTGCTTGAATATCTTAAGCAGCTACATCCCCACGAATGGGACTGCTTCGTTAAGGACACCAAGATTCTGGCTGATGAGACTTCGCAATTCAATGGCGAGTACGAGAAGGAAGACAAGGATACCGCAAAGAGCAAGATTGATGATCTCCCATTCTACTGCATTGGTTTCAAGTCTTCTGCTCCCGAGTACACTCTCCGCACTCGTATCTGGGCTTCTCTTCGCTCTCAGACTCTGTACAGGACAATCTCTGGTTTCATGAACTACAGCCGTGCTATCAAGCTGTTGTACCGTGTCGAGAACCCGGAAGTCGTTCAAATGTTTGGTGGGAACTCTGACAAGCTTGAGCGTGAGCTCGAACGCATGGCCAGGCGCAAGTTCAAGATCGTCGTCTCTATGCAGCGTTATGCCAAGTTTTCCAATGAGGAGAGGGAGAACACCGAGTTCTTGCTCCGTGCTTACCCTGACCTTCAGATCGCCTACCTCGACGAGGAAGCACCAGCTGTTGAGGGTGAAGACCCTCGCATCTACTCTGCTCTCATCGACGGCCACTCCGAGATCATGGAGAATGGTTTGAGACGTCCAAAGTTCCGCATTCTCCTGTCTGGCAATCCCATTCTCGGTGATGGCAAGTCTGACAACCAGAACCACGCCATTATCTTCTACCGTGGTGAATATATCCAGCTCATCGACGCTAACCAGGACAACTATCTTGAGGAATGTCTCAAGATCCGTTCCGTACTCGCCGAATTCGAAGAAGTCGCCCCTGAGTCGTCCCCATACACTCCTGGTATCCCATCTTCTGGTATCAACCCTGTTGCCATTCTCGGTGCTCGTGAATACATCTTCTCCGAGAACATCGGTGTTCTTGGCGATGTTGCCGCAGGAAAGGAACAAACTTTCGGTACCATGTTCGCCCGTACTCTGGCTCAGATCGGTGGTAAACTACATTATGGTCACCCTGATTTCCTCAATGGTATTTTCATGACTACTCGTGGTGGTGTCTCCAAGGCTCAAAAGGGTCTGCATCTCAACGAAGATATTTACGCTGGTATGAATGCTCTTCTCCGTGGTGGCAGGATTAAGCACTGCGAGTACTACCAATGCGGTAAAGGTCGTGATCTCGGATTTGGCTCAATTCTCAATTTCACTACCAAGATTGGTACTGGTATGGGTGAGCAGATGCTCTCTCGTGAGTACTACTACATGGGTACACAGTTGCCGATCGACCGCTTCCTGTCTTTCTACTATGCTCATCCTGGGTTCCACATCAACAACATGTTCATCATCCTGTCAGTCAACTGCTTCATGTGGGCGCTGATCAACTTGGGAGCCTTGAGACACGAGAACACAGTCTGCTACTACGACAAGAACGCTCCTCTTACCGACCCAATTCTGCCTTCAGGTTGTATTCAATTGGTTCCGATCTACAAATGGGTTGAGCGTTGTGTTCTTTCCATCTTCATCGTGTTCTTCATCGCTTTCGTCCCTCTTGTCGTTCAGGAACTCACTGAGAGAGGTTTCTGGCGTGCGGCCAAGCGTCTCGGGAAACAATTCGGATCTTTCTCGCCACTCTTTGAGGTGTTCGTCTGTCAAGTCTACGCCAACTCGTTGGAGCAGGATATGTCATTCGGAGGAGCTCGATACATTGGAACGGGTCGTGGTTTCGCCACTGCTCGCATTCCCTTTGGTGTCTTGTACTCCAGATTCGCTGGCGCGTCAATCTACATGGGTGCTCGCCTCCTGATGATGTTGCTCTTTGCGACACTTACCACATGGGGAGCTGAGTTGATTTACTTCTGGATCTCTCTCTTGGCTCTTTGCATCTCGCCGTTCTTCTTCAATCCCCATCAATTCTCATGGGATGATTTCTTCATTGACTACCGTGACTACCTCAGATGGTTGTCTCGTGGTAACTCTCGCTCCCACGCTTCCTCATGGATCGCACATTGTCGCCTTGCGAGAACTCGCATTACTGGTTACAAGCGCAAGGTTCTCGGTGAGCCATCGGCCAAGGCTATGGCAGATGCACCACGTGCACACATTCGGAACTTAGTCTTCAGCGAGGTTCTCGGACCGCTCATCCTTATTGGTGTCACCCTGATTCCATACCTCTACTTGAACTCTCAGACTGGTGTGACGCCGACTGGAAAGGGCAACGTCGGCAAGACAATCGTTGTATCTAACCCCATCATCCGCATCGCCATCATTGCAGGTGCTCCAATTGCTGTCAACGCTGGTGTTGAAATCATGTTCTTTGCCATGGCGTGCTGTATGGGTCCTATCCTTGGAGCATGTTGCAAGAAGACTGGAGCTGTGCTTGCTGGCATTGCCCACGCAATCTCAGTCATTATCCTCATTGTCCTATTTGAGGTACTTTTCGCTCTCGAGGCATGGTCCTTCGCCAAGACACTTCTCGGAATGATCGCTGCATTGGCCATTCAACGCTTCATCTACAAACTTATCGTCTCGCTTGCGCTCACTCGTGAGCTGAAGACAGATACTGCCAACATTGCCTGGTGGACTGGTAAATGGTACAACATGGGTTGGCACTCAATGTCGCAGCCAGGCCGTGAATTCCTCTGCAAGATTACCGAGCTCGGTTTCTTCTCCGGAGACTTCCTTCTCGGACACATCCTTCTATTCATCATGCTGCCACCTCTTGCCATTCCTTACTTCGACAAGATTCACTCCATGATGCTCTTCTGGTTGCGTCCTAGGTATGTTTGGTGCTACTTAGACACCAACAAATGAATCAACTAACTCTGTTTGTAGCCGTCAAATCCGTCCTCCCATCTACTCGCTCAAGCAGTCGAAGCTTCGCAAGAGACGTGTCATCCGTTACTCGATCATCTACTTTGCGATCTTCCTCCTGTTCTTGCTTCTCATCATCGGACCAATCGTCGGTGGTGACAACCTGAACAGCATCTTGTCGAAGCTGAACAGCGCCGGTGGGATTGCAGCTGGTCTTCTGCAGCCAACTGGATTCAACAACACTGGTAACTTGACCTGGTCGACTACCGGACACACTGGCACACTCGCCAGTAAGACCACCACTGCCAAGCTTGCGCTCAGGACATTGTACGCTTGATAGAGGGTTTGATCACTCGAGCGGTCGGTGCTCGAGGTATTTGTACACTAACGACGGATTCTGCAAACCGAGGGCGTTGTTACATCGTGATTGTGCAAGGAATCATCGACGCATGGAAGGGAAAGGTTGCGTGTATACAATGCGAAGCATTTATTGTTTTAAGAAAGGTCAATAGTGCCTGGTGGTATTGCTCGGATGTTTAAATAGATTCAATGAACCACTATAAAGCATACGTTGTTGTCTGAAATGCATTGGTGATGTGTGTGGCAAGGTGTGATAAGATTCGCGTAGCATGCAAGTCACTCAAACGCTGCACAACTTCACAACAATGACTCTACTCGTCTTGGGGACAGCGCTGCATGAAAGGTACAGCTCTAATCTGCAGTCTGCCACGGTCTATGGTAGCCTCGCGATTCCCCATTATTGCCACCACGAAGTCATACTGTACAGCAGTCCCTTATTCATACACATAGCCTTCAAATGGGAAACATGCGCAATCGATGTCCTGAGCCGGCCCACCATCTATCTACATACAACGAAGCCATCGCTGTGCTCCTTGCCGTTCTTTCCAGCAGTGTCGTCGGGCATACATGCTGCCGGCGCGTGAGTCAATCTGAGGTCGAGTGCTAATATTGCACCATCTGCTGCATTCGCTGGCCTTTCCCGCCTGCAGCACTTCGCTGCCAGGTGACGAGGCGCGTGCTGGTGTAGTGTGTACGCCGATGTGTCGGTGTGACCTGACACGGCCCATGACTGCCTTATCACTCACGCCCAACACTCCCCCGGCGGCTTCGCCTACTGCCACGGCTTTTGCTTGGGATCAGGCTTGCTTTCGAGCTTGCGCCCGTTGAGTTGAGCCGAGCCATCCTGCGCTGGGGAACACTCAGATCCTGCGTGTTGTGCAATCGCTACGAGGCCGATTATTCGTCATAGTCCTCGTCCTTCTTCCCGCCTTTGCTGGCCCCCTTAGCATCGCCACCACCCCCTTCCAACCTCTCCCTCCTCCTCATACCCACATCCCAATTATAAACCCTCGCCGTCGCCACCTCCAACGTCGTGATCTGCTCCCTCAAAAACTCCAAATCCTCCTCACACTCTCCTTCCTTTTCCCTCGCTCCTTCCAGCTTCCCAGCCAACAGCTCTTTCGCCTCTTCCAACGGATACGCCAACATGACGTTTGCGCCGAGCCAGAGATATACCTCGTCGGTGTGGGGCACGTTGGCGGTAGCGAAGAGGGTGTCGTTGAGCTCGAAGGTTGTGGAGAGGGGCGGGGAGGAGGGGGAGCGCGTGGAGAGGAAGGAGACGGTGGAGAGGGTTTTGGCAATGTCGGGGATCTTGTCGCGGAGGGAGGAGAGGCGGCGGGTTGTGGAGGATTCCATGAATTGGTATTTTCTGCGATGAGGAGAGGGGATGGGGTTAGCTTGCAGGACTGCAGAGTGTGATTGAAAGAGCCTCGAGAGGGAGTGCAGGAGGGAGGGGAGCTGTACGAGATCATTTCTTGAAAGTTCTTGAGGACGCCCTCGACTTGGGCGCGGTTGGAGCAGTAGTCTTCGACGCGGTCGATGAAGGGCGCGACGGGGATGCCGCGGGGGTTCGTGGTGCCTGGGGTCAGGTCTTTGGGCGTGCTGCTTCATCGATTGTCAGCACAAATGGTCAGGGCTTTGACAAACGATTCATCGGACACTCACCTAGCATTGGCTTTGACAGACGCCATGATGTGATGTGGTGTGATTGAGATGTAAGGGTGCCAACTGTGAAGCTGGTGCCTCTTACACGTGCAAGTTGCAGATCAGTGTTTCAGCTTGGTATGAGAGAAACGACTGTTGGCGGGTGTAGGAATCCCCGGGTATGTAAATCCTGGAATTAAAAAAAAGGGGTACACCAAAATTTTAGTGAGGTAAGCATTTACCTCCCCGATACAACATCTATATACATGCGTACCAGTGCCGTAGCAAGTCAAATTAGGTAGTTATATATATCATTAGTATAACTACGAGTCAGCTATAGAAGGTGTTATAGCCTTCCTAGAAAGGCGCCTCCGCGCCGTAAACTATACCTTTATACGCCTTCCTACCTTTACCGAATTAGTTAATTCTACTACCTTATTGTCCCGTACTACCTCCTCGTCGCTTACGTATACGTAGCCCTTACCTACCCTTCGTCCTACCTTAACCTACTGTCCTACCTTAACCTGCTATCCTGCCTTAACCGGCTACCCTACCTATACCTTAGCCTATTCCCCGTACTGATTATTAACCTATTCCCTATTCTTATCTACGTCCTCTACTATCGTCTCTATCTTCTCCCGTTATACGGCCTCTAGTGCCTCCTATGCCATAATCCTATATAATAGATCCACGAAAGGCCAAATATCTAATATCGTACGCGCGGCTATATAGGCGACGCCTAAGTTCTTATCTCCCTCTGCTCCTTCGCATACTTTGAGTAATCGTATAGCAGTTATAAAGCTATCGGTATAGCGAACGAGGGCGCGAGCGAGGGTTAAGTTAGAGTTCGAGCGTTCCTCTAGCTCCTATATCTATTCGTAGTCTCTAGTAGGCCTATCTTTGGCGCCTATAAGCCGAAAAGTTAATACCGAGTGCCTATTCCGTATTATAAAGCCGAAGTATTCGCGATTACCTATTAGTATTAGCGTCTAAAAAGTAAAATAGTATAACTTACCTAAGAGATCGCGCGTCGCGGCGATAAGGAAATCTAGTAGTTTATCCTTATACTCTCCGTACTACTCCTCTTCCTATCGTACTATGGCCGCGAGGGCCTCGCGCCTAGTTATACCTACGAAAAGAGAAGGCGGCGAAGGAGAACGCCGCGGCGAGGAGATTAGTAATACCGCTAGCCGCGAGATAGGTAATACCTTACTACTACCTTACCTCGCTAATAATAGCTTACCTAGTAGCCTTCGCTACTAACTCCCGTTACTCTTACCTTTACTCTTCTTTAGAGGCGCCTTTATCTACTTATTAGTTCTCTTCCGCTTCTTCTTCTATACTTTACGCGGCCGATCGATATCCGCGATTAGTAGTAGATTAGCCTCTATCCTAACGGCCAAGTCCTTTAGATTATAGTAATCCGCGTCGGGTTCTACAAGCCTGCTACTACCTTTATAGCACGTAATTAAGTAACTAACCTTATTCTTTTAATAGTTATAACTACCAATATCGCAGCGGACTATATATTTATAAGTAACTTCGTAGAAGTTACCTCTAGCTACCTTCTTTAAAAGTCCTATCTGGCTAATCTTTATAGGGTTATCGTAGAGCAAGTCTTCGATCTCTTCTAGTATATACGTATTTGGTAGTATCGTATTAAGGGTTTTCGTACCCTAGTAGCCTTCTAGGTGTCCGTACTTTGTCTATACCTTATAGAAAGGTATAGACTTACCGTTGTTTCTAGTAACCCGAACGAGGATACGGCTACCGTTAATCTTAGAGAGTCCTGATCTCTTCGGGAGTCGAAAGAGCGCTAGTTTACTAGTCTCGAAGTCGTAACAAGGTAATCGTAGGTTACGAGTACCAGAAATCCGCGTTCTATTAGCTATAGTTAGCTTACTAACACGCTTTAGCACGGGGTCCTTCGCGGCGGCGGCTTCTGCTACCTTATACGCCTTATCGTCCTTAAAGTCGTCCTTAAAGTCCTCTAGATCATTAATATCTACTATACGAACGGGCTCTTTATCTTTATCTCCGAAGGCTGGCTTAACCTCGACTATATTACCTTCCTTATCCTTAATCTACACTGTTTCCCTGTCGGAAAAGGGTACCTAGCGCTTATTATCGAACCGAAGAGGATTGCGAAACACTACTCGGTTAGGATTAGTCTTAATAGGCTTCGACGTTGCCCTATTAATAATACAGGTGACCTTAGTAAGGCATAAGTGCTAGTCTTTAGAGCTAGTATCGTATATCTAGCGGCGTATCCGCGCCTCGATAGTTCTATTACCTCTTTCTATAAGACCTTGCGTCTATGGCGAGCGCGGTTTGCCGTACGCGATCCTAATACTACAGCATTTTAAGAGTAGAAAGTAGGCGCCTTTAAACTCTCTTCCGTTATCAGCCTAGAGGATATTAGGCGCGCCGAAGATCCTGATAAAGTACTCTAATTTTTTAGCTACCGACTCGGCCTTCTTATTCTTTAATACGAAGAGAACCGAGTACTTACTCTAGTAGTCCTTAATATATAGAATCTAGTTATATTTACCTCTAGAAGGGATGCTCCGTATATTAACTAGGTTAATCTAAATACGCTCTAAGGTCCTATTAACCTTAATTACCTATATCGGCGCCGAGACGTTCGCGTTCTTATCT
>Ga0058702_10000238_pt1 | contig 26920 bp, 31 predicted proteins | sample AgamicOrSfe_FD_83781 | JGI IMG/M metagenome (GOLD analysis project Ga0058702, IMG submission 83781) | Agave microbial communities from Guanajuato, Mexico - Or.Sf.e | ecosystem: Host-associated > Plants > Phyllosphere > Phylloplane/Leaf | place: Guanajuato, Mexico | collected 2012-05-30 | reverse complement strand
TACCCGTACTGTATGGACAAAACATCCCTCCCAAGCATATATAGTCCCTCTTGATTCCGTCGTAGCCTCCACGAACGTACGGTAAAGTAGTAAATAACAAGAAAAGAAGAGAAAGCGTATGATACGCTGCAAAAACCGTTCGTCATTCTCATCATCATAGCACATCTTCCGTAAATCGACTACTCATCGCACTACCTCTAGTTCCCGGTCGTTGAGGACTGCCCATTTGAGATCCGAGCAATGGCGAATTGACTTGCCCAGGTCTGACAGGACTGTCATCATTCCAGATTGGATCTGCAAATGGATCTTCATTCTCTTCTGGGATTGTTGATGCAGCAAAGCCAGCGGCTGCACCTGCTGTTGCACCCACCAGAGGACTTCCAAAAGTGCCAAACGAACTACCACTAGGTGCACCTGATGGGTAGAAGCTTGATGGCGCAGGTGTGGGCGTGCCAGAAAAGCGTGTCGTGGGGCCTTCTATGCCGGGACTGAATCGACTTGGCAGTTTGCGACCACCAAGACGTTGAAAGCTTCTTTCAGCCATCGGAGGCGTCACTGGCGTACCTCGTGCTGGGATCATTCTCGCTGCTCCAGTTCCTGCAGCACCGGTTCCGGCCAATGCAGCCGATGTCTCGGTACGACGTTTTAAGAAACGAAGTCCGAGCAGAGCTAGGAGCAGGAGAATGCTGATGCCGGCGAGACCACCGACGACACTCCCCGCAATAGTTCCAGCTGGAGCAGTGTCGTTGACTCGGTTGGAAACTGGTGCGAGAGTAGACGAGGAAGTTGGGGCTGTGCCTGACACTGAAGTCCCCGCGATGCCAGACACGGTTGACGTATATGCATCTCCGGATGATGTGAATACGATAGCAGATGATCCTGTTCCTGTCCTTGTTGCGGATGAACCAGATGTCAGTGCAGAGCCGCGTGTGCTGGACTCTGCAGCGGAATCTGATGTGCTGATGGTGCCAGTAGTAGACTGGGCTGAAGCAGCTGATGCCGCTGGAAACGATGTAGCAGCCGTGCCAGCTGAATTTGCCGATTCGGCGGAATTACTCGATGAAGCAAGCGATGCAGAAGTCACTGAAGCAACTTCTGAACTGCTTGTGCCAGCCACACTGCCAATCTGTGTAACGAAAGTCGTGGGCGTTCCCGACAAATTTGTTGATATCGTTGTTAGGTCCGGCACAAGACCTGCCTCTGAAAATGCTGATACTGCCGGATTTGGCGTCGAACTAGCCGCTGAAGCAAATGGAAGAAGTGCGTAGATGGTCGTTGATGACCCCGAGCCAGAAGACCCCATAGGGAACACTATAGGCACAGCTGTAGAAGAGGCACCAAGGGTTATAATCCCAGAATATGTTACAATATTTGCGCGAGATGTTGGAGAAGAGCCCGAAGAATCAGCAGGCGTAGAAGAAACAGGGGCGACAGCACCAGATAGAATCGAGGCAGTCTCATACACGAAGGATGAGGAACCAAGGTATGGCGCAGCAAATGGTATAACGTAGACGGTATTGAGACCAGTGGGCGACACCGAAGATGCCGTAACTGTTCCAGCACTCGATATTCCAGCTGCGGTACTGAGGATTGCCTGTGGAATAGAAGATGGCGCAATCAATACAGTACTTGACAAGCTGTCTGCAGTGCTTGAAACTGCCTGTGTTGAGAGAGGACCGGCGAAGATGACAGCATAAGGCGATGCCAGAGGAGTCATTGTTGGCGTCGTTGCCACCCACAACGCGGAGCCGTTGATCGTGGTCAAGCTACTTGCGACTTCAGGCGCAAGAGTCGTAGACAGGAAAGTGCCTGCGATGGGAGCCTCTGAAAGTAGTGACGGATTTGCAATGACAGACTTGGTGCTGGTTGCGAGCACTGTTGTGCCATTGACAATGACCCAAGATGCTGAAGTCGTCGCCTGCTGGTCGATAGTGCCAGTAGCCTCAGATGGTGCAGCTGAAGTGAGAGTTACGATAGTACCGTTCGTCAACGTCGAAAGCTGATCAGGCCGCGACGATGTCATAGAAAGAGTAGGTAACGCGGTAGAAACTGTCACAGACAGCGCTGTAATCGACGTGGCATTAGTATCAATGATAGTGCTGGTGATCAGTCTCGTGCTGAGAGAAGTAGTAACTAGTGTCGGCTGAGTTATCGTGACCGGTATAGCACCAGACGAGAGCGCTTGGAGGACTGTCTGTGAACCATACAATGTTGTGCTTATGTCTGCGGTATTTGTTGTAGTTGACGTTGAAATCGTTGGCAGCGGGATTGAGGCTGAGGAAGATAGTGTAGCATTGAATGTGGCCGTGGTCGTTGCTGCAATGAGCTGATCAGATATGATTGAAGAGAAGCTGCTTGTGGGCAACGCAGAGGTTGACGTGTTCTGCGAAGCATTAATGCTACTCGTGCTATTCACTGGCAGTGGCAGTACGGTGACAGTACCCTGCACCGCTGACGATGAACTGCTCAACGTGGCGGTCGTGATCGCAGTCTCTGATACTCCACTACCAATCAGGATCCCAGTTCCTGTTGTTGAATCGGTCCCATTGATAGTGACGTTGCCGAATCCAGCATCTTGTCTGCGGGTAAGACGACTTGGCTGGAGTTGAGGGACTTGGTGACTGTGCTTCGATAATCGCTTGCTATGCTTGAGCAGATGTGGTGTATGCCGTGCTTGCTTGGAGTCCCGCGATCGTCTTGTGGATATTTCATCAGATCTGTTCTGGTGCGCGCTCATGTACGAGGTCGCGTTCAGGCTAACTGTGTGGATCGCTACCTCATGCTTTGTGATTGTCTCATTCTTGAGTGAAGGGCGTCGTCTGTTACTCGGGTGCGCCATACCAGGAGCACGCGACTAAGGGCTTACCAGCTTCTTGCGCTTGTAATTGTTATGTACTCTCGAGTTCGTAATGGTCATGGACAATAGGAATCTGCTCTGCCCAAAGAGGCTGGTTGCTCGCTGCTTCAGAGTTGTGGTTTCCCAGTAGCTGAATGTTTGCTGCTCGAGCAGTGGCGATTATGTCTTTCCCTTACTTGGAGTGCATAGAGCACAGCTCGAGGTAGATCTGACGACAATTGTTGCTGAACGAGTGACTGGAACGAACGGACGCCGGCGCCAGACCAGCAGAGAAGGGTTGAGATCTATTTTGATGCTGTTAGAGATGACACGATGGTCGAGGGTTCGGTCCCTGCGTACTCGGAGAAGAGTGCTTCAGCAACACATGGTCCAGATGTTTTCGAGATGGGGTAGGTTGTAAATTGGATTGCCTGCCTGGTATAGGGAACAATTGAAGCTGCGATATGCTCTGCTGGGACTGGGGATTCCGCACTTCCCGTGCCGCTTTAAAGTGAGACTCGCGCTACGTGATATCGGACGAATCGAGGTACTGTACGGCTTGCGTGAGGAGAGGTCCAGCTGCTACCAAGATGCACGCCGAAACGGAGAGGATGTGATTCGCTTCCGGGAGGAAGTCGATGAGAGCAGGTTGGCGATAAGGCTAAGGCCTATACTTCCAGCCAGACTCCTGCTGCTGCTGCTGCTTCTTGCTGCTGTTGTTTTAGGTTGACTTCAGAAGTACCAGACTCGCCCGTGCTAAGTTCTAAGCTAATTTGGGAGACTGGTGGGGATGCAACGGTCGTCATCTACCTTCCGGCTACACTTGCTCAGTTCATCTTCCTGTCTCAATCATCCTGCTGAGCACATCGATATCTGTGACAACGAGGCCTGCATAAAGGATACAGTAGACGTGCATAGTTCGCGAGACTCTGTGAACTGTTCGACAGTGGGAATGTACTCGACGATCAATTTTATATTTGTACTACCTCGAGATGACCGGGATCAAGGCCTGGTAGCGCTTCCTCCTCCCCTGCTTTTATTATGCATCAAATCAACATTCATGCCGTACCTCGACTGCGCAGGGCTACACCGAGTATGACCATCAATTTCAACACCGTTGTGTAGCACCTGCTGTGAACCCAGAGGCATCACCTGCATCATGACTGCTTTCTGTAACGCCCGGTGTGCACCGCAGTGACCACAAAGACGCATCACAGCCACCAGCGAGGACGTGTTACCCCAAACCTAGCAGTTCCCGAAGTCCAGCGGAGACTGCGGTGGGAATGCTGCAGACGTAAGCTCTGTGAGGGCCATTCACTCTCTTCAGCCATGAGCTTTTCTATTGTGACTGCTCAGACTCATCCGCGCCGTGATTCACGAAAACCTCAACACGGCCCCAAGCGTGTGACTGAAATATAGACAATCTATCAAGTGAAAATCCTCTGGGGCTTGACGTACGGTCGACGCGTTAATATCACACCTAACACTGATCATGGTCGAAAACTGTATCCATGTTTGCAAGACGGCGAGGAAGCGTCCAGAACCACGACATCCACTCCTAAGTTGCTCAGGATTGAATTTGACAACAATGCTTTTCCTCGGCCCGTCATCTATGCCTCTACCACATAGTGCTCGGAAGACTGCTCCCATGTTGTCAGTCGGGAGCTCTAGATCAGTCGCCCGGGTGAGTTTCTCAGTGGAAGTGGTTCCGAGACTCAGAATAACAGTTTTGAACCCCCCTATAGACTTCCAGAGGTCCTTCCTGGCGTCATCGCCAGTTGTGTCACAGCCCGATCTCTTGCTGAAGGAATCGTATACTGAAGCGTGGCCGAGATTGAGCATGAAAGATACAGTGTCCTGGAGAATCCTCGTACTCTCCTTCCGTATCTGCTTGCTCGTGAATAAGATATTCCATCTGGGATCCCGAGCAGCTTTTGCACCATTTTCAGATCTCTTCGGCAGCCCAAGTGGCTTGTTAGGCTCGAACACTTGTTCGTAGATCTGGTAGCGCAGCTCGAGAGGCAGATCCAGTAGTGGGAAGACAGTCTCAGTAGAACTCGGGATCGCTGCCGCAAACACGGTCTGCATGACTGGGTGAGGTTGAGTTAAAGCGCGAAAGCAGATGTCAATGTAGAGGGAGAGGTCAACATCGTGTTCTTGTCGATACCAATTTGTCGAAGTCACGTAAACACAATCACGATACAACGCAGTCGAGAGGATTTGCGGACTATGAACATGCTAACCATTTTCGCAGACGCAGCCTCTGACCTTTATAGACAAGCCTATGTGGGCGCTCTCTCCAAAGTCTTCTCTGAATACACGGGTGACGATTTAGCTTCAAGCACCACGTTCTGGTGCCACGACAACACGCCGCTCCGTACCCACACTCTGAAGAACATCACTCAATCTTTCAATCCATTGTGGACTATTCCATACTGCTCAGCCATAGCCCTAGCCAATCTTGAGGAGTACCGTAGCAATCGAAAGTTGCAATACTTTGTGAGCACTTCCCTGCCACGCGATGGTCAGTCCGTGTGACATCGCTAATCGCGATTACAGCATATACCTTTGGAGCTCCTTCGAGAGTGCCATGATTAGTCAGTCATGTCCTGATTGCCCCATGTTCTGGACTTTGTCCGTGTCGATGTCGATGCGGTCACTGAAACGCTTGAGGAAGTCCTTCCATTTCACCATGGCTTCATTCATTATTCCGATTTCCTTCGGGAGGTTGTCCACCATCGTGGCACTTTCACACTTCCGTCGGATCGATTGGCAACTTCCTTCTTGGGATCCTCCTTGACCTTGCTCGCCAAGAATGCGCCAAAGACAATCCTCGGGTTTTTTCTCGGTCACCCACTTATCGAGTTGATTCCACTCAATAGCCAGGATGACCTTGTTGAAGCCTTTCAAAGACTTCTAAACAGCCGCCACCTCGTCTTGAGTTAACTTCAATGATCTCGACAATCCAATGCCTGCGATGCTTCTGGAACCGAGCAAGTGAAAGCGGCTAACATGCAAGACAAAGGGCGTCTTTGCATACAGTAAATCCCGACACTCATTGTGCAGTTGCCTGCTAGCACAAAATAGTTCGTAGCTTCCGGAGCTCACATCCTCATGCGCATAAACACAGGGCATTCCAGATCGATCCCACAGCCTCTTACGCGGAACGTTCTTGGCAAGTGCCTCCTTGCGCCTTACAACACGACGGTTTCATAGCATCCTCAGCGGGACCTCCGAAGCTCTGCTGGAAGGTTCAAAAACGGGAATTCACGGTCGCTAGAGCACGTGTCTATCAGCGTGTATCTTCCACACAAGGTGACGGATTTGGAGGAAGCCACCGAGTGCGATATGAGATCGAACGGGATTGTTTAGATGCGGAGGGAAGGACGAATGAAGCCTGGAGAGCACCGTGTAGATCAAGTATCGGCTCAGATCTGAGTTCTTGTGGCGAATGGGGATACGGAGGTTGATGGATGTGATCTTCTTTGGGCACGACTGGAAAAGCCCTGAGAGAGTGCCGTATACCTTCTGTAGGAAAGAGAAAGAATGTATCAAGAGAAGCAGGCATGTTCTAGTGAGTCGAACGATAGTTGAGATGATATATATGCTATCTCCCCAGTGACCTCTTGGCCGTCATAATAGCACTGTCTCACAAATGCGAACGCTATCCGCACAAACATCGCTTTACTGTGAAACACATCGTCTCACTTTGAAGCACTGACTTCACCGGGGATGTTCTGAGAGTAGCTGTTTAAAATGATCAAACACGGTCTCGATCGTAGATGTCCGACTTCGATGACAATCTCATCTTGCACCAGCGTAATTGGGCCAAGGCTTCTCACGATGACTTTGGCGTGCTCATGTAATCATATAGTAATAACGCTATCACAGACAGACACACTTCATTTATGTGGTCGATGGGAAGAGTGCCGTCGGCGGCAAGAAGATCACGTGTCTTCAACCTTGGTGAACACCCCACCTGCTATCTCTCTAGGAGAGAGTACTTTGTACTTGATCATATACATAGATAATAATGTTGCCAGTTCTAGTCGAAGGACTCGTGACTGCCAAACATGGACGACGTTGACTTTGTCGACACGGAGAGTCTTCAGACCTCCGTTCGTGACCGCTCACCAGCGCCAAGCGACTTCACTGCACAACCTTCTACCTCAGCGTCGCGGGCGTCGACTGTGCTGCCTCGGTATGCCAAACACTTCACACCTTACCCGCCATCTTATGCTTCACGGCCTCCGCCGCTGCCTCCCAGAGATCACTCAGTAGCGTCGTCGAGGGCGTCCCTTCCACCATGGCAGGAAAGTGATAATGTGCTCGATCGCCGACGCAAACTGCTCGTCATCTATATCCATGGCTTCATGGGCGCCGAGGCCTCATTTCAGAGCTTTCCTCGTCATGTGCATGATCTAGCTTCGATCCTTTTAAGTAACAGCCATGTTGTGCATACGAAGATATACCCGCGTTATCGCTCAAAAGATGCTATACAGATCGCGAGTGGCCATTTCAGTGCCTGGTAAGTGACAGTATTGACCACTATCACGACATACATGCTGAGCTCAAGCAGGTTGACTCCACATGAATCACCAAACACAGACATTATTCTCTGTGGGCATAGCCTCGGAGGCATACTGGCAGCAGAGGTTGTCCTGATGAAGTCCTCTGACAGTATCTCACTGAAACACAACATTCTTGGGACTATCAGTTTCGACACGCCATTTCTTGGCATGCGTCCAGGTATCATTGCTGCAGGTATCAGCAGTATCTTCAGTACGAACCAAAGCCCTGCACAATCACCGCAAGTCGGGGGATCCTTACCCCTACCTTTCGTGGCGCCCGGCACTGAAGCGTACTTCAATACTCGCTTTGCCAATGACATTTCTTTGCCGACTCATTCTGGCTGGGCCAATGCACTGAACTTTGTGAAAGGCAACACGCAGAATCTGAGGAGCGCGACGACGCAGCTCATCTCCTCATATTTCAAGTTCGGAGCTTGCTTGGCAGACTATGATGGTCTCCAAGAACGGTATAAAAAGATAAGGATGCTCGAGGAAGAAGAGGAAGAGGTCAGACGCCAGGTCCTGCAGACGAGACATGTTGCCAGAATACGATTTGTGAACTACTACACTGTTAGCACGGGCAAGCTGAAGAAGCCTGCTCAAAAATCATCATCGCAGAATCATATCGACGTTCAATCTCCGCAGAGCCCGACGGCTTCGAAGAATGAGTCGGAGAATCGCGCGATCACACCGATTGCTTGTGGAAGCCGCGACAGGCGTGATTCCATGTCGTCCTTGTCCTCACAGTCGTCACAATCGTCACAGTCGTCTTACTTTTCAATTGCGTCCGAAGGAAGGGAAGATGAAACTCCTAGTGTGTCCGATCTCTCGCTAGGTACATCCTCGAGCTCTCTGCCTTCGCATCCGCCGTCACATTCGCATCAGACATTCACCATGCCCAAGCTCCCATCTCTACCACCGACGTCATCCCTAGCTCCAATGCCATCCTTACCAGAGATGCCCAGTCCCTGGCCACTCGGCCAGCCACCAATGCCGCCTATAGCACCACCTCTGCAAAACCCTGATGCTATCCGCTCCTATGATGCCGCTCTTGAGGCCTTCGAGCAACAAATACAAGCCTACCGAGCACAAGTCAGATCGCTCGCTAACAGCGCCTCCAACACATCCGTAGACCAGCATGCTCGTTCGCTCAACGCCAAGCAAAAGCAAAAACTCGACAAAGCCGCCCGCGCCACCGCCCGCGCCAACGAAAAAGCCCATCACGCTGCCGAAAAAGCACAACAGAAATCCTTCCGCGCACAGGAAAAAGCTCAACACGCAGCTGCACGAGCGGCAGAAAAAGCTGCGCGCAACGCTGCAAAGCAGGCGCAGAAAAAGCAGCAGCAGCAGCAACATCAAGCCTCCAAAGCCACGAAACCAGCGAAGCCAAAACGCCATCGCACCTTCTGCGTCTTGCCGCCCGTCGACGCGTCCGGTATGCAGGATCCCTGCTGGCTCAAAGTGTTCATGGCGGGCGTGGATGAGGTGGGTGCGCATTGTGGGCTTTTCTTCGCGCAGGATGCGTATGCGCATGCTGTTGCTGCTGCTGTTGCGACGGCGACTGGTAATGCGGGTATACCTACCAGTGCTAGCAGTGTTAGCAGTAGCTCAAACGCGCCCACTTATGCCCAGTCTGGGAGTAGCGTTGTGGAGTATCTAGGTGAATCAAACTCCTTTAGCGGCACGGTCTCGGGCTCGGTGCCGGCCTCAGCGTCGGTGGACGAAACGAATGAAGCAGGCGACCCTCCTGAGCAGTATCCTGGTGCTGATCACAAGGACGGTGACGAGGCAGAGTCGCAATACTGGGGCGAGCGCTACGCCAATCTGGTGCAAGACGTGGCGGGGCGCTTAGAGATGTGGGTGTTGCTTGCTGCAAGCGAGAGAGTGGCTGCAGAGGAGGTGGGGATGGAGAGGTGAGATTGAGAATGTGTAAGACGCAATAATGAGGATTTGGGATCGATGTATTTGCTTGGGCGTTTATGTGGAAGCTTGGATCATCGGGTTTGAGAATGGAACAAGGTTTGAAGCGCAATTTTTGGTTGATGGATGACTGAGACGGCTGAAATGACGGTGACGAGGAAAGGTTCATGTATGTTGGTGGTCAAAGAAACTGGGTTAGGAAGTAGCTAAGTTTGCAACTAACTTTTCTGAGTACGATCGCCGCTCTTTCCCGGCTAATGTAATCCGGAATGGACGGTGGCTTGATATGCTCGTTGTTGATAATGTGTGTATATTCGAACGGATCAAGATCAAATGCCGTGGAGCTGCAAGCATGAAACGTGGACAGATCTGTAAGTATAATGCACTTGGACAGTGGCAGGGAGAGTACCATGAGTACACCAACCTGTCGGGCAGTTGCGGGCATGAAACGTGGACGAAAGTCAGACAACAATGATCTGGGAAGTGGCTGGGAAGGTACAGTTTGTTTCGTGTCAGGGAAGGAATCTGCTCCACTCTCTGTCTGTCCTGTATATTCTAGAATAAGTCTGCTGGACACTGTCGTGTGCACCGCTATAACACCGCCGAGACAATGATGTTCAAGCCTGTGCGTGACCCGGCACATACGTCAAGCACCTAAGTCGCGATCGAATCATCAAGCGCCTTGATTCTGCTCAGCCAAGACGTACTTTCGGAACGACTGTGAATGTCAATTATGCACCTATTCCCAGACTCAAGTATAGTCAACTTACTGCTTTGAGCACATCGAGTCTCGACACAGTCCTCGCATACATCTGATGGTACTTTTCCAGCGTTTCATCGACAAACTCCTGCTTGGTTTTCGTGCCAGCACATATTGCTTTCATGTTGACTTCCATCTAACCAGCATGTCAATATGGATTCGAATATGATGTTACTCAAAGTATACCTCTTTGCGCAAAAAGGGCTTGCTCAGACTCGGCTCAAAGCCAAGGTCATCGTATCCCTTGATGAGTGCGACGCCCAATGTCGTAGGGATGAACTCCATGACACCCGTCGTGGCACCTCGACCAGGCGCGGCACCACCACTTCTGCCACCCCGTCCTCTTCCTCCCCCTCTACCGCGACCTCCACCTCTGCCAGCAGGAGGTTGTTCGTCATCGGATCCTGCAGCAGCAGCTTGGCCATTTCGCGGCCGAGCCTGGACATAAGCTCGATCTTTGATTTTGGCAATGTGCTCAGCCATTGTTGCATCTGTGCCGATACCGTTCGCGTCCATCAGGGCAATTAGCTCCGGCTCGGTCAGGTAGCCTGGGGGACTCGTGTGGCCGTCCAACATCTTTGCTTCGCTTGGCGCGAATGTCTCACCCATTGTGAACTTTGGTAACTGTTTGCTGCTCTCCCACTTTTCGTATGGGTACACATCGAGATAGTTGCGTTGCAAGACGATCAGGCCTGAAGCTGTGAACATTTCAAGACCGTACGTGAGCTCCACTGTTGTGAGCTCGCCTTTGGCATCCTCTGAGCAGGCTGCCAGGAAGCGTCGAGTGACGAACTCATATACACGTCTTTCTTCGTCGTTTAGTTGCCCACCAGCTGTATTGACAGGATGTATAGGCGGATGAGCTTGATCATTGTTGCGACCAGCTCGAGGACGTGAGAACCCTCCATCGAACAGTTCTTGTGCGAATGGGCCCCATCTATTGTCCTCAGTCTGTTTTCCAACCAACGCATGAAGATCAATACCAGGGTCAAATTGGTCTGTTTCGGTCCTGGGATACGAGATGAAGCCCTTTGTGTAAAGATCCTCGGCAACCTGTACATGGAAAATTAGACCGGACTATGTTGGCTGAAGTCCGACTTATCTACCTTCATGATTCTCTGACTGTCGAGTCTAAGAAATCTGCTGCCGCACTTCTGTAACTCCACTGTCGTCAATGGCAGGGGCTTCCACTTGCTAGTCGGCCGCGTCTGTAGTCTGGTGACTTTCGCCACTTTCGCAGCAATACAGCGCTCAAATAAGATTGTCACAATCATTCTGTCGAACAAGTGCACCCTCTTCCAGTTGAACGTGACGTTGATACCCTCTCGCTTGTGAATCACTTGCAACTTCCAGAATGTTTCAGGGACGAAGTTTCGCACTCGAAAGTAACGATCTACGACGAAGCCCAGAGTTGGGAACTGGCAAGTACCTGTGACCGTTAACAGATGCTGCTCATTGTGTACCTTACATGAGAGATATTGTACCATAACTGATCACCTTGAGCTCTTGAACATGAGCGATAAGCATCTTCAAGCTCATCGTTTGCATACGTGTAAAGGATGATCCTACGCGCAGATCAAGCTCGATACGTGCAGCAACAGCATTGATCTGGTATTCGTCCATGGGAACAGGACGACTTGCAGCTTGGACGACATGTCTGAGATGTGTCAGCTAGTATGGCTGTATATGGCTCTTCATGCAGCATACGCGCGCTCGATATTGTTAAATTTCGCCCTCATCACCTCGAGTCTGTTGTTCGACTGCAGAGCGAGGTCGCGTATCTCACTTCCGATATGCTCGCCTTCGCGATCACAATCGGTCCAGATGTACAAAGTCCTTGCATATCGAGCCTGTCGCTTGATGTTGTCTGCAATTGCCTTCTTATCCTTTATAGCTACCGTCAACACTTGGACCCAGAACGTCAGCTAGTGAACACATACATCAGCGACATAGTTGACGATCCTCGCCTCGAATAGTTCGGCAGGTTGACAAGACTCCCAACCCTTGTAACGAGGCTCAAAGTCTGTGGAGATGAGGTGCCCAATCACACTGGTGAAGACAACCTTTGCTGTGCCCCAAGCAGCATGACTGAAAGTGTACTCAAACTCATAGTTCTTCGTGTACTGTGCTCCTGTCACATTGCCCTATGAGGGACTTATCAATACCAGTTCTTGGATCACTCGAGAATCATCACACTCACGATTCGCACGTTGTTGTTGCTCAGGTGATTTGCGACGGCTTTTGCGATGCTGGGCTTCTCAGCAACACACAATATTGTCGTCTGTGGTCGCGGTGGCATGACATGCTCATGATGGGAAACTACTCGATGTTATCAGACGAAAACATAAGCAGCGAGGTCTCGCTGCTACACGACGAAAACAGAAAGCACGGGTGGACGCGTCGAGGATGATCACCTAATCACACATGTGACGTCTTTCGTCTCAAAACACACTTGGAACGTGGAGAAACAAAGACCATCTCGTCTTCCTCTCCTTACCGGCAACTTTCAGACATCTCAACATAACAATGTTGTTGCCTAGCCTCACGCTGCCGCTACCAAGCGTCAGCACTCTGCAAGATTGTGCATCATGGAACCAGACTGTCGCGCCCTTCATCCCGCAGCTATATGATATGCCTGTCAAATTCCTCCAACATGCCTCCAGTCTCGACAACCTGAAACTCTTCTACATCTCCACGAATCCTTTGATTATGGCCTTTGCAATTTCTCTTGCCCTCGCGCCTGTGTTCCTCCTCATCTCCGAGATCAACAAGAACTACTCCCAGGTTGACAGAGTATGGAGCATCTTGCCAAGTATGTATTATCCTAGATCTGTATATACCACCTAAGACTAACCAATCCAGCATTCTACATCGCCCACTTCAACCTCTGGGCCCATCTCGCAGGACAGCCAACGGCACGTCTCAACCACCTCCTAGCATTCGCGATCCTCTGGTCCACCCGCCTGACCTACAACTACTGGCGCAAAGGAGGCTACACCAAAGGATCTGAGGACTACCGCTGGGAGATTCTGCGCGAGAAGATACCTGGGCCATTGTTCTTTGTCTTCAACGTTACGTTCATCTCTCTCGCTCAAAGTGTATGTCTTTCCCCGAACCTGCAGTCGTCCAATTGACTAATGCACTCTAGGTCCTGCTTTTCACAGTCTCCATGCCCGCATACGTGCAGCTTCTGGCATCAAAGCACCTTGGTGACGTATTGTCCTTCTCCGACTGGGTTGTTTTAATCTCCCTCATCTCATTGGTCGTCTTTGAATTCATTTCAGATGGACAACAATGGAGTAAGTTCCCTCTTCCCTCGCCTCCACCACACCCTCCCGTTAACCCACTCACAGCCTACTATGGTGCGCGCACCGAATACCGCAAGACTGCCAAAGTCCCAAAAGGCTTCTCGCGCGAAGATCTCGACCGCGGCTTCAACACGACCGGCCTCTTCCGCTGGTCCCGCCACCCGAACTTTGCCGCCGAGCAGTCCATCTGGGTACTTGTGTATCAATGGTCGTGTCTTGCAACCGATTCCTTTTACAACTGGACAATTGCTGGCGCTATCAGCTACTTGATTCTCTTTCAGTCGTCGACGGTGTTCACTGAGGCGGTCAGTGCAGGCAAGTACCCAGAGTACAAGGAGTATCAGGATCAAGTGGCCATGTTTGTACCGACGCCATTGTCGCTCACTTCGGGACCTCTGAAGTTCTCTGGCACGCAGAAGAAGGAGACCGCGAAGTCAAGGTAAGATACCAAGCAGGACTCAATAACTATCGCGAAGCGTCACGTTGCAAATTGCATTTTCGTGGACGAAAAAAAGCATATTGCATTGCCAGATTTGCATAGAGAATCAGTACTGTGGAGATAGGGGTTACGATTAGTTCCAGTCACGTCACCTTTACTTTTCGATGTCTTGCCTGTAGTTATACCATTAAACCGCATCTGTTCACCTTGACACGACTTCCGCCTTTAGTTGACTCACGTTTCACATTATCCTCAACTCAACCTTGTCACCCATCACTCTTCAAACATGTGGATTGTCAGCTGGTTGTATGTGGCACGCATCCTTAACACCCCACCGTATCCCACCTGTAGCTAACAAGCATATCTTCCAACAGCTGGGATGTCCTGTCCTCTCTCGGACTCCTCAACAAGCATGCGAAGCTCCTCTTCCTCGGTCTAGACGTACGTTGCGCCATCCTGCGACAACTTCTCCACTGCTTACACACCGCCACAGAATGCAGGGAAGACGACAGTAAGCCTCACGCGACCACAAGGATCAAGATTACATACGCAATACTAATACAATGGCGCAGCTTCTACACATGTTGAAAGTCAGTTGTAGCCCGCGCGCATGAGCAAGAGTAAAGAAATAAGGACTAACGTAGTCGGCACGATGTACAGAACGACAGAGTAAGCAGGTTACCTTGGACGGACGGGGAAGGAAGCGACTGACATCAACCTCTAGGTCGCTATTCTCCAGCCGACGCTGCACCCAAGTATGACAACCACCTGCAGGAACCAAGACATTGAAGCAAGAACCTGACGCATCCGTCCAGCTAGCGAAGAACTCTCCATCGGCAACTGCCGCTTCACAACCTTTGACCTGGGCGGCCATCTCCAGGCACGCAGGATATGGCGCGATGTGCGACTCCCTCCTCGACGCTCCCCTGTTCCCAGAACGCCTCACTAACGCCCGTCCCCAGTACTTCCCCGAAGTCAACGGCATCGTGTACCTCGTCGACGCCAAAGACACCGAGCGCCTCCCCGAATCCAAAGACGCCCTCGACGAACTCCTCAACCTCGAACAGCTCGCCAAAGTGCCCTTTCTGATCCTCGGCAACAAGATCGACCACCCCGAAGCCGTGTCCGAGGACGAGCTCAGGCATCGCTTGGGACTGTATCAGACGACAGGGAAGGGCAAGGCGAGCGGGAGCATGGAGGGTGTCAGGCCGATTGAGGTGTTCATGTGTAGTGTGGTCATGAGGCAGGGATATCGGGAGGGGTTCCAGTGGTTGAGTCAGTTTGTGTAGGTGGTTGATTGGAGGGGAAGGGGTTGGGAAGGACTGAGGATGAGGGACGGTCGGGGCAGGCATGAGGGAGGAGTAGACAGGGTGAGATGGCTGATTCGGGAAAGTGAGGGCCGGAGCTTGTGAGTGTGCATGATTTCGAGGTAATGGACATACTACGTAGTCTCACATTACATCGCATAATTCGCAGCAGATGAGAGCGAAAGGTCGGGCGGGCTTTGGAAGAATATCTGTGTCTATAACAACACGCTTGAATAGTGATGATCATTTCATAAGTGCCGTGTCTATCGTGTATCATCGTCTACAAGGTCTAGCATCTATCTGTCAAGTCCTCTATACGTCCTACCACTTTTGCGCTGGCCCTCGTACCCAATCCTGACAGCACTACTCGCTCTGCCAATGTCCCTCCAAGCCCTGTCCCAATAGACCACATCCTCTCAAACCACACCAGCGACCCAGGGATGCGCCACAACCTCTTTAATATCCACTCTCGCCTCCACATCTCTGTCCAGCATCGCCCTCACAATATCAAGCGCATCTTCATTCACCACATGCGGCACCCTTAGCTCATGCTCCATGATCTCGTCAATGCTGTAAAACGGGTTCTCCTTGTACAGGATCGTGTAGAGCAGGATGCCAAGCGCCCAGATGTCCTGCGCGGGGCCGCGGTAGGATTGGCCGGCGAGGACTTCGGGAGCTGCGTAGTCTGAGAGGATGTGTGTCAGTTATGCTAGAAGTGATGATGGAGTGAGGAGAAAGGTGAATGTGGCAGGAGTCGACAGGACATACCAATCGTGCCGACGAAAACGTCAAAAGGCCCATTCTTGATGTAACTCGCGCTCCCAAAGTCGATAACCTTGACGCGGCCTTCGCCATCGAGAATGACGTTTTCGTCCTTGATGTCTCTATGCACAACCTTGCACTTTGTGTGGAGGAATTCAATTGCGCTGGCGACCTGCGCGAAGATGCGTCGGCATTCGTGCTCCTCCATGTTGACCTTGAACTCGATGTAGTCGAAGAGATCCATGCCGCCGCCGATGCCGTGCGGCACCATTTCAATATAGTAGTTGATCTTGTCTTCGAAGAAATCGGACATCTCGACAATGTTGGGGTGGCGGTAGCCGTCGCGGCGGAGGTAGTCGAGGACGTGGATTTCGAGAGGAACGGTGCCGAGACGGCGGTCGCGCGTCCATGTATCAACGAGGATGCGGGCTTTGGTGACGTACTTGATCACAACGGGGGAGTAATGGATGCGTTCGGTAGCAGCATCGGCTGGACTACCAAGTGAACTTCCATCGGCAGACTTTTGTCGGGCCAGTTTCACTTGACCGTAGGCGCCGGCGCCCATGTCTTCAAGAATGGTAAAATCAGATATCAACTTTTTGCGGGGTAAACCATTTCCAGGTGTGGTTGGCGTTACGGGAGAAGGAACGTCGAGAGAGTCTTGTGTCTTGATGGAGCTCGCAGTGTCCGGCCGGCGGGCTGCACGCTTTTCGTCTTCAGATTCGCTGCTGTCTTCGACATGGTTGTGCACGACGCCGGCAACGGGTTTTGGTTGTCGAGGAGGACTCGGTGGTCGAGATATTGCAGGGGCGTATGTAGTCGTGCCATGGATCATGGCGTGCTGCAGCCGGGAGTAGGTGACCCAAAGAGCATATAACACCCCAGATCTTGGCTTGTATTGGTAGAAGTCAGGGCGGGTGGCCACTTCCTCTGCAATAGTATCATCCATACTTTGGCCGAGAGCGTCATTCTTGACCACCCGCATCTGGATATCGATCATGATCTGGGACCCATCGCGGTGTATAGCAGGCAAACCACTCGATTGTGAGAACATACCTGCGGCATCAGCAATGCCTTCTCGCATAGCTAGATCTGCTTTTGCCCTGCGGAAGTTCTGTTCTGGCACCACCATACCTTCTACAATTTGAACCCTGTCCTCCTCAACAAGCAGCTGGAGCATCTTGTCGAACCCAGGAATGATCTCGGTGACTGGCAGACCATTGGGAACACGGCCGAATAAGGCTTCTGATATTGGTCCATTAGAGCTTGTTATGCGAAGTGTAGAAGCTGAGACCACCATCATGCCCGCAATATGTGGAAAGCTGGAAACTCTGATTGTGGATTCGCCAGAGAGCAGATCGATTGTGACAGGAACGCTAATATCATTCGCTGTTCTCACAGCAAATCGTCGAAGATCCGCAATCTTATCATAATCTAAAGCGCCTGTATTCGTCTCTTTGAGTCGAGGTATTCCTGGTATCAAGCGTTTTATGTCCATGCCACGACGCAAGCGATCCATGCCCCATATAGCTTCTATCTCGCCGGCAGACTTGAACACACATCCTGTTTCGTCGACAGTGATGTAAGCCACGTCTTCTGCTATTTCCTCAAGTACCCAGATGATTGCGCCCTGCTTTTCTTGCACCCAGACCGCTGCGGAACCAGATGTCCCATTTCGTTTCTGAATTGGCAAGACTTCACCACACATGAGCACGCCGCGTGCTTGACGTGGTTTCGCGACTGGTTCCTCTTCACGCGACTCCGGTTCTGGTGTGACGTCTCTATTTGGCTTCAGAGGCTGATCGGATTGTGTTCTTTTCCAACGAGCAGTTTCTCGTGATGGTGGCTTGCTGAGTAGTGCAGCAGTCTTCCCGGTACCGAGTGGCGACGTACTTGGGGAGGGTGAAGGTTGTGGTTTCAGCGATACAGGTGCAGCTGCGGATTGTTGTACGGTGGTGAGTTTCTTCTCAAGCCATGCTCTCTTATTTTCCCGCACCATTTCCAGTATTCCGATCTTCCTCAATTCTGCTTTTGTAATTCCAAAAATAAGACATGCAAGATCATTAGCGGCATTAAGTGTCCAAGGAGCTTCAGATGTAGTGGTAAAGATAGCTTGTGTATTTGGCGCAGCTCGGCCGTGTGCATGTGGTGCAAAGGTAGGAAATGCGCCAGTAAGTGGTGGAGAGAAGGCGGCAGAAGAAGGTATCGGCGATGTGGATGAGAGATCGGTTTCGCTAGTGATGTAAGGCTGTTCAAGCACGTCAGCTAGCTTGTTCCGTAGGAGTACTGAGTCTATATCTGTGTATGTTCGTTTGAGAAAGCCTCGCTGTGGCGCACTGCCGAAAGAGTCTGGTTCGGAAAGCTTTTGTGGTGAAGGCGCCTGTATAGCTACTTCTGGTGGCTGTAGCCGACTGGTAGATAGTGATAAATCGTGCTGTGATTTGTTCCGTTGTTCCTCGCCTGAATCTTCTGATTGCTCAATGATTGTTGGACTCTGCACAAAGTCCCTCTCAAATACGTTCTCGTTTGATGTCGTGGCTGGTCCGGTCGCAGCGCCCATGGTCAATCCCAAGCCTGTCTGGGTTTGGAGCCGAGGGGACACTACAGTCTTACTGAGTGCTTCAAGTATGCTTTGGACTTCCAGATCTCCTGCAACCTTTGCCTGTGCGCTTGCAAGATTGAAGCCACCACCTGCCATGAAGCCTACCATCTTGTTGTTGTTCATGAAGTCCATCGACCTTTTTATCATGTTCTGCCGCGTATGTCCATATTCCTCCGTCTTTTGCGAGAACGAGAACGAGTGTAACGACTCAGCTGGAAAGCGTGTTACATATTCGCCGGACATGATCGAGGGCGATGTAGGATGTGATTGTTCGGGCATAGATTCGGCACGGGCGAGACTGATGGTCATCGTGGACTGTCGAGAATGGACTCTTGAGCCGGCAGGGCGTGAGGGAAGGCGTCGCGGAGGCGGGCGAATTCGGTGAAGTCCAGACGGGTTGATCGTGCCTTCATGCTCTTGCAAACTCGTTGTTCGACTACAGAAGTACGACAGTCATCAGCGTGGGGACATTAAGGTCTCGAAAGTATTGAGACTACCTTGTAGGCACGTATTCGTCGATGTCACCCAAAGACGTGATACTGCTTCTTCGAGGGGAAACGCCGGTAGATGACTGACGATTTCGCAAGTCGATTGCGCTTCGGGTCTTTGTGATTGGAGCAAAGGTTGTAGATGGAGCCTTAGACCGGCGTGCGCCGCTGGCGGGAGGTAGCTGTGGCTCTGGAAGAGGACGTGAGATAGTGTTTGAAATATCAGGGCAGACTGAGACCAGGGCGGAGCAATGCGAGTTTTTAGGTGGAGGGGCAGAGTCTGAGCGTGGTGAGCGCCCCCATCACTAATACTAACACAAGCCGCAGCAGTGCAGCGTCAGCAGGCTGGTGATCTTCTGACTTTGCACTGTACTGTAAACACAACAAAGCCAGGTGCTGACTTGTAGAGCATGTGATGGTGATGGCGGCCAAGAGCAGAAAGCTCGAACAACAAAGAAAGCATTCTCTCGTACCTGCATCCTCGGCTAGCGGCGACGACATTGAGCGTATGAAAGATGAAGATCCAGGAGGGAAAGCAAGACAGTAAGAGACTACCGCCGCCGAGTCTACGGTCGGAGTGTAGGTCGAGAAGTCATACTAGGGTTGAAAGGCTTAAGCCTGGCTAGGCTTTTGATCACCGTATGTGGGGTATGGTAGAACTAACGGTCCCGGGGCTACATGAGATGGTGATGAACTACCTTACTACTCTACCTTGACCTTCACCTTCGCCTCGAAGTAGATTTAGCAACGCTTTCACTCAGTCCAGGATGGCATCGTGATGTGAAGATGAGAAGACTCGCGAGCAGAATGTCCGAGTAGTAAAGCTCAATGGCACCGAACAATCGGGACATGGGATGCCGGAGAGAGACCTCGGCGATCACAAACGATGCGTGACATCCGTGGCCTTACAACGCGACTTTTGCCGTCGGCAAGTAAGCCTTCCAGTAGACAGTGACACAGGATGATGGACTGGAGTATGCTACAACTACTGGCGATACATCGTCAGCAAGAAAGCCCTTGAAGAATCCGACAGATCTTGGTATACAGAGTGGGGGCGTCCCAGCTTCCTATTCGGTATGTCGTCGCACATTTTGCTCTCGAGGTATCCTTTTGACTCAGCATGGCTTTTTGTAAGAGTACATATGGCTCAACAAGAGAAGGCAAGATAGCAAGTAGGTGACTGTGATCGTGATCGTGTGATACAATCTTTTAAGCAATTTCACGACCACAATAAGCAGAAGAGCACCACTGTCACAGGACGAAAGTAGGAGCAGAATCTTTGCGGCACTCCCCACAAGGGTTTTCTAGACTTGTGGTCGGGAACTACCACATAGTGTCGAAGTTTCACCAGAGTCTCCCCGAACGAGCGGGAGACCATGGCGGACATGCCAGTCTACCTCATCCCGCCTAGCGAATACAGAAAGTTGGCCTCCCTTTTCTTTCCTCAAATTACCACAGCGTTATACTTCATCAGGTCCCTTCAATGGCAGCATACATCTCCGACTTCCAGCATCTACGCGACCTTCCCTGTCACCAGCACGACTCTCCCACGGACCTTCTGTGTTGCTCGCATCGATCGCGCGGGTCCACCTGGCCTCAATCTGTACATCCACTCGTCCCTCGAGCGTCCGCCACCATGCAATGAGCAACCTCTCTCACCATCAGAAACTCATCTTGCGACTCAACAACTGTTCGCAACGCTAGCTACTCTCCACCACACTGCCGGATCAGAGATTCCAACCTCCGGCGAAGCAGCCTCAACAGATCCTTTATTCGCAGGTCATTTACACATCACGACCGCTCATCTTCTGTCCGCAGGCTCCCATCCCGTCATTCCTCCTTCGTCCCTGGCTTTGCCATCTCACCCGTACAACAAATACATTTTCTCCTATCGTGCAGCCGGCACGCTTCCCCCACTTCCTTCGTACCTTGAGTACTCCACTATTACCCCGGAGGACTATGTAATCGTCATGCAGGAAAATCCGTTGGTGAGGGACGTGAGTGTCCTCGCCGGCTGCGAGACCGCTGCAATACGTTTCGTTGGGGATGACGGCGCTGGCCATGATGGCGAGGCGACGAACGGGAATGAAATCCAGCCGGGCAAAATGGTGGCATGGGTGTTTCTGACAGGCTATGGATCAGTACGCTCGCTGCACACGCAACCAGCATGGCGTCAAAAGGGCTTAGCAAGGAAGGTGGTGCAGCTACTGCTAGAGAGGAATTGGCCGACGGAATTTGTGAGCATGGATGGAAAGGGCGAGGCGGACCAAGCCCGCGTGTTTCACGTAGACGTTGATGCGAAGAATGAGGCGAGTATTCGCACGTTCGCGGTTCTAGGGCAGCAACTGAGGATGGAGGAATGCTACTGGGTTAATTGTGATTTGGCGCAGGCCAGCGCTGCTTTGCAGTCTTTGAAAGCATAGGATCTGCTGTGGCGTAGTTGTAAGAGCAGTAAGTTGAGCATGCAGGTTAGATTGAGGAAGAGTAAGACGACAGAGGGTGAGGTCCTTGTTAACTTGTGAACGAGATGCCGCTGAATCTGACTGTACTTTGAGGTCTTCGTTGAGCTGACGTTTATTCCCGTCCGACTTGTATTGCTACTACACTACACCGGAAAGAGTCAAGCTCGACGCCTGGCTCACTTCCAGGACTTGTGTCTAAATGGACGACAGGAAGCTAAATGCATGCAGGCAAACAGCCTCGTAGTTCAGCCTTTCACGTGACAGGATTATCACTTGCTCCACATAAATCGGCCTTATTCTTCCATGGTCCCGCCTCACATCTCGTTCTCCTCTCATCCACTCACACCTCTCCAGAGGCCTCCCTCATACAATCGCGCTTTCTTCCCTCGTTGCTTGCTCATTACTCATTTATCTTTGTTTTTGTCGCGCATTCTTATTAATCACAGATTTTCAATTCACCCAACGTTCCTCCACGCCCTACGTGGAGGGGCGCACAGAGCCGGAGAAGAGGAGAGTCGTCGTCGACAGCGAAAATCATCATGCCCCCCACTTTACTCCCAGCGAGCGCGGCGGCCTTTGCACCACGGACAGCACCAACGGTCGTCTTGCCCACAAGAGCCGAACAGTGGTTGAAAGATACGCTCAAAGGCATCAGTCGTGTCAACAGACGACCTCTGAACAGTGCACCCCAGATCACCAGATACCTTGCGGAGACTCTGGCAGGAACAGCTGCCACCTGGTTGCTTGCGGCCTTCATCATACCCAAGGCGCCTGCGTCGCAACTGTTGCAAAATGATAATCCGATGGTTGCAGCTCTGGCAAATGGCAAGATGGTACACATAGAAGCATACATTGTGCATATCGACATGGTGTCTCAACATGAGGTCGCATTCAAGCTGGCGCCAACGACGATTGCAACGCTTATTGACTACTACAAGAACATCTATCTGGTTGACTGCGCTGCGACGACATGGGACTGGCCAGAGAAGCAGGCACAATTGAGGAAGTTACAGGAAGACTTCGTGCAAGCGATCAATAGCTATGTCTTCAGAACGGATGAGCGAGTATTGGAAGGCATACTGGATGACTATGGTGCAGGAGAACTGCTGGAAGGGAGAAGCGACAAAGTCAAGACCGACATCGTGAATCTCTTCCGCCAACTGGTGGCGCCGCAACAATCTCAGTCGTTTGAAATGGTCGGGCCAGTCCCATTCATGACATTACCTTCTGACTCGGCGCAGCAGTGGTGGCCGGCACCAAATCAGATGATGGCACTAGGCCAAGGTTGGCAGCAACAGCAGATGCTGGGTTCCTCACCAAGTCCGATGTCGCCTGACTCTATAGGTTGGTCACCGGTTGACCACCGCAAGAGTCATGTGACATCACCAGCGTCTTCGTATAGCCAATCTTACAGCACGCCCACGCAGTATTGCAGTCCACCCACAAGCATGACCACGTTACAGCTCATGCCACAAGCTGGATCCTACGTTCAGCATTGCGGAGTAGCCACGGCACCAGATTATGCCGATTGCGGTTGGACCTTTAGCGACATGATGCCGCAATACACCATTCAGATATAGCTGACTGTTTCGACTGTCACTACTGTAACACTATTCCTAGGCTGCATTCTAGGCGACTTGACAAAATTTCGACACATCTGACCACATTCTTACTCAGCCCGGTGCTGAGTGAAATTACATCTAAGACTTCGAACTCTACCGTCGACCGCTTGGGGCAGCACCTTGTACAACATCTCTCGGCTCTTGGCACGGCATATGATATGATATCAACAGCATCTGCGGATTAATCTGGGCAGGCTCAGCCATTTTATCACGACTTCTTATGGCACATACTTTCTCATTATCTACTTCACCTCGCTTCCCGGAGGTTACAACCTAGCGTCTTCGAGGCTGGCTTGCCGCTCAACTACGTTCGCAAGTATCCTCCAGGGTTACCCCGATCTGGCGTTGATCGTCAGCTGGATTCTATCGGGTGTATCAGCAATCTTTCTTATCTAGCAGCCGGTCTGCACAATATTAATACTCACAGCTGGAAGTACGAAACTTCCTGGATACACGAGTTGGGATGACGAGGATTACCCATCATGTTGGCTAGCCTGTGGCTACTCAATCCGAGCTGCCTTGTTGCGAGCGACAAGGATATTGCTCGTGTTGGTGCAGTGATGGTTTTTCGTCCCGATTCTAGGATTCGGGGAAGAAGGGTTTCTTGTCTGTCTGGCCCAACGAGCTTACACGCGTGGTGGTTGGAAGCCGGGTCTTCTCAACACCGCGAACTCACTGGTTGAGTTGTGGGCTCGAGGGGAGAGTGTATGCGGAGAGTGAAGTAGATGGAATCAGAGGGGAAGCTGGTGGGCGGAAGCAGGAAAATGTCATACTTGACAATTTGCGTTTGGATACAGCGTTAGAGAAGGATGGATGTGCGGTCAGTTGATCTGAAAAGAGGGATACTGCCATCTACACCTAAATTATGATCGATTGTTCCACTCCACCTGCCATACCATCACGTACTTTGTCTCGCCTCGCTTACAGTACTTGCACAGCATCATATACGTAGCATAGTGGACAATCGTCACCAATATGACCCAAGAAAGCACTGTTGTCACTTCACATAGGCCACCTTTCAAGTGCAGAGTCTGCCAGGACCAAATAATTCACAGGTATAATCGCATTGCATAACACGAGCGCTGTAAGAAAGCAAGTATACGCCTAATGCATTAGTTCGATTCGATACAATTCTCATACTTCGCAGGTCAATGGTTGGTCGACATGTCTGTCCATACTCAAGAGCCATGACATGGCTCGGCTGAGCATGCTGAGAAGTATGTCCATTTGAGCACCGCCTGAACGTATGCTAACCACATTGTCATACTTTCGCTCTTCTGCTATTCCACAACGGCCATGCCCTCGCTGCTCTGCCTAGCCCAGCTCCAACCCTCCCTCCACTTCACCCAATGCTCGGCTTGATATGCGGTAAAAAGCTAATCGGTTTCATGTTCACATCCTCTGGCTTCTGATCCGGCAGTAGTCCGAGTGTCTTGATCTCCTGTGCGCTCGGGGCGTCTTCTCGTGGGTTCTTGAGCACGCGTTGGCGGTATGCGGCTTGCATCGCTCTTGCTCGTGCCAGCTATAGAGGGAGCATATCAGTATTCGTCGCGGGAATGAGGTCTCGACTGAGATATGTTACCTCTTTCTTGTGGTGTAGACATTCGTAGTAATCCTCAAGCACCGGGACACATTTCGCCTGGCCGGAGACGTCTTCGGAGGAGGTGTTGACCATGTAACAAGCGAGGACTTCTTGCCAGAAGGGAAAGCAGCGGCCGGGACCTGTGGATGAAGCCTGTATGTTAGCATGAATTGCGCAAGAAGAGCGTCTTTTTCGGTGAAAGCATAGGATCACACATACCGCCGTTCATCCCATATCCAGACGCCATTGCTGTGTCGCTTGATGAGTGTGGAGAGCGAAGTGGGATGCTGCTGTCGGCGGAGACTCAGGTTGTGTATGAGGTCGTCGTCGCAAATCAGCCCTGTGACAAGACTCCACTCCAACGGCCAAGCTTCAATGCACAGTAGATCACATCGCAGCAATAGTAGCTTGAACTCGAGTACTCGACCAACAAGCTCAGACGTTGGATAACGAAATCTACCCGCACAACTACAGCCATTCTGGAGGGTGACAATCATCTCGGTGGCCTCGGCCACGGCCACGGTGTGGCGCTCGACGAGCTGCACAATATGGACGGTAGTCTCAATGGTGGACTCAGCGTGGATGGACTCAATGGCACTCTCAACAGCTTGATGGAAGCACCGCCACATACTGTATACACAGCACTTGAAGACCTACTCATCCAGGCAAACAACTTCGCTACGGCTCGAGGCTATAAGCTTGTGGTGGTACGGTCGAAGACGAATCCTGATGGACAGAAGACATGGGTGCATCTAGCTTGCGATCGCCATGGTATGTCGCTGTCGGGAGTCTTGCAGCAGATGGACGCAATTCACTGATGCTGCTCAGGCGTCAAACGCAACACTCACAATCTCACACCGGAAACGAGGAAGAAGAACAGAAGGAGCCGAAGATGCGAATGTCCAATGTATGCTCTAGCTATCAAGACAACCACCGATCTCTGGGAGCTCGTGGTCAAGAACCCGGGCCACAACCATGGTCCTTATGAAACACCACCGAAGCGGAGGAGGGGTAAGACTATCAAAGTAATTCACAAGACATCAGCACAGGCACTGATAATACTTCTAGACATGATGCCGCCTCCGCCGAGCGAAACTGTCAATCTACCTTCACTACAAACGCCTTCAGCATGTATCGCTGATTTCTGTCTGGTACCTATCGGAACAGGCAACGCTTCTGTATCGGCAGAGATTGCAGAGGTACAGCGACTGCTGAAGCGGAGTGGGTTGGTCTTCTCTATGAGCTCAGCCGGCACAACTGTTGGTATGTATGTCCTCGTCAGATATGTTTTAGTAGCACAAACTGATCTCACGTAGAGGGACCATGGGACGACGTCATGAGAATCATCGGACAAGCACACTCACTTCTGCACGCCGGTGGTGTCGTTCGTATTCAGACCGACATCCGTGTAGGGTCACGCACTGATAAGACACAAACCATCGAAGACAAAATCGCAGTCGTCCAGGCACTACTAAATGGTCAGAACTCTGATGGCGAAGACATCGACAGTGAGGAACTCGTAATGGATGAACCTCATCTCGGGCAACTGCAGGAAGCAATGTCTGCTATGCATCATAGCATGGGTGGCAGTATTCAGCCAGGACTCGAACACCTAATGCCACAATCACAATATGTTTCGGTGCCATCGGGGGCAATGCATCCTATGTCGCAGCAGGATTTTAGCTCGGTATTACCGCCGCATATGCAGCATCATATGAATATGGGCATGGGTCCAGGTATGGGTTCAGGCATGCAGTGATGGTATAGGATACGAAACTGCGAGAGGCCTCAGGATGACGAGGTGCGAATGAGACAGAGGTTTCCATCCAGGATTTCTTGAGGATGCACGATGTGGATGTATGAATCACGACCGAGACGAAGACTATGAATCCATACACGACTGTATACACATGTTCTGTTAATTCCACTTGTCTGTTGCATGAATATGTTGTTGTCATGACGTCGGGTCTGCCAAGGGCCGTCGATCCGTCCATACAGCAGGGCTAGGATTAGCGAGAAGATTAAGGAAGCACACTATGTTTCATGCTATATACGTCCAACAACAACAACAACAGCAGCAAACACTCTAAAAGCAACCCTGATAGCTTGACAATCTTCGCCGATTGACATTTGTGCTATATTGCTGATTTGCGGCAACCGCCTGAACATTTGCGCCTTACGATAGATTTGAGATGATAGCACGCGACACACGATAAAACTGTCTAGAATATAGCACAATCTCTGAGCGCACACCTTTGCAG
>Ga0058702_10000236_pt1 | contig 26952 bp, 27 predicted proteins | sample AgamicOrSfe_FD_83781 | JGI IMG/M metagenome (GOLD analysis project Ga0058702, IMG submission 83781) | Agave microbial communities from Guanajuato, Mexico - Or.Sf.e | ecosystem: Host-associated > Plants > Phyllosphere > Phylloplane/Leaf | place: Guanajuato, Mexico | collected 2012-05-30 | reverse complement strand
GGTCGGTATTATTAAGTAAGGCTTGAGAGTGATTGAAAAGCGAATGTAATCGGTAAAACCGGAATTAGACTGGATGAGTTGATTACTGAAGAGTGAAGTAAGTGATTGTGGATGGAGAGAGAAGAGCTGATTCGGAGGGAAGGTGAAGGAGATTATATGGACTGCTGCCTTGTGTCAGGCCATGCATGTTGACGGCCTGTGCGACCCAAGCAAGCAAGAGCAAGAGGGCTTCGGAGGCTTGGCCCCTGGCGGCTGCGGATGGTGGCGCCCGCTAGTGGGGGCAGGAACCGGGGCTAATTTTACGCCAAAAGGAGAAGGCCCGCCGCCGTTGGCTGAACCTGTCCAATATTAATCTTCATTTCACACAAGAGTGAGCTGCACTCGTACTGTGTCAGACCGCTGCTTAGTCTTCAATTACCTTAGTGGCCTAACGTATTGTCCGATACGCCCGGAATTGGGCTTGGGGTAGCTTAGCATTCACGGTCGCTGTAGTGCTCGCTAGAGTAGCCTTGACCGGCGTGATCGAGGCTGAGACGTGGTGAAAACTGGTCGTGTGCCTCGTATTTGCGGCGCAGTATGGACATGAATCGAACCCGGCGAACGCCATACACGAAGCGCATCAGGTATCGTGGCCATTTCCTTGTTCTCACCAAGCAGTAGTACACGGCCTCGTCTACCGTGATCAGCTGTGTCTAATCTCTCACACGGAGCTTGCCCTTCGCCAAACGATTGTCACATGTGTATGTTTCTACCGTTTGCCTCCGGTCGCTATGGCAGCTCTCCTACTTTGATATGACATTGACATCACAGTCGGTATATCGCAATCTTTCGTGTCATCAAACGCCAATTACAGACGAACGGGCAGTTACGCCTGCCCGTTGTGCCGCTGCAAGAAATTGACCGCATCTCGTCTTTTTGGCGCCATTGTGCGCCGCCGTTGGGTCTCATTGAAAATCGTCAGAGGCAAAGTTGTTTGTTTTGTCAGGTTCTGTCTGTTTCTGCAGCAGAGATCGCTCTCGATGGAGAATTGATTAACAACTGTCAAGCGAACCTTCATTACGGCTCCTGCTGATCTCTGTACCTTAGATTCGCTGTTTGTGATTGGCGCTTGCTTCATCCAGACTTTGCGGAGTAGGCGCCGTCCCTCGCGCTTACGCAGGAACAAGGCAGGAGCGCGAGTCCCTTGCAGATTACGATAACCAAGCCTCTTCTAGCCCTTCCTCCAGATGTTCCTTCCTCGTGTCCTCGGAAATTAATTGGTCGACGTCCCCAGATTCAGCCTGATCCCGATTCGCTGCTTCTTTTCTTGTCACACGACCACGGTCGGCATCAGCAGCATCAGCGCCATCGCATTTTCGCCATTTCTGGGTCACACAACTTTCACCTGTCCTTGTGGCTATGCGCAGTAGTAAAAACTTCGATTCACCACTTCTAATGTCTCAGATATGGGTTCGCCGAAGACCTGTCAAAAATCGCGCGCCCCTGCAGTTGTGTGTCGCCTTACAGTTTGCAAAGGTAACTTGTCACGCTCTTCGCCTGAACCTCAGCGCGCGATGGTCACCGAGATCTTCCCTCAACAATGACGTCGATCGCTGTTACGGCCTCATTTCCTGCTACGCCGACGGCAGTGGTTCGTCGAAAACTACATGTATTGCATGGTTGCACCAAAACTGCTTCCCCGGAATCGGCGACCCCTCGACAATAGACGCTCAACACATTGTTGATTCGCAGTGTTGCAATCTATTGTGGTAGATCCTTCGAACATGTGCTAATTTTAGGTCTTCCCAACGGTAATATCGACACCGTCGTTTTTTGGTATCACAGCTATTGTTTCATGAGGCTGCAAGATAAAGATCTTCACTTGGCCGAATTACTGATGAATGTTGCATGCGAGTATTTATTATTCCGAAGCGTGCGTACCTTACCGAGTACCAGTACCTACAGCACTCCGCCCCCGGCATTGCCGTGTCAGATCGATGCAAGGGATACGAGATCTAGATGTAACCTCAATATATAGTACAGAAGCTGGTGTTTCACAAAATGTATTGTTCGGCGGAAAGTTTTCCTTTTTATTGACATCCTTGCTTCATAATGCATGCGAGGTCTTATTGCATCCTGTGGTTAGCCAACGACGTTCCCACAAGTCTGGCATATGTTCTCAACAAGCTCGAATACATCCCGTCTGTTTACGAAAAACATGAGTTTTCTAAGTCGACATACCAATCGTGCCGAATGCAATGTCTTTGAATGAATTGCACCTGGTGACTGCTTGCACTCCGACGCTGAGAAGACTTCTGGCTCGAACTTGCGAGGGTGGCTTCTCTCTCTGGCTCATAGACTTCACACCTTTGAAAATTCCATAAGTGGCCTCGATAAGCAAAACTGGTAAAGTATACAGCTATATAGGTTGGTTAGACGTTGTTATCTTGTCCCCAAGACCTCGACGGGTCAAATTGTTTGATCGGAAAACTCTTCGCCAAATCTGTGTTGAGCGCACAGTACCTGCAGACGGAAATCAGCCTCGAGATCACTTTTGGTTATCATGCAAACAGATACCATGAGGGACGAAACGCAAAACACATCCCAGACACGTCCTGTCCCCCAAGGTTGGCCCCCTCATATCGGATATATAACTTCACCGACCTACACCGCTGCCGTATCGCCAGAACTCCAGCGCAAATTCAACACACCAACACAATCAACGGCCTCATGGCCCAAAATCAGCTCTTCATGTACGCCTAACAACAAAGTAATAATTCAACCGATAACCAACATCACACACCCCGCTCGTGGTCAGTACGGCCTTTTCGCCACGCAACCCCTCGCACCTAATACATTTATTCTTCCTTATCTTGGGAGTATCCACACCAACGATGCATCTGACACAGACGACACATCAAACTACGACCTCTCGCTCGACCGTGACATGGGCCTCTCAATCGACGCAACGAGTACTGGCAACGAGGCGCGTTTCATGAATGACTACCGTGGCGTAGCTGAGGCGCCGAATGCCGAGTTCAGAGATTGCTGGGTACAGATTCCCGCCATGACTGAGGGAGGCAGAGGGACTTGGGAGAGGCGCATGGGCGTCTTCGTGCTGGGTGCCGGCAAGACCGTCAATCGCAAGAGGAGGAGGGGGATTGCGAGGGGCGAGGAGGTCGTTGTTAACTACGGAAGAGGGTTCTGGAAGGAGAGGAAAGCCGAGGGCGCTGTGGTGGAGGAAGCTGATGTGGTGGAAGAGTGATGCCGTCGGCGAGACCTGGAATGCAATCAAGCACGATGCAAGATGCCCAACTTCCTGGCCGATCCCGAGAAATTTGCTACAACCTGCCGGAGCCCCAAAATTGGACGAATTGTGGAAAAGGTCGCTCAACTAAGGCGACGGCGTTCCAGCGCCGAATGTTCCTGGACTATACCGCAACCCGATTCTGATGAATCCAAGATACAGGCGACTGCGCTTCTGAAGCAATGATCTGCGTCAGGTCTTATGCGAATTGATGGACAGATGGGGCGCGATATTCCAAGAATTGATTCCATGGCTGGCATTACATAGCAGACATACAGCAACTGACAACGACCACGTTAAAGATGCTGTCTTCTATACGTAACACGCTGCACTGAGCACTGAGCACGCCAGTATGCCAGGATTATGCTGGCCCGGGCCTTGACGCGCACGCTGGAGGTCTGATTCACTGGCATTGCGCTCTTTTCAGCATACGGGTCTACCACTCAATTCACAGGACGTCAATGTGTATGAACACCCTTCATGGAGCTTAGCACCAAGACAGCTTCAATGCGTCGCCAGCTCTGATACGATGATCATCCAGTGCTGGCCGAGGCAACGAGTCATCTTCACATCGTCAGCGGTGGTGATCAATCACACCCAGCAGCGACCGGGAAATTATGCACAACATCTCACCCATCTGAGAACGCTGCTGTTCGTGCCGCACGACTTTCGTTCGGAAGCTGTGAGAGGTATCAGGTTCAGGCATGAGATCATGGAGCGAGGACGCCAGATCGAGCAAGGTCTCTCAGCTCGCTGCAGTGTGGTCGCAGCGCTTGCAATAGTAGAATGATACCATTGGTGGCACTGGCCTTGTGCTCTTTCAGGAACCTCTCGCTGTCAAAGGTCTTGTCGCACCAGTCATAAGTGCACTTGACTCTCGTAGGAGTAGGTATCATGCTCTACGCCGAGATTGAAATCGGATGTCGCTTTGGAACACTGCTCGATCCCTCAAACGAAATTCTGCTTCTGGTCGATATCATGATTCCATTTCTGGTCTGTCGTAAAGACGAAATACGTCCGCGATAGGATCAGGAGTAATTATGGTGAGCCGCGAGTCGAGCGCAACATCGTCTGTATAAGGAACATCTAAGGTGTTTTTTGAAGGTGGTAGGCAGCAACAGAAACAGCCGGGCAGAGCATCAACGAAGGACCACGGGCTCAACGACGTTCGTCAGAGCATAGTGGCGCAGCCGCCGAGGATGAACGGGTACATGCTTCAACAAGAACCCCTCGGAATGGCGGCATGCATTTCCATGTGTGACTTCAGGGGTACTACCTTACGAGATGCTGCTCGTGAGATTCCCATGGATAGAATTGTCGTCGAAGGCTTGGCAGTATTTCGAATGGCCACATCACCTCATGACGCATGAATGGTTAAGTGGTTAGGTCACGGTTGCGACATGGTAACACGCTTACATGGCTTGGCGCAGGATAAGCTAGAAAACATCACATGCGGATCCGAGATACAGTACCTTACCTTACCTTGCGTGTGTTGCATTGCATGGAAGAAACTGCATGCATGGATCGGGAGAGCCGAACGACTTGATGCAGCGGTGGAACCCGTTCATGCCACATATGCGTTCGTTGAGGATAGGGATGCATTTTATAGCTTACGACGTTGCCTACGCGGGAGTGATTTATCGTTGTTTACGTTGATCACACCATAGTATCAACGTACGCTACGTAGATTACGTCGTAGCCTACGTTGAAGACCCTGTAGGCTACGTAGATTATCCTCAAAAAATCGTAGCCTACAGCATCCCTAGTTGAGGAGTGGTAGAGATTCGTCTTGCGGAGGATGGCGGATGCTCTTGCTATAGCTTACGCGGGTTCGTGCGTGGTGCATGTGGGTTGACGTTCGTTCGCCCTCGCCGCGTTGAATACTGTATCACGCATCTCCAGCTCTCAGTTTCCTATTGGAGGGAACTCCACTCGCCTGCGGTCACACTCGCCTGCGGTGTATCGGACAAGCCGTGTTTGCGATACTGTGCCGTCTTCGAACGCTGTCCTAGTGAAGCCGAATGATGGGTCGCTTGTGGTTCATTTTGACTATGCGAAGCGGTTGGAACTACCCCTTTGAGCATCGCGAATTGACTACAGTACATTACAGTATGCATGTCGGCTTCCGAGATGGGTCGCTCGTTGTGCATGATTGACTTTAGCGGGAAGTACAATACAGAACAGAACATGGGTTTGTTTGTGAGTACAGTATGATGAATATAGACGCAGGAGTCAATGCATTGCATGATGGTAAAGTTACAGCGGGGGCTGCCAATGTTTTTTCGAGACACGGAAATGTAGCGGCGATCGACATTTATCTACGAGGCGAAACGGTCGGGAGGGGAAGATAGAGGTTGGAGTTTTGAGCACGAATCATGTTGGTTTCTGTTCTTTTCGAATACAGTACAGTAGGTCGCAAAGAGGAGCCCTTGGGTTTCCTTGCATGAGTGGTGAGTTGCTGGCGTAACGGTCGACATACATGATGCACTCACTACATGTGATGGAGCAATGTCAGTATGCAATCTACTACCGCGCATTTGTTTGAGTACGGAAGTTTCGATAGAGTAGTACATGCATGCGACAAGGATACACTACCTAATAAGGTGGTAGCTGATGAATCGGCCTGATCAAGTCGACCTCTTCGGGATGGACAACCCCCTGCAAAAGTGGTCGTCGGAGGGACAGCTGATCAAGATGATACAGATCGAACAAACATTGTCTTCACGCTGTATCATCTTGATCAAGTGACAGCTTCTGTCGATGCAAAGCGCGATCAAGGAGTAGTTCGAGCTACTGCAATGGTGTCTTGTCTCCAGCGATCAAGTGACTGCCTAACCTCGTATGCGGCTCGCGATACCTACAGCGGAGAGGTGCGCGGAGACGATCAGTCTTGTCTACTGTACTTGCCGTAACAGAAAAGTGGTACTTGGGTCATGATGGGGAATAACTTTGCCATAGAAGGACTGCTTTGCGGTCACGCGGCTCCTTGTCACTCTGCAGCCGAAAACTCTGTTCGCTGACTTCAGTGCAACGTAGCGACGACTGCATCTTATTTCCAGGGGGGGGAGCGAGCAATCCGGAGAATAGGCACAGAGGCTCACTGACACTGCGACGATCCTCGAACTCTGTACGCGTCAAGGAAGAAGGATTAGAGGAAGCCGGCTGATAATTGTGGACTGCTGTGGAGTGCTGCCTGGCGTGTTGGCCTGCCTCCTCTGACCCACCATCGTAAGCAGAGAATCCTTTTCTCGTCTTGTTTTGCAACCATCACACTTGCATACCGACTCAATACCACGTCACACTCCTATTCATGGCAGTATGCGACACAATCAACCACGGCGCGTCCTGTTACGAGTTTACTTGCGAAACGGTGTACCGCGTCAAGCGATATGGTGATCGACTGATGTAAATTGGCAACGGATGCCACTAGAAGGCAAGACGGCCGACCGACATCGACATCAAGAGTGGCATCAGGACCTGAAAGACCCTTGGCCACAGTGACCTCCCGTGCCGTAACCTACCTTAAGGTAATTCTCCACCGCTTGAACCGATCGTGGCTCAAACAGCCAATCGTGAGCAGGTTTCTCATCGCATTCCGGATCGAATAGGCATTCCATCGAGGATTGCCCAGGTAATCGCTCGATGCACTTTGGTCTGATTGGCACGCACAGCCACAACAAAGCCACAAAAGCCACTCGTAGGTTTCGTAGTCCTGACGTTTCCCTGCTTCTGGCACCTTCTGCCCTTGTTTCCCCCAGTCTATACTGTACTGGCGGTTTCGTCAGGAATTCTTCATAAGCACTCCACGGGCTGCTCATGCATGTGGTTACTGAACCACTTTTAATCCGAAAAGCGTCCGCATGAAAGTGTTTGAGCCTCTCAACCGTCGACCTACATACATCACATCCTGGTCATCTCTTGTTGCTTGATTTAGGCCGTCAAACAGACTTTGCCCCTGACATTACCGATCAACGATCAATCAACGATCAACGGTCTTACCAAGCTTTACTATATTTCCTCCACGCGGCAGGTATCGCTATCTTGGAAAGCTCATATATCACATCTATTTCCGCCTCTCTTTCGGCCTTCGATTTTAGTTCAGCCACAATTAGCATCCTCTTCCATTGGTTGATAACTCACTATCACGACCGACAAGCACTCAGCTCATATCACTACACAACTCTTCAATCAACACCAATCACCATTGACTGCTGGCTCATTCAATCCAACATGCCCCGCTTCACCAAATCCCAAGACCCAGAACGTACACAGCTCGTCCAGGCATACATGATCCTCCACTCACAACAAACGAGCATTGAAAGACGACTCTCAGCATCGTCGACATGCTCGACAGACTCTGAGTGCAATTCACCGGAACTCAGCCCCGCTCGCCTCGCCGTCTACCAAGACTCGCCGGCATCAGTCAGCCACATCGAGAGCATTGGTTCACCACAGTCACAACAAGCGCCTCTACTCCCACATGAACGCATGTTCTCCACACGATCACCTTTCGACCGCCGTACTTCTCCGCCATCAATCCCTCCGATCTTGGAATCACCAGACGAGGACGACGAAGGCAAACTCTTCGACGTCACAGGCAGAATCAAGTCAACCCTCACAGACCTCCTGAACTGTAACAGTGTCAGGACAGATGAACGCATGCGCGCCTGGGTTCAGACTCGTCTCATGGACGCCCAGCAAGCAATGAACGACACCAAGCGCAGACGTGTCAACTCGGATACTTCGGCTCATGCTGAAGCCCTCGCCAAGCGGTTAGAATCCAGTCCACCACGGAAGCTGTCGGTCTGATCTGGAGCACCGCTTTTCGCTCCACTGTTTATTTTATTACCTATGATACCCCCTTACGTTTTTCGATCCATCGGTCTGGATCATGTTTATGCAACCAACACGAATACGACAGACTTATCACCAGACGGCGGGCATGGCTGATGTCGAATATTTGCTCGGTCTGAGACTCGGCATCATGAAGCAATCAAGGCGTTTCCCTTTCTAGCAATATACCTCTTTGCGGTTATGTAATTTGTTGACCAATTTTCATCCACCATATTTCATTCATGAACAACATCATTCTCGATTTGCATTCTCATTTACATTGACATACCACCATCCACCATAATATTCTGCCCCGTCATCGACTTCGTCGTCGCAAGCACCTTAATCTGCTCCGCAACATCCTAAACAACATCAGTACAAAGTCATTCCCGTCACCCTTAGTAACTCATACTCACCTCAACAGTAGCCAACCTCTTCAACCTCGTCGCTTCCCGACTCTTCTCCCTCTTCTCCTCACTGAACTTCATGCCCCACTCGGTCAACAACAAGCCCGGACTAACACTATTGACCCTAACACCGGGCGCCAGGATGTTCGCCAAGCTCTTACTGAGATGAATAGCAGCCGCCTTGGTGACCGCATACGGCAACGAACTACCACTAGGCTTGACCCCCGCCACGCTCGCCGTCGTGATAAACGCGCCCTCATTCTTGACCAGTTCCTTGTGCGCCGCGTACGACAGCCACAGGTGCGCTTTCACATTATACAGGAAGCATTTGTCCCAGTCCTCATCCAGCACGCCTTCGTCGAAATTGGAGAAGTTCGTGATGCGCGTCCAGCCTGCGTTGGAGACGACGACGTCCAGCCGCCCCATGGTGCTGATTGTTTCGTCGATCAGGCGTGTCAGCGAGAGTTTGTCGCCTACGTCGGCGCGGATGGCGTGGAAGCGTGGGCTGCTGGGCGAGGCGTGTGTGCTGGGGATTGAGGCGAGTTCGGTCAGGAGGGAGTCGGCGCGTGCGGTGTTGTTTGCATAGTTGATTACCTGGTCGTGTGAGATATGCCTTGTCAGTTCTGCGAGTGGGAAAGAGGTCTTACGACTCGAAAGTCTGGTGCAAAGGTGCGGGCTATCTGGGCACCGAGACCTGCTGTGCCCGCTGTGATGAGGGCGACTTTTTGTGCGGCCATTGTATAGAACGATCTGAAGTACAGTCAAACGCTGTAGTAGGAAGGAAGGCTACAGTAGTGGGATTACCTACAAGGCCTGCAAACAAAGCATTTTGACAGAATCATACTCATCTACCATACCGATTACCCCGCAGTCAATGATGGGGAAGATGAAGTGTTGTTGGAGAAGACGGAACCGTTCCGATGGTGGCTGGACATCAACTCGAAAAGAAGACCATCAACTTGTGACCATCAAGAGTAGCATGTATTTGTCGACATTGCTAGACCGCTAGAATGAAACCATTCGACTGCAGATGGTGTCAGAATAGAAGAGGTATGAGTTATAGGCAGGAATTGAGGTTGTTGTTGCGCCAAAATATTGCTGCCGCCCAGGATCGAGCTCAGATCACGTCATCCACGATTTTCTAATTGTCCCTCGAAACCACATGCACCTTCTTCATCCCCATCACATCAACAACACTTTCCAGTAACCACAATGGCATCTCTCTTCTCACGATCAGCGCCTCGCGCCCTTGGTCAGGCCGGCCGTTTGGCTACGCGCCAGCCAATGGTCTACCGATCACAAGCTGCTCCAATCGTCCGCCGTACCATGGCCACCTCGTTCAACTACAACGAGCAACCACGCCTACGCCTCGGATCCGTCGCGCCGGACTTCTCCGCGCAAACCACTCATGGTCAGATCGAGTCATTCCACTCATGGGTACATCTCCTTACTCGAGCTTTTCTATCACAAGACACGACTAACGGACAACAGATCGGCGACTCCTGGGCCATCCTATTTTCTCACCCGGCCGACTTCACACCCGTGTGCACTACCGAGCTCGGAGCGTTCGCAAAGCTGGCTGGAGAGTTCGAGAAGAGGAATGTCAAGATGATTGGACTGAGCGCCAATGATATTGGTTCTCACGACAAGTGGATTGAGGATATCAATGAGGTCTCCAACACGAACCTCAAGTTTCCTATCATTGGAGATGCGGACAGGAAGGTATGAAGACAACTCACTCATCTGTTTGTTCGAGGGATGGCGACGGACTGAGAATGGAGAATGGAGAATGGAGAGATATGGGCTGACAGCTCTGCAGGTCGCTTTCCTCTACGACATGATCAACCAAGAAGACCTCGACGACATCGCCAAGAAGGGTATCGCATTCACCATTCGATCGGTCTTCGTTATCGACCCTTCAAAAAAGGCAAGTACTGCTCATGTTGGTGTCAAACCGACCCATGCACAAGTCTTGGTCTCGCAACTCGTTTTCAAATCTTGGACCTGGAGCGCTGACTATTTGGGTAGATCCGTTTGACCATGATGTACCCTGCATCGACTGGACGCAACTCTAGCGAGGTCCTCCGCGTTATTGACTCACTACAGACCGGCGACAAGAAGGGCGTCACAACACCAATCGACTGGCAAGTGGGTGACGATGTCATTGTCCCTCCAACGGTCTCTACACCAGACGCGAAGAAGAAGTTTGGCGAGAACAACGTTCGGGAGGTCAAGCCATATCTCAGATACACCACTATCTAGACATATATATAGATAGACGATATAGTCTTTACAAGCGCTTCTGGTTCCTGTGATCTAAATCATAGAGTGAGATTGACCATTGTCTAGCGTCTCTTCGATCGTTCAATGATAATGCTCTTCATGTACGATACCATACACTGAGCCTCCAGCTTCTTCACGAGCATCTTCTATGGACTCATCACCAACCAAGTACATGTAAAATTTCATCTCTTCATCCTAAAAGGCCAGCGTATCGATTCGGCAGCCCCTCCATCCTTTTCATCCGGTTGAGACACAAGTAATAGCGTGCCGTCTTCGAGCGAAGTCTCATCGATGATGGCAAATTCGGTCCAGTAACTGCCCTCTTCGCCAGTGTTCTGACACCATTCTCGCAGCAAGGCAGAGCACTCGAACGGTGTCTTGCCGGCAAAAGGAGCCGACGACGAATCAGTGGTGTGACCAACAAGCTCATCAGAGTCTGTATAGACGCGCGAAAGATCGTCTATGAAGACTAGATCTGATGGTCTTGTGTTGCTCCAACAAAAATCTTGATTCTGTTGAAGGATGTCGTCCTTGACCTGCCATGTTGTTTAGCTTTGTCTGTTGTTACGATTGACCTGGTGAAGGATAAGGTACTTCAGCAGTTACGGCTATAGCACAGCAGACTGGTATCATTGTGGCGTCGTAGTTGGGGACTGACTAGAGTAGACAGATGCGGAATGGCCTGAGCATGACTGCCTCCTGTCCTGATGATATAGCATTCATGGCCATGATTGAGTACATAGGCAGCCAAGCTTGTGGCTTGGGCATTCGTAGGCAACAACGCAAGAACCTAGGCAGCAACGCACTAACTCAGGCAGTTCGACTTAAGAGATTCTCCATCCCTGCATAAACCATTGACGACAAGATGTGTCAAGATGCTGTGTACATACCTCGGCGCGGCCTCGACTGCTGTACTCATCCACCCGTAGACTGGACTCGCTGAACAATAACCGTCCGGGGCAATGGTGGTTCTCTCCGCATATTCGGACCTAGAAGCCCGGGCGGCCGCACGTGCGTGTGACGTTCTCCCGTTCGGCCAACTGAGAGCAGAAGCCGATCAGCCTCGGCTCAAGGGTACCGCATGCTGCCCGATAACCTTAGCTCGCTAACGTCACCGAATAACTTCTCCAAAACTCGACAACCCTTCTGATTTTACGGTCGCGTGCACAATTCCGGAGGCATTGAGACGATCAAGAGCAGGGACAAATTCCACAGATATCTGCAATTTCTCTCTCATACACCGTCTCGTCTCCTCGACACTAGCTTCCACCCATTGGCAAGCACAACATGTCGTCCTCCTCGTCTTCAGGTTCCAGCCTACCAATACCCGAACTGCACCTCCCATCCAAAGAAGAGCTGAAGCAAGATGTCAAAGAAGCAACAGTGAAGAGCTTCCAGAGCCTGCGCGCCCTTGTGGCAGGCGGTGTCGGTGGTATCTGCGCCGTGATCATCGGTCACCCCTTTGACCTGGTCAAGGTGCGGTTACAGACCGCCGAGAGAGGCGTATACAGCGGTGCCATGGACGTCGTTAGGAAGACTATTGCCAGGGAAGGATTGGCACGGGTATGCTATGATCGAAATGACTTGCGAGTCTCTGAAGCTGACCAAACAGGGTCTTTATGCCGGCGTTTCGGCGCCATTGGTCGGTGTCACACCCATGTGTAAGTCCCCGCACCCGCACCCTCACACAGACACATCATCGGCAGCTAACACGCCATCTCACAGTCGCCGTCAGTTTCTGGGGTTATGACATGGGCAAGTCGCTCGTAAAGTCCTTCTCAACAGTGGAGAACAACCAGTTCAGCACAGCGCAGATCTCGGCCGCAGGATTCTTCTCCGCCATCCCAATGACCATCATCACGGCGCCCTTTGAGCGCGTCAAAGTCCTCCTGCAGATCCAGGGACAGAAACAGCTCGCCCCCGGCGAGAAGCCAAAGTACGCCGGCGGCGTCGATGTCGTGCGCCAGCTCTACAAAGAAGGCGGCCTGCGCTCCGTGTTCCGCGGTTCGGCTATGACGCTGGCTCGCGACGGGCCCGGTTCTGTCTTCTACTTCGCGACGTACGAGACCACGAAGCGCTACCTGACGCCGAAAGATGCCGACGGCAAGCCCACTGGAAATCTCAGTTTGACGGCGATTATGGCCGCGGGAGGTGCGGCTGGTATCGCCATGTGGATCCCTGTGTTCCCGGTGGACACGATCAAGAGCAAGTTGCAGTCGAGCTCGGGTGGTGAGACCCTTAGCAGTGTGACCAGGGAGCTGTATGGCCGCGGTGGCTTCAAGGCTTTCTTCCCTGGTATCGGACCTGCTATGGCGAGGGCTGTGCCTGCTAATGCCGCGACGTTCTTGGGTGTTGAGTTGGCGCAAAAGGCTATGACGAGGATGTTTGACGATGAGTAGATCACCGTTCTGGACGAGAGGACGTTTCGAGAATACAGGAGAGCATGCTGGTTTCAAGGACAGAGCCAGAACATACTGAAGAACACGACGGGGGCGCAGGGCTGTCCTCAACGAGGATTTCCAATACCAGCAAGCATGCAGCGTTGATCCGGTGAAAGACGGGAACCATAGAGACACATTCGAATGATAGATACTGTACGAGAACTTCAACATTTCCCAGCGTGATCTCACATTGTCACACCCTCTGTCACAAAGATCATGTACCACACCGCTATGCTGCACTACGCTATGCCATACCACTAATCAATCTTCAACGACGAGTAGATCTGATGCACAAACACATTCGACGAGAAGAAACCAATCGTGCCTGCGAAGAGTATTAGCCAACATGCAAACATCAACAAGCCTCGGCAGTTTACTCACCAGTCAAGACAAACCACAGCCCGGAGATCAACGCACTATACCCCAAATAAAGCACACCACTAGTCCAGCTGGAGAAACTCAGCGTGCGGACCCAATACAGCATGGCGTAGAGAAAGACATAAATGGCGCTGGCACCACTGACGCAAAACGCCCTCCACTGCCAATGGTAGTTCTCGGCGCAGAGCAGGAAATACGTCATCAGCACCGTGACGGCGGCCGACGTGACGATCATGAGCCCGAAGCACAGGAACAGGAACCCGAACATGTAGTAGATGCGGCTGAACCAGATGCTGTTCATGATGAAGTACAGCTCGACGAAGATGGCGCCGAAGGGGAGCACGCCCACCAGCAGCATGCTGGGCACCGGCCGCATGTAGCCTGTCGTTGGTGGCATCTGGCGCGGGATTTGGTTCGTGCGCACTGGTGGTGTGGGGATGGTGGACTTGAAGCCCAGCCAGGAGCCGCCGATGGAGAGTGGCAGAGTGATTATGAACCAGATCCCGACGATCACGAGCATTGTTGTGAAGGGGACGGCGCCGGAGGAGGCGCGCGCCCAGACGAAGAGGTTCAGCAGGAAGAAGGTCGCGAAGACGGTTGCGGGGATGATGGTGGGTGTCAGGATGAAAAGCTGCTTCCATTTGTCGCCGCGGAAGGACTTGTACGTGCGCGCTGAGACGAAGCCGCCGGCGCAGCCGAAGAGGGTGTATAGAAGAATCATGACTGTGGCCAGTGAACCGCGGTTGGACGGCGAGAGGAAGCCGAGGAGGGCAAAGGCGATGGTGAAACCGGCCATCATGAAAAGTTGGGCGCCGTTGCCAACGAGAATGGACAGAAGCATGGGGTTTCTTGGTGGGCGAAAGACGTCGCCGTGGACCAGCTTCCAGCCCGAGTCCTCCTGCACCGTATCCTCGAGACTGTTATCACCAAAGTTGTCCAGACCGATCGAATCCAGACGGTTGTATCTCGCGATATCTTTGCGCAAGGTCCTGATCAGGATTGTCGACACCATACCGACCAGGAACATGACGATGACGGCCGAGTTGACGAGAGAAAACCAGTGGATCTTCGGGTCGTAGACGTAGAGATATTTGTCCCATCGCGTCGCGAACGGTGTCGAAGACGGTCTCCAGTATACACTGTAAGTATAGACCACTTTGCTCTCTCCAGCCTCGTCTAGCTCGACCGCTTTTGTAGTGTCCCCGCATTGCGCCTGGCCATTTCCAAGGTCTTTTGACTCTCCGAGCGAAAAGGGCTCTACAAGAACACCCACCACCCTGTAGATATCTTTTCCAGCCTGGTGGTAGTCGATCAAGATATCGAAGTGATTGTTCAACCTCGGCTTTTCCTCATTGTCCAGCGCTCCCAGCGCGAATCCAGGGCTGTAGAACTTGGTCTGAGTGTTCTCGTCGATCGTCAATGAACCAGCCGGTAGACCGTCGATCAACCAATTGAGGTCGTAGCCCTGTGTTATCCTCCTATTCACAAACTGCGAGTCTTTCTGGCTGAATGTCTGTTCCGGACACAGCAATTTGCACTGCTCATCTTGTCCGAGTTTCAATTCGAAAGGAGATGTCTGGATCCTGTCGCCAAAGAGTATGCTGCCCAAGGACTCGGAGATACTCTGCTTGCCGCCTGACGGTTCGCAATGGTGAAATGCTGGATGGTAGTAGTCAAAGGAGAATACTGATCGGACTTGCGTGTCCTTTGCTGATTGGGAGGGCGTGAGATGGTTGACATTGAGCTCTACTAGGTCGCCTTTGTGGTAATTCGTCGGCGCTACACCTGGGAGGTAAAACGCCGCTGAAGGTGCTGCTATACTGAGTAGTGCCAGCAGCGAAAGGGGGAGGCCTGAGAGATGATGCATTGTAAGTGAGTGTCTGATTGTTGGAGATCGGTAGAGGGGCCTTTGCGGCCAGCCGCAATTGGGTCGCTGCTATTACGGTAATTGAATATGAGATCGCAATGTGTTTCTTCTGCCAAGATTACGGTCGGAGAAGACGCAGGTATGTTTCTTGGAAGCTCAACACGAGATATCGCAACGGGCGTGGTTATGAGTTCACGCGGCTAGACACGCAGAAGATCGACGACTGTGAGATGGAGCCTGGAGCCTGGAGCCTGGAGGTCCTTTCCATTATTGTCAGGGAACACGCGCGGCTTGGCGGATGACGGGCCTCGTTCGGCGACTGCCTTGTGGGGAAAGATGATGCTGGCGATTGTTCGTGTTTGGGGAAGCAAGCGTTCGTTTCACCTCCGAAAGTCTCCCATACCAATAAATTTGTCGCGACACCTTTGACTGCAGTAATTGGAACATCCAATCTTTACATCCACCTCGGGTTCTGTTCTGTAAACCCTGGACTCAACAGTTTGGAAGTTCCTCGCTTGGATGGCTACACACTGAGTACGTCTAGACAAAGTCTACGTGGCTCTTGGATATCAACGACCTAGAACTTTTCGGACCAAGATTCAGGAAAAGGCGCCTGAACCATCATAGAAACACCCTACAGGACCTTGAAGCATCCAGTGTTGGCATCGCATTCCCGACAGAAGGCTTCCGATTACATCACGCCTCTCATATCAGTCGACTACGGGCAAAGAGAGAGAAACATGGCGGACTTGAGCGGCCAGATGAACAACATGCATCTCGGTGCAGACGGCACTGGAGCGGCTGTACACAAGAAGCGGAGGGATAGACATGCATACCACCAGATCGAACAACCCGCAGCTGCACAACCGGCCTTCAATGGCGCACCGCCGGGCCCTCCGGGAATGCAAGGCCAGTATCAACATGCGTCCATGCCAGGAACAGCAGCGCCATACATGTCGCAGCAGATGCCTGCACCGGGTGGACAGCGTTCACAGTATGCTCCAGGAACACAATTCGCGCCAGCTCAACCGAATCCCCAGATACAACCTGGCATGGCCCCAGGAGGACTAGTCCCAGGTGCACCTGCATCTTCAGCCCAAGGGCGCGTAGACCCAGACCAGATTCCGAGCGTACCGAAGTCCAGGGATGCTCCAGCGCGGTACTATCAAGAAAACATCTACCCAACGATGGAGCAGCACTTGCCGCCTCCAGGCGCCGTACCGTTTGTCGCATTCGACCAGGGAAACTGCTCGCCAAAGTTTGCTCGTCTGACGATGAACAACATTCCATCATCTGCCGATGCGCTTGCATCGACCGGTCTTCCCCTAGGGCTGATCCTGCAACCTCTGGCGTCTCTGACAGAAGGCGAACAGCCAATACCCGTGCTGGACTTTGGCGATGTAGGCCCACCAAGGTGTAACAGATGCCGAGCCTACATAAATCCATTCATGGTATTTCGAGGAGGCGGAAACAAATTTACTTGCAATATGTGCACGCATGCAAATGACGTTGCTCCAGAATACTTTGCGCCAACAGACCCATCAGGAATCAGAGTCGATCGAACCCAGCGGCCAGAGCTGATGCTTGGTACAGTGGAGTTCACAGTGCCGAAGGAGTACTGGTCGAAACCGCCGGTACCCTTGCGTTGGCTGTTCCTGATTGACGTCAGCATGGAGGCAACCAACAGAGGCTTCCTCGAAGGTGTTTGCGAAGGCATTCTGAACGCCATATACGCTGACAATGATACGAAGCCAGAAGAGACAGAAACGAACGGTATGAGCCAGGTCAGACTACCACCCGGAGCCCGAGTTGGCATTGTGACCTATGACAGAGAAGTTCAATTCTACAACTTGAGCCCAAGACTGGAGCAGGCTCAAATGATCATCATGTCAGACATTGAAGACCCCTTTGTACCCATTAGCGAAGGCCGCTTTGTTGAACCAGAAAGCTCGCGGACCGTTATCACGAATTTATTGCGCCAAATTCCGACAATGTTCTCACGAGTACCGAAGCCAGAAACTGCACTGCTGCCGGGTCTCAACGCCGCTTTGGCCGCACTTGCCGCGACTGGTGGAAAGATTCTATGTTCTGTATCTGCCTTACCAACGCATGGTCCTGGCCGCTTGTTCATGAGAGACAAAAGCGACGGCAGAGATACGGATGCGGAGAAGAAGCTCTTCACTACCGCACACCCAGATTGGAAAAAGACGGCCTCGAAAATGGTGGAAGCAGGTGTTGGTGTAGATTTCTTCATGTCGACGCCAAGTGGCGGATATCTCGACATTGCAACCATCGGTCACTGTGCCGCTAATACTGGCGGTGAAACATATTTCTATCCAAATTTCCATTCACCACGAGATCTTCTGCGTCTGTCGAAGGAAATTGGCCACACCGTCAATCGCGAGACTGGCTACCAAGCACTCATGAAGGTGCGGTGTTCGAACGGTCTACAGATCTCTGGCTACCATGGCAATTTCACACAGCATACTCATGGTGCAGATCTTGAGTTTGGTGTGATAGACTCGGACAAGGCACTCGGTGTGATGTTTAGCTATGATGGCAAGTTGGATCCTAAACTCGACGCTCACTTCCAGACTGCTTTGCTTTACACGACGGCCAAGGGAGAGCGACGAGTGCGATGCAGCAATTTCGTCGCTAGTGTCAGCGATGGAGCGACTGAAGCCATGAAGCTGGTCGACCAGGACGCAGTCGTTAGTATCATCGCCAAAGAAGCAGCCGCACGAGTGTCTGAAAAGACCCTCAAGGATATCAGGACTGCTCTTACAGAAAAGACAGTCGACATACTCGCTGGATATCGCAAGAACTTTTCCGGCTCGAACCCGCCTGGTCAATTGGTCTTGCCTGAGAACTTGAAGGAGTTTAGCATGTACTCACTCGGACTGTTGAAATCCAGAGCGTTCAAGGGGGGCCGCGAGCCCAGCGACAGAAGAGTTCACGATGTGCGTATGCTGCGATCGATGGGTCCGTTGGAACTTGGTCTTTACCTGTACCCACGGATTCTATCGATACACAACCTAGACCCGGCAGATGGCTTCGCAGACGAGAAGGGTCATCTCCGCATGCCTGCAAGCATTCGAGCATCGTTCTCACAGATCGAAGAGGGAGGCGCATACTTGGTCGACGATGGTCAGACCTGCCTTTTGTGGCTGCATGCGCAAGTCTCGCCGAACCTCCTGGAAGATCTTTTTGGTCCAGGCTATTCCAACCTTCGTGACATCGATCCCTTCATGTCGAGTCTGCCGGTCTTGGAAACGCATCTCAACGCCCAAGTCCGGAACATTCTGCAATATCTCGAGATGCACCGCGGGTCCAAGGCACTGACAGTACAGCTAGCTAGGCAAGGTCTAGACGGAGCAGAGTACGAGTTCGCGCGACTGCTGTACGAGGACCGGAACGGAGAGGCGCAGAGCTATGTCGATTGGCTGGTGCATCTCCACCGACAGATCCAGATGGAGGTACGTGATCGCTTCTCAATCACCAACTAACACGGTCAATTTGTATTCACCGACTAACACGGTCGCAGTTGTCCGGTCAGAGGAAGAGAGAAGACGGCGGATCTGACCTTACCAGTACGGTCACGTCCACTTTTGCTGGCTTGTGGGGACAGTAAGAGAAGTCAAACAGACGATGGTACGAGACGAGACGATATGAGCTGCGCTTAGCGATGCATTGGCGTTGATTATGATGGGGTGTTTTGCATATTTCTGTGGCGCTCAGCAAAGAGTCCGACTCCTGAATAGGTCTATCATTTCTCCTGAAATGCTCTGTGTGGTACCGAGGCGGGAAAGATATTATTGTTCGCTTCCCAGCATCCTACTACTTGAGACCGTAGATATTGTATTATTCGCCGAATACGCGCTTGCTTAACTTACATGCAGTCATGCCCGGTTGGTATTATTCGTGGTTAGTTCGCATTCCGGGTCTCTGGGAATATGGTCAAGAGTCGAGTGCCGGCGTGTCTTGACTCGGTGCCGGCGGGTGGTGCTGCCTGATGGCGCAAAACGGACGGTAAAGTAGGCAGGTGCAAGTGCTGTAGCCTGACTCTCGTTATCCGTGTCCTGCGCACGACTCATCCTTCTCTAAGCGATCGTTTCGATATATTGCTGCATGTGCGATGAACGTCTCGATCTTGGGCGGTCTCAAAGGTGGTACTGGATGCAATCACTCGCATCACTACAACAATTGTCGACGAAAACCGATGTAGCAGCCATGTTGAAGAACGTGCATCTACAACCCTGTTTACCGGGAAATTGTATGTTCGACATCGATGAAGTCACAAGGCATGATACACAATAACAACAATTGATCGACACAGGTACGAGGACTCGTACAGATGCAGAGCACAGTTGCACACATGGAGATGCATACGACGACATGTTGCCTTATGATGCTGCCGTCCCGCGACCGAACCCTTTCAGTCGAGTCGCAGCAAGCAAGTCATGGGTGTAAAGACATCCCTGAACCTTGGTCTCCATGCGAAAGCCACGAGTCGAGCACCAGTCGATCACAATTTTATCCAGCAAAGCAGCAATGATGTGCACGCGCACAACGCAGACAGCAAATCATGCGTGACTCCGGCGTCTACCGCACGCGAGCACCAAACCAGGCGGTGACGAAAGAGGATCATCACATCACATCACCGCGTGGGAGAGATGGAAAGAAACGTGGTGAGCGCTGATCACTGTTCGTGTCATTTGCTGACTCGTGAAAGCTCGCTACCAACAGCGACACACATCGAGACCGGGCGCGGTGTGCGATTCGACGTCAACGCTGCTTGACAGGCCCACTGCACCAGGAGGCCATTGTCATGACTCCGTGGAGCGGACGACAGCACGCCGACTAGACCAGATCACAGGAGGGTTTCGATTAGATTGATATCGACCACAACGGGAAGTCGAGCACGTCAAGTCCACAATCCAGAAATCTACCGCGGACTCCAATGCCCGAAGCGAAGTTGCACGCGACGTATTCGTACAGCTGTCGACACCGAGTCAAGCAAGCCGCCGTCATTTGATAGCATCATTCAATCTATCTCAGGTCTGTCAACGAATGAGAAAGCTGCCTTCATCCCGGATTTCCTGCCATATCGACTACCGAATGCTCGACCGAGCAACAAAACGTCGTTGGCGTCGATGGCGCATAAAGACTCTCGCGACGAACGGTAGACGGTCCAGAAACGGCTGCCTTTTGTTTCAGAAGATCGTTGCAGTAACTGCTTCCAGCATTCCGCGGTGCCCAAGTGAAGACCGAGAGTTGAGGAGGTCCGTTCCCTTGACAGCCCGTCAAACCGTCAGACCGCCCGCCCACACACTTACCGCCAAACCTTCCTGCGAGTTTCCAGCGATTCGCTCGTCACGCTCCGATCCGCCTCGGCCATTTTCGACTGTGGAGGGAAGCTTTAACCGCAGCCCCCGGCTGTACGGCCACATTCGAGTATCTGGGCATTGCACGCTGAAAACTTGCTCACCATGTGTTACAGAGCCTTGCCGTTCCTCAAGGCAGAAGCATTCTATCTGATGATCATGCCTGATCGCAAACCAAAACCCTGACAGCTGTCTGCCGTACGCGCATAGGTCCGGTCCCAAAACCGACCCTTGCAGCTCTTGGTAATTGCTCCGGCAGCCAACATCTGCCTGTACCTGGAACCAACCAGTTCGGCGACGCACTGTACAGACCATAGAGTTTGGACCGTGCCGCTATTCGCACATCTAGCCTCCAGCCACTGATCCATTTCTTACATCTTTTGCCAACGCATCTCCATCATATGCGCCAACGATCACTAATCGTACGGTTTACTGGCTGGCATTGGTTTGCTACTACTGTCAACGCTTTCTGTGGGCATAGTAGGATACAACATAGGTGAGACTGACCAGTACAGTATCAGCATAGCATGCAAGCCATCTCTAACCGATCGATGAACTTGATCTGTACTGTCCGTTTTGAGAGACGTTTGCCCCAGCATGTCTCAGCCAAATTCTCATACCGGTGGCTCGGGGCGATCTGGGCTTTCCACTATCGTCTGCTCTCCAAGATGATCCCCCCAGCAGTCGATGCTCAACTCGTCCAAACCTGGTTGTCGAAGAACCATGAACGAGGAGAGAGCAGAACCGGTTCCGGAAGAAAAGCCATTCTCGGTACGGTGACTTGCATGACCAAGAAACTCCGACCACGAATCTCTACAAAACCAAGGGTCTGCAAAGCCACACCCACATGTCATGTGTCTCACATTTTCGATTGTCAAGCGCTACCAGAGAATCTCGACCCGACCGTTGCTCGTAGATATGGGAAGGGCCACCAGCTTGTCTGCCACCCGACAACGTCTTTTGTCGCACCATGAAGCTATTCAGCAACGTCGGAAGCTATATGTTGCTTTTCGATATACAATGATATCAGCCAGCGAATAGAGAGCAAGAACATACGATGAGTTGACCAGATACCAGCCACCAGAAACGATTGGAGCTGACCTGATCGTGTTGATAGCGCGCGAATAGCTGTCTGTTTGGCTGCCGCTTCCGCGTGGATACTATCGGGGCATCACATTTCCAGCATCGCATGGCATGCGCCGGCCAAAGACCGACAAAACATGTCGCATTTTCGGTAACACTACTCATACAATGTAGTATCAGCCAGAACACCCCACTACGGCACCACCTCTAGCAGCACCGCCATGAGAGACAAAGCGCCACTGCTGCCATGGCTGACGCAGGGCGAGTTTAGATCTGGACAGCATGGCGCACACTCCCACTCGTGCTATGCTGCCGCACCGTTCACACCGTTGTGGCCTTAATCTACATTCCCGTCTGCAGCAGCCTCATGTGCAGTGTGCACTCTGCGCGGTACCAGCCAGCGTAACGTCATTTCCGTGATACTTTTTCTGCACAATTCGGTCGCTTCAGGGCACGTCGGAATCCTTGAGGCAGCTGTTGTCGCGCCGGTTGCACGTCGTTGACAAGGCGTTCTCTTCTTTGGCTACGAAACTGCAACTGACATTGGAAACTCACAACGACTTTTTCCAGCCAACGCGTTTTGTTTCTAATGGTGACTACACCCTGTACTCCATAAGAAGCATCGGCTTCGCTCTCAGCTACTGTACTTTGCACGCCTCGCTCCACATTACTACCAAGAGCCATTGATCGACACTGGCCAGCCCATTACAGACTGTCCACAGCAACACACTTGCTTTGACCGCCGCAACCTTGCCGGGACTTTCCTGCAACACACCATCATCCGATTACTCGAGCACCACGCACTTGCGTGCTTGGCTCAGCCCAGCGACATCCCGTCGACACTACAGTCCGCACATTCGTTACTCGTACCGAGATTATTGTCTTGTTGCCTTTGGTTGGTGTCAGCACATGCGGTTCCAAGTTCGGGAGGCAGTGCTAACTTCATCCTGCAGCCCAGTCCAATCCGTAATCATCACGCGCCTTCACACCCAAACTTGCAATCACACCCATACACTTGGACCTCTTTCTTCCCGGCTCGATCGCGCCCGCCGGCTTGTGACATCGTTTTTCCCGGAAAGGCCCTCTGCTTGAACTAGCAACCTCCCCGAAAGGGTCGCACATCCTTGCCCCATACATTCCGATCGGCGGTCTAGCTTGCCCGCCCAAAACCCACTCAGAGTCCACAAAGCAAATGCAGCCGGGCTGCGGGGCACGTCACTCTTCAAGATCTGCAACCTCAAACATGTACGTCCGTTTCCGTTTCTGTTTTGGACAGTTCCACTGCCCTACAGTACTTTGCTTTCCATCTTCGTACCCATCATCGTCATCCTCTTCTAACCACTACCTGCCCTGTTCTTCCTTCTGCAACCCTTCTCCCGCTTCTTCTATCAACTACCTCATCCATACTACCACCTTTCAACCTCTCTTATCACCTCTCCACGAACCTTTTCTTATTGTTTATTAAAATCAACACCGTCACGACGACCAACATTACACAACCCGCTCCTTATTCTTCATGCTTCTCCTTGCCTCTGATACAACACCACACGATATCGCGTGACGTTCGTTCAGGAAACGAAATGTTGCTCACTCTTTCACAGCCTGGGAACACCGAATTTGGCATGCGCCCTCCTCATGATTACAACCCTCCGTCGCTGCATTCAAGACCACACTACCAACATCACTCACCCAAGTCTTCGTTCGATCGACCGAACAGCGCGCTGCCGGCCAGCAATCAATTTGCCATGTCTACCTCACATCGCGGACTGCCACCACCATCGGCCATGAATCTTCCGGATCCTATTCGACCGCCACCACCGCAACAGCAGCCACCACCGCCGCCTCCATTGTCCGACCGACATATAATGTCTGCGCAGCAACCTCTGGGTCCAATGCCGGCTCCACCGAACCAATGGCAAGGCGCCGAAGACTCTATGCGTAACTGGCTCAGCACCAAGGCAGAGGAGGAACGACGGAAGCAGGAAGAGGCAAAACTTCGTCAGGAGGAACTCAAGCTGGAGCAACGAAGGGTGGAACAGGCAATGCTGCGCGAATCGATGCAGGGTGGAGTGCCGCCGCAGATGATTCCCATGATCTTTGCAGGTCTTGGTGGCTCAGCGATGGCACAAGTCAGCATCGACTGGTTGCGGGAATATGCGGCTCAGCAAATGCAGGCTTTGGATGTTAGTGCAGACTCGCGACGCGAGCCACGCACGATCAACCCACCGCAACCGCCGTACGCAGCTGCTCCGGGGGCCCAAATACAAGCGCCACCACCTCTGGCTCACCATCAAACGACATTTCCTGCGTTTCCCCAAGACGGTAGGAGTGCGCAGGCCGGTCCAACCTCAGCGCCACGATCTGCAATGAGTGGTCTGTCTCGACTAAACACTGTGGATCTGGTACCGCAGCAACAAGCAGCAGCAGCAGCGGCTGGCCCTGGTAGCGCTCACCCACGACAAGCAGAGCCACAGAACTCGTCGCCTTCAATCTACTTTCATCACTGGGTACCGCCTCAGCAGCACGAGACAAAGTCGTCGAATCAGCAGCCACCAACACCTTCCGGGCGTAACGACCCTAGTTCGGCACATCCGTCCCACCTCGAAAGCGACTACAAAGAATCGCCACGAAAACGCAAGGCCACCGGCGCGCATCAGCCGCCGCCTGCTCCATCGCAAACGTCGCCCTCTTTCGGCCATCAGAAGGACACACGCAGGCAAGTGCAAGGTGCCAGTAGTCACAACCGGTCCCGCAGCCAAAAGTCCAATGAAGGGCATCCTATCGACCGGGCGCCACCGAGTCGCAAGGACAGTGTTGCCGCACCACGGACGTCACACGAGTCATACCGAGAAGACCCTTCCCGGCCGTACACACAGTCGGGATCCACCGAGGTTCGATGATCGGTCACGACCAACGACCAACCACAAATCCGGACCGAGCATTTGCTCCTTCCGGGTAGTCACTCGCTAGGCTGAACTTCTACGCTCTATTTTCCAGCGCGTAATAATTTGATACCCCCACCAGCACGACGACGACGAATGAAATCGGTCTGGTCGCATTCACTTGCGGCTGCACTGACTCTCCAGTCATCATACCCCGCAGCAAACAACAATGTTGTACAATCTCTGCCCGCCACCATGGAACTATCGAACAGGTCGAAAGTCATGGCGTGGTAATTTCTTTTGTGAATGTAATCTGGCGGAAACGAACGAAGAACGAATGAGATATTGGAAACGGACATACGATCGGCATAAACGGGATCAGGGTGCACAGAAACAGCAGCCACAGGACTGGTTGTGATACCCGGAAAGCCCGCCGGGTCGAGGTTGCGCTACAGGTACTGCATTCAGAATGTCGATCCCAGAAGTTTCGATCCTATGCTCGATCGGGTTCGTTGCGAATGAGAAGGATGAAGATCAGTGACGGGCTGAGAAAGAAATATGTACAACGAGAACAGAAGTCTGGTCACGGACTCGCCGCTGTTGCTACTGCGAGCGAAGCAGAGTATACCTTACGTACGCTGCTTCCTGGTAGTGCATGACGACGGCGTTTCCGAACAGACATTGACACAGATGCTGCATATTCCATAGCTATCTACTTCAAATCTGAAATATACGATCCTCTTCGGAGGCGACAAACTCACATGGTATTGTGCCGTGCTTGATCGTGCGACGGCCGTAAGATCTCTTTGCCACATTCGACCTACTCGTACGTACAGTAATATTCCAATCGGTCTACCTCCTGCGTCCTAAAACGATTCCTCGAAGCGGTGTGACTCGCATACTCAACCTATCAAACTCAATTCCCCATACCAGAAAGGGTCAGTAGTACAGACTTGCAGCCCACGATCAGCAGGCGTACCTCAGTAGCCCACGCGTGAGAGCGGTCTAGCAGTCCAGTCTTGGACAAACGAAGCGAGACCACTAACAAAGCACAACCACATGGTAGGCATGCTGATGTGCAGATGTCGCGACTAAAGGAGTAGGTACAGATTCTGACTGTTCTACTGTAGCTAGCCACATCGAAGTCTACTCACCGACTGCGAGGAGGACCGCAGAACGGAGAAAGACCGCGCGGATCCGAGGCGGATCTACAGTACACAAATTCTCTCGACAAATGTTCGTAGAAGCTATGCTATTCTTTCGACGAGAGAGATTCAAGACGTCCTTGACGCCCGACGAAGAGTAGTAACCCACAGATACCGCCAACACCATCATCCCAGTAGAACCATTTCATGTAGAGTCAGATTTCCTTTCAGCATGCTGTAGCCCTCCACGGTCATCGCACCATCACATCCCCAGCCCTAAGTCCTTCCACCACTCCTACATCATCGCGCATGCCGTACCTCGTACGCAAAACCTCCGAGGGCACTAACCTTAAAAGCCTTCGACGCTGCGAGTCGGTTGCAGTGGAAGCTAGGGCTGTGGCTGGGTATTGCCGTGTACGAGGAGAGGCTTATTACTTGTATCATTGTATAGTACGGATAGGGTTGCGTTGTGGGAGTACGGTCGATGTACGAAGATACATTCTAGTGTTAGGTACAAGTACAGCAATGAGGTAAGGTACAGAGAGATCATCAACCGGGAGAAGAACAAACACAAGAAGGTGTGCCGTGCCGATGGAAGGAAGCTTTGACCACGTCAGCGCCGAACGACAGTCGGTGTCTTGGGTTATTTTCCCAATCGGGTAATTGCGCCTTTACTGTTTGTGACCTTTTTTGGCGACGACACAGAAACACAGGCACAGAAGGGACTGCGATTGATTTGCTTGTGCTTCTACGTCTAGCTCGCTGCTCCCATACCAAACCAATCCAGTTCCATCACAGCGATCTTCCACGGACGTTCGACACCTATCAGCCGAGAACTGCTCCCATCCACGCTCGTGCACACCGACAGAGGAATGCCCTCATGCCGTCTCCCCGGCCTCCCACGTCTTGCGCTCCGCGCAGCAGGCCCTAGACCACTCATCCACCTCCTCCAGCAACCCCTGC
>Ga0058702_10000234_pt1 | contig 27172 bp, 23 predicted proteins | sample AgamicOrSfe_FD_83781 | JGI IMG/M metagenome (GOLD analysis project Ga0058702, IMG submission 83781) | Agave microbial communities from Guanajuato, Mexico - Or.Sf.e | ecosystem: Host-associated > Plants > Phyllosphere > Phylloplane/Leaf | place: Guanajuato, Mexico | collected 2012-05-30 | reverse complement strand
TTGAGAGCAGCACGAAGGTGAATGGCAAGTTGTCGTATGAAGCTGAACCCTGATGTGTACGCGACTGAGGCGTCCACCAAGCCCCACAGCTCAGCAGAAGAATTCTTCATGAGGTTAATGCCTGCTATATTGTGAATGGTGGTCCCACGTGAGCCTCTGATGAGTCCTTGGTAGGTCGACCGCAATACATTCTCGCGAATGGAAGGATCCGAGATGACCACAAGTCGCCGAAGGACGAGAAAGGCGCTGATACGGGTGGCTTCTGACTGGGAATTCTCTGCCCAAATACCAACAATGGTCTTGACTATCTCGCGAATGATCTTCTTGAACGTTAGCAGATACGGCTGCAATGCTAGTAGCGATGTGAGAGTCATCTTGAGAGTGGCAGGATCAGAGAGATTCTCAATGAGATGCTGAACCGAGGAAGCATGAGATTTGAGCATTGGGGTGAGCGTGCGGAACTTCTTTGAGTCTGTGGGAACACGGCTGCTATCTATTAGCGTATGGTATGTGAAGCCTAAGATGAGACTTACACTTTGCCGTTAGGAAGTTCCTTGAGCGGAAGATGGTGGTTTAATACAGCTGGGATGTGTTGTAACGCGCTCAGCAGAACTTCATGATATACTGCGTACCAGCTTAGCGACTACAGTGTGCGAGGATTATCATTGAGCAAACCTTCAGCATTTGAGATCGTGTATTTGTAGTTCTTTCCGTCCTCTTCGTTCAGATGCGCTGCGGCACGGAAAGCAAGAACAACTTCGCGCAAAGCCCGCAAAGAGTGGTTTTCAGTCATTTGGCTCGTCCATCTCTTGACCTTCTCCTTTGTAACCTCATTCGAATCGTCTTCTTCGCCCTTTGTAGACCTCTTCTTCTTCGATTTCTTTCCATCTGCCTCTTCTTCACTACCACTAAGTTCATCGATTTCGTCCAGTGGAGCTTGCTCGGCAAAGTCCAGAAGTTCGGCGTCATTCTCTTGAAGGTATTTGTAGAACTCGGGATCCTTCTTTTGCAGCGCCTTGAGGTCGTCCTTATGTGTGTCGACATCATCTGCTGCTTCACCCTTGGTATCATCACCTTCGACTACTAACGGCTCGTCCTCCACAGACCCCATGGAAGCCTCATCTGACATCTCCTCATCATCATCCTCGTCCTCATCCTCGCGCGCCCGTTTCTTCTCACTCTTCGGCTGTGTCTTGGCCTTCTTCTGTGTTGTGGCCTCTGGGACTTGGAATCCGCCAGCGAAGAAGTCATCGACGCTCATCTCGCCGAAGTCATTTCCTTGTTTCTGTTTCTTCACCGGACGTTGATCCTGCTCTGGTGTTTCATCTTCCTTTGCATTATCTGCGGCCTTCTTCGCCTTGCGCTTAGCATTGGTCTGATGGCGTTGCTTGACCTTTGCGAAATCCTTTCGACGTCCGAGCGTATCACTGAGATGGCGTTTCTCGAACTTCTTAGTAGCTTTAGATTGTGCCATGTTGATTTGTTGTTGACCTTGTTGGTTGCAGGTGATCAACTCGTCTCCGCATACAACTTTTTTTGGAAGACGGAGATCGATCCGCCACGGCTTTTAGTCATCAGTTTGACAATGAAGCAACTCTAATCTCATGCTCCTCGATGTACACCTCCTCTGGTCAGCGGCAGCCCGCATACGCGCCAGTCCCACACAGCTACACCCCGATCTCCACGCTCTCTACTACCATAAACGTCGACGAGGAAGTCAAGCTTCATACTAGCAGTGCTGAACGCGACTTGTACGAGTCTTTGGCCGAGATATACAGCATCATTGTCACACTTGAGGCAATCGAGAGGGCATATCTCAAGGACTCTATCCCTGAATCAGACTATACCGACACTTGCAGCAGGCTTCTAAAGCAATACAAGTCAAATCTTTCGGACGAAAGCGTCTCACGATCATTCAAAGACCTCGAATCTTTCAAGCGTGAATGGGACATTGAATGCCCTAGAGCTACAGAACGAATTCGCATAGGCATTCCTGCTACAGTAGAGCAAGGATCACACTCGGCTACTCCTCAAGGTGGAAGTGGAGCAGCAGCAACACTAGTCGTAGCAGCTTCTGAACTGTTCATCACACTGCTGGACGCAATCAAGTTGGGCATGGTATCGAAAGATCAGCTACATCCTTTACTCGTAGAAACAATTCAAGCTGTGAACAAGGTCACATCAGTGGAATTCGAAGGAAAGGAGAAGATTGTTCGTTGGCTTATTACGTTGAATCAGATGAGAGCTGCGGAAGAGCTCAACGACGATCAAGCAAGAGACTTTCAATACGACATGGAGAGTGCATACCACGGGTTTAAGACAACTTTGACATAGCCCTTGACATTCGGCGCAGCCGCAAAGTCAAGATGAACGCCTCGAAAGAATATGCGTACCAAGTTCTGGGGCTGAAGGTTCCAGAAGAGCCTATTCATGGTAAGCACACTCGAGAGGCTCGTAACAACAGTCAAGCTGATCACACAAAGTGCTGGATCTTCCACAGCTATATCAAAGACCTTCGTTCGACATTCTCATGGCTGTGCTGGAGCTGCTTGATCTACCTCCTTCCAGCTTTGGTACCACTGATCCAGACATCGCCTTAATCCACCCTGAGGGCGTAACTGCCTATCTCACAAAACTAGTCTCAAGTCCACTATCCTGGCTCATCTCCGACGCCGAGCGCGACACTGTCTGGGAGACCAGCAGTCAACGTCTCAGCCAACGCTCGGGTCGAACCGGCATGTCAAGCCTAACCCGATCCTTCCTCATCCCACTACTCAACACATCAATGACCAATCCCCTCGAGATCATCTTACACGAACCAGCTCTTACCGAAGATAATCTGGGCCTCAAAACCTGGTCTTCCAGCTACGTCCTCGCCCGCCTCCTGCCAACTCTCACCAGCATGCCCCTACCGCTCCCATCTCACATCCCCGTCCTCGAACTCGGCGCCGGCACTGGTCTCGTCGGCCTCGCTGCCGCTGCTGTTTGGCAAACCGACGTCGTCCTCACAGACCTGCTCGCCATTGCGCCCAACCTCGCGCACAACGTCGCCGCGAATGCAGGAGTCCTCCGTACCCACGATGGCAACGCCGTGGCAGGCGTGCTCGACTGGACGGATGCAGAGAGTCTCGCACCTGTCTCCTCAACCGCTACTGATTTCGATGCTATCGCCGCCCTTCGCGCCCGCGGTAAAACACACACCATCCTCGCCGCCGACCCCATCTACTCGCCCTCTCATCCACGCCTCCTCGTCGGCGCTGTAGCGCGCTGGCTCGAGGACCGTGGTGACGTAGCAGCCTCGACGCGGCTGGTCCTGGCGTATCCTGTGCGAGAGGCGTATCTGCCGCAGATTGCGGATTTGAGAGAGAGGCTTGGTGAGGTGGGAAGGAGAGGGCTGAGGGTGCTGGAGGAGGGCCAAGAGGTGACGAGGGATGATTGGGAAGAGGACGTGATTGTTGAATGGAGTGTGTGGGGCTGGAAGTAAATGGGGAAGCGCTGGTGGGTTGCAAGGATGTTGAAGATGGAGGAGACGTGAGTGACTGGCAGAGATGGCTAGAGGAAAGAGCATACCACGAGCGTGGCTGGGGAACATCTATATCAGAGATCTATATACCGAGTCTGTTATGCTCCATGTTATATTGTATATCCAGCTCCCTATCCATGCATCACCAGCATCACCATGCCCATCGTACAACCATGCCCGCCAGCCAAGCCAAGCCATAACGCCATCCACCTCGTAGTCATCAGTCATACCAGCCTGCGCAGCGCCTGTCCCGTCTCCACCCCTGATCCTTACCCACCGACGTCCTCCACGGCTTGAAGTGCCTCCCCACTGCCCTCTGGACCACCAACCCCAATTTCCCACCCCAATTCTACCTCAATCTCCTCTCTCCTCTTCATCCACTGCCCTACCATTCCCAGTCTCTGCCTCAACTCAGCAAGTTCTCGCTCGACAGACTGCTTCTCCTGCGCCGTGCCAATGCGTTGCAGGGTGTAAGTGTAAGTCTCATCCGCTAGCGCGTTGGCATTGTTATTAATGTCCGTCATGGCCAGAGGACTTGTGGCCAGCGACGTAGTAGCTGCCGGCGCAACCCCCAACGTAAGCGCAAAACAATGAAACCTCTTCAACGACGCCCTCGTGGAAATAGTAACCAGCGTAATCCCCTTCGCCTTGGCCCGCTCATACAGCAAGCCCTCTACATCACTACTGACCGCACTCGTGCCCTCGTCCACAAACGCAAACCGCGGCTCATGATACAACAGCCGCGCAATCGCCATTCTCTGCTTCTCGCCGCCACTCAGGACGTCCTTCCACGATTTGCGCGTGTCCCAGCCGCCTTCACGATCAGGGAGGTAGGCTAGCTTTGCATCGTCCAGCATGGCCAGTAGGTCCCGGTCGCGACGCCCAGAGGCAGCCATGTCGGCCTCGGTGTGGGGGTAGATGACCTGGTCACGCAGGGTGCCGGTGGAGAGGTAGACGCGTTGCGGGAGGAACATGACGCCGTCGGTGCCAGTGGTGCGTGGACGGGACACGAGACCGCGATAGGTGGGCCAAAGACCGGCGACGATGCGAGCGACGGCGGATTTGCCAACGCCGTTTGGGCCGGTGATGATCAAGTGCTCGCCCGGGCGGACTGTGAAGGACAGCTCGTCGATGAGCTCGTTGCCGCCTTGAGGCCAAAGTGCGGGCGCAACAATGGGGACTTGTTCGAGACGGATACCGTCGAAACCTTTGGCTACGGTGCCTTGCACGTCGGCGAGGGAGAAGAGCTCGGGTCCTGGACCACTTCGAGCAGGGAGGTTGTACGCCGAAGCATGGACGCGGTGGAGTGTGCTGATGAGAGTGTAGACTCTCGATGTTGAGCCTGCGAGCTCGGCAAGGTCCTTAATGCTGTACATCATCCGTCCGCCTGCATCGGCCAGAGAAAGCATGAGTCGCTTGTTTGTGACAAACTCCTTCATGCGATCTCGTTCGTGGTTGGCGTGAACGCCTTCTGATGCAGCCAAGCCACCCCAAGCTGGTAGAAAGACTGGCAGAGAAGTGATGAGATAGCCGAATGCGGACCAGGAGTACTTCAAGATGAAGTCCTCCAGCATGTTATACCTGATCTTTAGTATGTAGATGCCTTCGATCCAGCCTTTAAGATCTCGAAAACCTTGATCTAAGGACACTTTCTCCCGAGGACCTCCTCCGTAGAATGCAATCTCTTCGGCATTGGCCAAGAGACGTGCGTGTAGTCCACGAAAGCCGCCTTCTTTTCGTGCTTCCACTGCTTTTAGCTTGCCAAAAGGTGGGGATAATCGTCGAAGCAGGGTCGCTGTCAGAAAGTAGTTACCAAGGAGACCAGACATCGCTATACCTCCGAGTGATTTGTAGAGCTGGTAATTGAACACGAAGAGGTCGACGAGAGGCTTCCCTATCGAGGAGTACAACGAAGCAGCAGATGTACAGAAAGTAGTCAGATCCTGTGTAATCAGCTGATCCGCGCCAGGTACGCCGCCATCGAGATTGTGCAGTTTGTAGTATGTCAGGCTGTCTGAAAGATAAAGATCGTGTATATATCTTGTCAATCTCGTTCTGAATGCAATGGCAATCTTGCTCTGCAGGAACTTGATCATCGCGTTCGTGTATGAGGCAAGACCACCAACACCGCACCACTTCAGTATGCCCCAGAGGAAAGGTTTGCCATTCCCAGCCACCAGATCGCGCACGATCTCGCCGTCGAGTCTTGCAACAACAAGAGACAGGTACGTTCGAAGGAGGAGAAACAGACCATGACTTGCCAGCAACCCCGTCTCTTTGCATCGCCATCGCGGGCACATGATATTCAACAAGCTGAGGAACTGATGTAAGAATGCCAGGTTCAGGCCGGGCTTCGTCTGAGGAGGAGGTACTTGTGGGAGACTCCCATCGCCGAGTCCAGCTACTCGAGGTGGCTGCAGAAAGAGCCGACGATGAGCATCGAATGTTGTGGACTTGGTTGGATGTATATTGACTTTTGCCGTCGAGTCCTTGTAAGGGACGAAGATAGTTCGCGAGCCATCTTTGCCTTTGAGGCCTGAATTGCGCCGAAGAAGTATTCTGGCTTGTGCTTTCTCGGCTTGAAAGGTGGTATACCAGCTCTTGCTTCGATATAGGCCGAGGACAATGGAAATGAGGAGGGATATGAGAGCGACTAAGCGGGCCGATCGGGGAGTATGCGTGAAGCGAAGGAGGATACGTTGTCTACAGAGATGATACAGTCTTAGGAGAGGATGTTCTACGCGGCCGAGTCTCCATTGTGCTGCCATCGTGAAGAGATATCCATGAGCTTATAGACGAACCATTTCTGTTAACTATCTGCCCACAGCACATTATGGACAGGCGTGAGAAGGAGCTGCGTGACCTATGTTGTTGTTGCATCATCACGACCATCACGAGGCCATGTGATCCTGGGGAAGCCGTTTCACTACCTGTAAGCCACAAAGCTTTATGGGAATCCTGTTGTTGACGGCAATTTGATGGCATTGTGGCATATGATATTCAGTATACCTGATATACAGGATATACCTGATACAGTTCATACTTTCAAGTATACACGCTCGTTCGTCTGACGAGCTTCAAGTTTCCCACTGGTCAGTCCATTTCAGGCTGCATCCAATACCTCCCTCGAGACCTTCTTCCTTCCATGATCTTTGGTGACTACACCCTCGGCGCGGAACAGGCTGCTCGGAGATCCCCAATCTATCTATACAATATGGTGGCCTGATCTCCATTTGCGGTCGCCAATATTGGCTGTGAAGAACAAGTACATAAGTGCTACATCACCAGCTCGCTCGTCTATCCGAGGCCACGGCATAGCTTGCTATACCCTTGGACGCCGGCTTTCGTCTCGCGGCAGCCGGACTCGTTGCCATGGACTCGCTGTCACGGGCTTGTGTAACACTCATTCCATTCAATGATGGTATGACAAGGTCGAAATGCAGTTTTTTTCATCGAAAACCTGTCATGACTCACTTTCCTGCTCGGCGCTCTGCTTCATGCCCCGACTCTTTTGCAATAGCACTTTCGATTCGTGGTGCGGTCACAGCAAAATAACCCTGACCCCCTGCATCGGCCAACTCCAGGGGTGTGACAACATCGCCAGGACTGAGAAGAGGCTCCAGCTGAAGTCGCCCTGTTTGGGACGATACAGGACTTGCATATGTTGCAGAGGGCCCGCCTCGAATTTGCATTTGTATATCTCGTTGATAGTTGTATAGCATTTGTGCTTCTGCGTATCTGGGGTTCTGTCGGTGAGCTGGCTTAAGCGGTTGTTGACCGTCCATTGGCGTTAAAGGTTGTGGTGCTAATGAGTGGTCGGCGGCTGAGCGAACAGGGCTTCTGGGAGGCTGGAAGTTGATAGGGTGGTAGCGAGGAACACCTGGAAGGTGGAGATTTTGTGTGCGATTTTGCTGAGGCTTCGAAGGCGTGGTGGACGAGGTTGACTTTGGTATTCTTGCGCTTGTTTTCGGAGATCGTAGTGTCGACGGCGCTATGGTGGATGAAAGAGGGGAAGAAGGGCGGTACATTTGCGTGTGCGATGTGCTGTCGAATATGTGTGCGGTTTGATTGAGGTTGTGAAGTCGAGTTGGATTCATTGTTGCGGTATTCATATGGCAGTGAGGAGTGCAAAAGGTAGAATCCGTTGACTGGGAGTAGGAATCGCTTCGTTTGTCGGTATGGTCGTCGTCTGATGTGTACTAGGGACGAAGATAAGGTTATGTAGCTGCAATGCCACGAGGCTCGCTCGCTTGCTGTCTGACTTTGAGAAGTCGTGTCAAAGGTTATTGGCGATGTAGATGACAGCGACAAGACTGGCAATTATATGTCTCAAGATGACCAGGCTGCTGAAGCTTGCAATGATGCATACAGGAACGTCAAGCTTGATGTATGTTCCACTCCTACCACGGACAAGGTTAGCAATATTGTACTGTGGCTGGTGAGCGCGGGGTTATTGAGGATATGGTGACGCAGATGCCAGTCTTTTGAAGATTGCGGAATACGGAGTGGATTCGAGAGGATCATAAGCATCTCTTTCTTTTCCCCCTCCTACTGTATCGCAATCTCTCATCGGGCTGGTTCGAATATCATATCTCAGTACGTTCAAGATACGATACGCATCGCAGCATAAGCTTGCTCCCCTAGTCATCGAAGGATTCGTATTTCATCGTTCACCCTGCATCGCCCCCTTCCCTCGTGCCCTTCCCCCACGGAAGCTCGAGCCGGCAAACGAAGCAGCCGCAGCCGCAGCCGCGCTAGGAGGTCCTCGACCACAGAATGACACGGAAGAGGCGGCATCTTGCCCTTCTTGCCGTTTCTCTTGGCCACACTAGAACCAGGGGCCGGGGGATGCGTTGGTCATTCGTCGGCTCCAGGCGCGTGCGCGGAACGCTACTTGGAGACGGCCTGTCGTGCTGACATCATCATCTGCACTGGATGTCTGAGGGTCTCCTTGACAGTGTTGCGTGTTGTGATCGGGAGATGTGATATGTTAGGACAACAGGGGTCGTCTGATCTGGGAAGATACTGTATTTGGGATCGTCCGTATGTCAGTGAGCATATACAAGTTTAGATGGTATGATCGCAGTCAAAAGTCTAGAGAAATGTCTTGGAGAGTGCCGTGATTACCCTGCTCAGGCTGTGTTCATAGCTCAAATTCTGCGCGAGGACGTCAATGGGGACGTCAGTGGGAAGCGGAACTTCGTGCATCACAACCTTTGTTCCTCAGGTAATGTAGGACTGTAGAGTTGTGTGAATCTATTCATCCAGCGACGCTGCAAATTATCCTGGAGCTATTGTACGATACCATGCTCTACAAAAACATCAGGCGTCTTCGAGCATGCACTCTGCACTGGCCGCACTGCACATCATCAGCGTCCGTGATAACATGCTCGATGGTCGAGAATGCTTGTCCTCATATTTACATGCTGGGCCAATCACGAGTACAAGGTACTGTACCAGCACTGAGCTTGGATTTGCCGGCAAGGCGCTCGTATATACCAAGCACACACAGCATAGCTGATCACGCGATACTTGTCACTGCCACCTTCTTGAGAAAGCAGCAGTCGTTCCGGACTTCGAGGTACTATCTGGTAGCTTGTACTATGAGGGATGTCTGGAGGATGCCACGACCAACCAAGATCGTACAGAGTTTGGGCAGTGTTGTGACATGGTCACGGTGCAATCGCAGCTTGTAAAGGCGCTATCGCACAAAAGTCTGTTGTTAGCTCGGCACTCCCAGTGTCTCGTTAATTACAGATCATACATCATACATCATACCATATGGGTTAGTTCTTCCCTCTCAGAGTATGAGGCAAGACTTGAAAACGGCCGTAATACCCATCCTTCGTCCTTGATGCCCCCTCAGTTCCAGTCTGAGTCCCTTTTTCGAAGGCCACATGCATACTCTAACTCCAACCAACCCATTTCGTTGCCACCCAATCATCATTCGAATCATGACATCCATCAGTACACCCACCAACACTACACAGGTTCCTCCTTTCCCATCCACAGACGACCTAGTAGAGGACAAGGCCCACCTCTCGGCTGCCCAAACCGCCCCTTCGTCAAGTTCAAATTCGGAGCAATCTTGCGGATGGCCTCATCAAACACCCAGTTCTGCTGATCAGTGATATACGCCTCTCCCTGCGCCGACAGCATCATCGCGCCCGTGTCAACATCGGTATACGTCAACTGCACATCGGCCTCTGGCGCTGGCCAGTCCATACGCACGCACTGCATGACATCCTGCGTCCAGCTGGGATCGAAGCTATCCTCCCGGTTGAGGATCAGCGCATCGCCGAGATCAGCCCAGCAGAGGAAGCTGAGCTCGGGTGCGTGCGCATAGAAGCGAGATGCAGGCGTGGGTCGGCCACCTGGAGGAATAGCGGCAAAGGTGGCTTCACTCGGCGCTATAAGCCACGAGACCATCCTTGTCAATTTGATAAAGCCGCAAATTTTCAATTCCGGTACCATCACCGTGGTGAAGGAGCGAATAACGGCCAGAGCCCAGGTATCGATGTCGAAATCGGCTGTGTGGTCGTAGGTGGGTGCCTCGGCGTGAAGAACCATGTCGAGGTTTACTTTATTGGAGCTGAGGATTTTGGAGAGATCCCATCCCTGTTTAATCCGTTCGCGGGCGAGGCTGATGAAGTGGACAATCGTCTGCGAAAAGGCACTATCGCAGTCTATCCAGAGTGGCTGCATTGCATGAACAGGCACGGTGTAATTGATATCCATGGTGTTGTCCAAAGTATGATGTGAGTATATGTGGAGGTGCGTGCTCTCTGTCGCGTCTCGTCGTGAGCTGTGCATCTTTTGATAGATCCTGCGCTGGTTCTGTGCTGCAATACGATCCTCCCAGATCTGCTGCGTCACCCTTAGTTGTTCTTCGTCAAGCGAGCTGGTTTCCGGTGATAGGTGCCTCGAGCTGTGACCTGTATTGTGTTTAACGCGCGATTGCCAATTCATATCCTGAAAGTGGCCGCTTGATCGTGCTGTCGCTGGGCTGATGCCTTGTAAATTTGTTTGCCTGTCCGAGTATGGCATTGATGAGGCTGTACTTGAGCGGCCACCGTGACTACTCGAAGCCGAAATTTCAGAATTGCTCGTCGAGTTGTTACGAAAGCTCTCTATGATGGGGGACATCGGCGCCGAAATGTCCTGTCTAATGCCACGAGTGCGTATGGACTGCTTCAGCCCTTCTCCCAAGCTCTGGGGCAAATTATCGGTCCCCATGACATTCAGCCGTCTACACAAGTCCTCGATAGTCGACTCAGGTGCTGATTGATCTATTAGATCTGTGATGAAAGTGCGCAAGTCCTGTGCTTCGTCCTTGTATTTCTTGATATTCAGCTTCATGTTTTCCATTCGGGAGAGGCCTTCGTGGGTATCGTATACGCATGGTCGTGGATTCGGACCGGTATGTCGCTTAGAGCATGCGGCGCAGACTGGTCTGACGCCGTCGCACTGGTGAAGTGGGAGCAGTCAGCTTGCTATCTTTGATCCTCAAAGAATTCCAGATACGATCTACCTTTCTTTTGCCTCGCCGACAACCTTCACAGGCTCCATTGATATTGATACCAGCGCGCTTGCGCACTTTCTCGGGTGAGTGGCTGCGGTGGGTGGCTTCACTTCCAGTAGATGCCAGGTTCATCTTTATTGATCGTGCGGTCGACGGTGCGATGGGTTGTAGCATGCTCGAACTGTATCGGAGAGCGCCGAACTACAGCCCAGACATATCGAGCTTGGAAAGAGTGGGATCCGGCTGATTAGACTAGTGTTGTGTTTCAGTGTAGGGATTTGAAACAGGGAGCTTTCCGTGGTGATTCAGGAGCACAGCTCAGTCCTATGAATGTGACGCAAGTAGAACCCTTCGGAAGCCCCTTCGGTGACACAGGTGCAGTCATCCATTGTCATATAGCAACTCGCCACGTAGAAGTGGCAGTAACCAGCTCAAGCGCATAGCCGACTGAATTCAAGACTGAAGGCTCCAGGGCCGCTGAGGGAGTCCGGCGAGACATGATTGGTTGAAAACAAGCCCAACCTATCACTAAACTCGTGTGAGAGGTCGCAGGGTTCGGCTCTGGTCCCGGCACTAGCTCAGACCCCCGCATCTTGTATCAGGAATTGTTTCCGATCTAGCTTAATCGATAGCCTTAGCGGGAACGCCAGATCGTGAATGTTCCAGATAGCGATGATTATCCGTACTCTGGTCTCTTGCTGCCTCAGATGGCGACAAAACGCATTGACCAGTCATCAGCATCGGTCCGCGATCCGAGTACATGCGCCTGTTGGGCAAAGTGTATGAGGAGGTACCTTTCCGAGCATGAAACGAAAGAGAAGTGTCAATGTACCGATGTGAATCTGCCGACGCAGAGTGGGCCGTTGGACATTGAGGCCTTGAACTAGACTCATAGACTATGCAGGATAACCTGAGTAAGCGAGCATGGATCACAGAGGAAAAAATGCATCTACATTTTCCTTGCTTAATAGTATGTGGTTTTGGCAAATTGGCCAAAGTGAGCGATGGCGATATGATGCAATGTCCCTGATACAAGCCTTCATCCACGATGCGATATCGGCGGGCACTCCCAGGTGTCTATTGCGAAGACAACGTGCCGCAATTGCGTGCAGTAGATCAACGATCCCAGTTCGCCACTTTGCGACTCCCTCATTCCTCGTTGCTCATCACTGAGGAAAAGAGCGAGAAGGGAGAGTCGCGGCTCAATGACGCACTTCCTTGTCAAACAAATCTAATCAGCATCTACTCCGTACGATTCGACACGATCATCAAGTCGCGGAGCGACATCGTAGACAAAGTCTTTTGGTGGATACAGTCGCGTTGTGCTGATGGGTACAGTATCGAATTAGTCTCGAGCACATCATCGTGAAGATAGCTGCCGCTGCCCTGTCAGTTGATCTATCAGTGGGCCGTCTGTTCGGCTTTTGTCCTTCCTCATTACTGTCTTCAAGTGCTCGGCGGAAAATGTCCCACGTTCGTCGGATCTCATTGCGACGATATACCTTCTGTCATTAGTCCGCTTCCTTTCGGCTAGTACCTCGTTCTTCGGGCTTAGTCTCGGGACTGCATGCGCAAGCGTCGCAACGTGGTGGACATCACGGATCTAGAGTTTCGTCAAATGGTGCCTGGCGCTACTGGTGCCGCTTCAAGCTGCAAGTCTTTCCACATGAGCTCATAGCCAAAGACCTGAGCAGTCCAGGATCAGTTGAATCCTCGAGTCACATCACAAATGTACTACAAGGGCTTACCGTTCGGCGTAGTCTCTCATCACCCCTGTCCTCCTTGAACATAACATCGTCCATCAGATGCTCGAGTACCTTGTACACCTTCAGCGACCCGAAGCCATCCTCTGCTATTCTTGCTTCCTCTTCTTGCTGCTGTTCGGATAGGTCCACAGCTGCTGGCAAGCCATCCTCTTGCGGTGAGCCAACTCTTTGAACCAGCTCGAAGAATGCAAGATCTTCCTTCAGTAGCCACGGTCGATAGGGTGTGAAGAATACCACTGCTCTTGCATCTGCTGATCTCGCCAACGTTCGTCGTATAGATAGCAACAGCTTCGTGTGCTCGGAATGGTTGAAAAGTAAGTCCCCGAGGATAAGCAGGTCGAACTTATTACCGCCCCCTCGCAGCGGTGAGACTGTTACTTCATGGTCAAGATGCTCCAACAGAGGCTTCGTATCTGCACCCCAGAGATAACCCTGAGCGACAATGTCACACTTTCGCTCGTGCTGAGCCATCATCCTCTGAGCCTCCTGGACATTCAGTTTTAGATTCTCGATCAGCGCAGGTTCTGGATAGTCAGTCACTACGACCGTCCTAGCATTCCCACGGAGCGCGCATGTTAGCGATGGCAGGCCTGCGCCTGCTCCAAGCTCGAGGACGCGTCGATTTTCAGTCAATCGAGCACGGTTTGTGATCAGGTACGTGGCAAGAGTTCGAGCGGCATTCCAGAGGAGGTGACCCTGTGGTGATGTGGAACGTTAGTTGGACGATTGAGAATGGAAACGATGTTTGTTCCTTGCATAGACTCCGCACATTGAACAATTTCGAACAATTTCGCTCAAGTGAGAGTGTCATGGGCCAGTCATTGGACCAGAGTAGCAAACGATCACGATCGTGGCAATGCGAAGCGCAACTCAGTCATGTAGAATGTGACTCACCCATAGAGGACTGTTCCCAACGAATCTCAATCTAATGTCATTGCTACTGGTGGTAGTGTTCTCGTGTGCCCCCGGCAAAGTGTATATTTGATACGTGCATGGCTTGGCTTCTGGCTCCCAGCCTTCCGGCTCTTCGAAGAGGGATAAGTCACCCTCGTCGTCACTACCTCCTATGCTAGACATTTACTGTGTTGATATTGTTCCAAACTCATTGGAAAATTTGGTTATGAGTTGCATCGCGACAACACAAAATAGGCTTCAAGCAGGGTTGGACCATGAATGAGGCAAACTTTGAATTAGAGTATCGTCTGGTATGTATGGTTGTATACACAGCTACCGAAGCCAGAGCCCAGCCGCATACCACCTGCAGGCTCGACTATGTCTAATCTATAATAAAGCAAGGTAACGCCGAATCTATCCGGGTATCATGAAGCCAATCCTTTTCCTTGCCTGGAGCATCCTCCCAACACCAATCTAAATATGCAGCCATAAAAACCATAGCAAAATCGTGTCAGAGATGGCCATTTGAACACACCCTCTATAACTCGGAGATCTCTGGCACCACATTAGGCAAGGCAGCAGGACCTGCAGGAGCAGCCTGGCGGGGACCAGCCGGGCCAGCAGGGTTGAGTGCAGGAACCGGGGCACCGGGACCACCAGGCAGCCTTGTGTCAAAGCCAAAGAGGTATCTCAACTCAGCAAGACCGAGTCTTCCCATGCCGTCTGCAGCTTTCTCATCCAGAGCCATGTTGATGAGCTCTCTCTTCTTCTCTTGCAATGCGATGATCCGATCCTCCACTGTGTTCTGTACCAGCACGCGGTGGACTTGTACCGGACGGGTCTGACCGATACGGTGAGCACGATCAATGGCTTGTTCCTCAACAAATGGATTCCAGAACGGATCGAGGATGATCACCTGGTTGGCAGCTGTAAGGTTCAGACCAGCATTTCCAGCCTTTAGAGAGACGAGCAATACCGTGGTAGGTGATTCAGGATTCTGGAACTCCTCGACAGCAAGGTTGCGCTCAACCGGTCGCATGCTACCATCGTAGCGTTTGTACTTGAATTCATCCCCCATTGCCACCTCTAGAAGATCGAGAAGAGTAGTGAACTGGCTGAAGATGATTGTTTTCTCGCCATCGCCTCGATCACGAATAATCCGCAGCAGATCAAGGGTTTGATTGGTCTTCGCACTTGGTATCCATGTCTTCTGTAGACGCTTGATATACTTTTTCTTTGCTGCAGCATTGCGTGATCCTTCCTTCTTCAGCTCAGCCAAGTTCTTCTTCACCTTTTTCTTTCCTTTTCCATTGGCTTTGCGCCTGGCTTCGGTCTTGGCACTGATCTTGATCTTGGTCGAGGAGCTGCTCTTCGCGGCACTCTTCCCTTTCTTCGCTTTCGCTTTCGAAGTCGATGTGGACTTGGAATATTTCGCCGTCGAACCTGCAGCCCGAATGGGAGCGAAGTCATCATCAGAACCAGCCTCCGAAGCGGTCTCGTCGTCGTCCTCAGCTTTGACACCAGCAGCAGGAGCCTCTTCGCCATCTGTCTCTTCTGCCTCTTCCTCCTCCTCGTCATCGTCAACGATGAAATCTAGGAGATTCCCGTTCTTGTCGGCGTCTTTGTCGTTGCTGTCATCGTCCTCTTCTTCATCGCTGCTATCGCTGTCACTGTCAGACTCTTCTTCTCCAGCGGCTTTTTGCTCCGATTCTGGTATGGCCTCTGGCATATGCACAGTCTGGAACGACTTCCACGAGACTACAAGCTTGGGATCGAGCACGCCGCGACATTCAGGACATTTGGCTTTCCCTGTTCCTCTGCCCCCCTCGTCACCATCATCTAGGAGATTGGACGGGTCAACAAGTCTTGACATGCAGTCGGCACAGACACCGTGACCACAAGACCAGATGAGAGATGGCGCAGGACATGCGTCCAGGCAAATGGGACAAGAGAAGTCACCGCCGCTCTCCCTGAGCCTCGCGACAACCTTTTCGTCAAAACTGCGTGCCAGGTCTTCCATTTGATCAGTAGTTATGTCGTTCTCCCCAAAATCACGAATGAGATGTGGATGACAACAAGCTTGCCGCAACCGCAAGAGACGCACCAGAATGTAAGAGTAGTTCTTACCAATCTTTCCCGCTTCGAGATAAGCATTGACTTTCAGTTGCGTCTCGGTTTCCAGTGCGGTATAGTATTCGCGCTGTGCATCATCAAATTCGGCATAGGACATCTCTGTTGTCCTCTCTGGCAGACCCTCAATGATGGGCTTGCCATCCACTTCGGACTTCTTAGTACGACGAAGCATGATAACCTTCAGGGTAGCTTGTACGGCCTGCATAGCCCTTTCTTTGCCGTACTGCGAGTTTCCACTCAGAGGACGCTTGATCTCTCGGTTGAACTTCTCCAGGTCGTTGTACGGCTGAATGCGCAGGAAGTGGATTAATGAATGCAATTCTCCGATGTTGTTCATCATCGGAGTTCCGCTCATACAAAGGCGGTACAGAGATTTGAGTGCGTGAGCTCCGAGTGCCGCTTTTGTGTTTTTGTTTTTGATGCACTGTGCCTCATCTACGATGACACGGTACCATAGGCAATCCTTGTCAATCAACGAGAATGTTTCGTCCTTCTGGCGACGAGACCCAGGATTGGCGATCATGCGTTCACTCATCTTCGCCCACTTTTTGTGCTCTGAAGCAAGCGTCCCGAATGTTGTCAGAACCACGTCATAGTCGCTGAGTTTGGCGAAGTTGGTCTTCTTCACGACTTGGCCATGATAAACAAAGACCTTAAGCTTGTGACGTTTCTTGAGCTTTGCATCGATTTCTTTCTCCCACTGCCTCATCAACGCGACTGGGGCAACGATGAGTGTCGTTTTCCTGGCGGGGTCGTCCGAAGGCTTGGCCACGATCAATGCAAGAGCTTGTATTGTCTTACCAAGACCCATATCATCAGCAAGAATCCCACCTTTGCATGCTTTGTTTTCTTCCTGGAGCATCAACCATGTCAAGCCAATCTTTTGGTGTGCATAGAGCTCGACTGCCAAACTAGGAGGTGTAGGTGCGCGCTTTTCGATTGGAAAATGCTTGTCGGCTTGGACAGCTTTCATCATTTCAGAAATCTCGTCCTCTGTCATTCCGCCTGGGGTGTAACCACTGTAGCCACTATACAGGTCGGAACCCTCCATACCGAATGGTAGATTCCGAGCTGAACCACCTTGACCTTGAGTGCCCATCAGGCTCATGAGCTCATCAAAGTCGGCACCAGGAAAATTGCCTGGCATGCGCTGACCAGCAAACCCGGGTCGAGGAAGATCAGGAGAACCAAGAGGACCCGCTCCATTAGTTAGGCCGTTACCGTATGCAGGAACATTGTGAACAGAATATGGCTGCGGCGGACCAGCTCCATAGACAGAAGTGCCACCTTGCATTCGATTGACTGGACCAGGAACTCGTGGAGCGGCATACGGTGACATGCCATTCGCAGAAGGTGCAGGACTTCCAGTGTTGCGTGCTGCATGAATTCGTGCAAGAAGTCTATCGTTGGCACTAAAAGCCCTGGCAGGATCATCCTTGATTGTCGGTGGAGAAGATACAGCAGCTTTCCATTGCACTGGTGTGATCTCCTCCAGGTCACTGCTATCGCTGTCGAATATGGGAATCGGTTGCCGAGCTTTGTGATCACCATACCGGCTCGATGATCCTGGATCCTGCTTGATCGCGGGCTTCGGTGGTTGACTCGATGGCCCGGGCACAGACGTCGACGCAGGCGATGGTGGATACATTGATTGGTAAGGTGGTCGATATGAAGAAGACGATTGGTACGGTAGTGGTGGCTCAACAGCTGGCTTCCTGATTTGCCCATTGCTGTTGAAGTATGCTTGTGTCCTAGGTGGCTCGCGGCGACCAAAGCCAGAGCTCGAGGATGATCCGCCTCCGAATGCATCTTGCTGAGACAAGCTTCGCGCGAACTCAGCGTCCGCTTTTTCGCGATTCACCCTGGCTAGGTGTGCTTCTTGACGGTCTTTAGCCTTCTGTAGCATGATGTCCCTCGATTCGGACATCTTGCTGGCCCCGATTCTCTGAAGAGCTTTGTCCACATGTTCGAGATCATCCGTATTCTGCGTGCGTATTGTGGCATCACTCAGCTCGCTAGTACGACGGATTTTGCGCGGATCGTCTGCCACATCCAGATTAGAGAAGCTCCAGGATGTGTTCGCACGAGCGCGCTTGTTCAGGTTTTGTGAGCGAGGCAGAGGAGAGTCGTGACGCATAGCGGTATCGTCTGCGAGCTGTGTCAGTCAAAATGTCAGAGCACCACGCGTCATACGACTTACTGAAATTGTCGATAGTCGATGTCTGACGTCTCTCTCTGGACGGGAGGTCACGAGCATCGATACTGCCAGTAAGTCCCTCCGCCTCCGGCTGGGGCGTGATGGGTCGGGCATCAGATGCTGGCTTGTTTGAGGCTTCCAGCCTTTGATGTAAGTCCTCCAGCTGTGCATCGAATTCGGTCTTCTTTTCAGCTGCATCTTCAGCATATTCGTCCAAAGATTCCACAAGTGCGCCCACGAAGTCAATTTCCTCCTCGATCTCCTCGCGAGAAGCGTCAGCTCCTAGGCTAGACATGGTGTTGTACAAGAAAGAAGTGTCGATGAAAGCAGAATGTTGGCGAAAGAAGAGTGTATGACGTCGACTGTACTTAAAAGTTGATAGTCAAGCGACGACCTGCGTACGTTTGATCAAACCATCTACGAAAATACAAACATCATCTGCAAGAAACGAAGGAACGACGACCTGAGCTCAAGTTGTGTCGGAGGTGCTCATGTGTAACCGCGTCCAGAGTGACGTGCCATGCGTGCCACCAATAAATGCCAAGAATTTCAGGCAGCCGCCCCTTTTCTGTGACTATTCCATGTTTCACAGTTTATAGTAGCATATCTAACGTAGCGAGACGAGACACAGAATGAACGTATATACTACACTTCTAACAAGTCCAGCCATTTCACCACATCTATGGACCCTACGGACCTTGTTAGTGCAGAAGCTATGAATGATCTCTCTCGTACCCGTATAGCATTCGTTGTGATATCTTCAGCTAACCTCTTCGATTGCCACTCATCATTGTTCATGTCTTACGTCGACGGCTGCTCTTTTCATTATCATGATGCCTACCTCCTGGATGCCTGATGAGTACCGCCATCAGGCCATGCTCCGAATCCGAGTCCATGTTCACATCTCGGCTGAATCAGCCACTCCATTTGCGGTTGGGGAGGCACTGCCTGCCAGACTCTCATTGACTATCCTCACAAACTCTGTCATCACCAAACTCTCCCTCCCTTCCCTGTTCCTGGTCCGCTTAATCGCCGTCAAAGCCTCTTCGTCCGCTCCCTCCTGTGACCAAGGTGCCTTTCTCTCCGTCGTCGCGTGATATCCTCCCGACCCACGTCCACGACCGCGACCACGACCTCGACCTCGAGGATTGTACGACCGACTTCGGTCCTGCGCTTGATTGCTCTCGTAGGTGGAATTTGCATCTGAAGGTGACAGAGTTGAGGTGTATATTCCCCGCAGTTGGTTCAGTAGCGAAGGATTAGCACTCAGCAGGGCTTGCATAGCTGTAGACCTCTCCAGAGTGTCGAAGTGGAGTTGTTGCGACTGCGTCTGTGGCTGGACTGCATGATCTGATGGTGAAACCTGGCTTTCAGGTCGACTGTCTAAAACGTATCCTGCTGCACGACTGGCGTGGCGGATGCGACAACCGAGTCTGAGCTGTCGGCCGTATGCACTGGCTTATGTGCCCTGTAGCATACTAAAGAGCAGCTACAACGATATCAGTATAATACACAACAAGCTGAACCCTTCCGACATACTATGGTAGTTGACATGCTGGACATTTGTATCGCGGAGGCTGTTGCGAACATACGCCGCATAGAGCGCTATTACTCATCTCATACTTGCTTGCTCTATGTCCTTTTAACAACAAGTCATTGAATGTTTTTTCTGCATGACAACAGATGAGGTACGTAATGAGCCCCGGACTTGATCCCGGGCAGGCTAGAAGCCGCAGAAACAATGATCTCGACATTTACAAACACAACCTTACACACAACATACAATCACAGTCATGACTATCGTAACGAGGTCGCTTATCAAAAGTAGCAAGATCTACAGTCCTGCTTCCATTCTCAGTCAGAGCTTGAAGCCTGCCACAAGACGAGCTATCGCCACAACAGCACCACGGCCTGCAAACCTCCACACAGCATCATCACGACGGCCGCAAGCAATACAATCGCCATGGCGCACACAGCGAACAATAACACGGCGAACCCTCTTTATCCAGACTGAGAACACCCCAAACATCGACGTACGTCACAGTCCTTCTTACCTTCCTCATCTCCTCTGCTTCTCAGCATCCTCATCCTCTGCACCAATCACTAACCCGTCCATTCACCCAGGCCCTCAAATTCAAGCCCAACCACCGCATCCTGCCCGAAAACTTCCAGTCCTCCTTTCTCGAATACCTCTCTCCACGCTCCACTCTCGCACCACCCCATCCCTCGCCTCTCGCTGCCCAACTCATGAACGTCGATGGCATAACCTCCGTCTTCTACGGCGCAGACTACATCACCGTCACCAAGGCCTCCGACACAAACTGGGGCATCGTCAAGCCCGAAGTCTTCTCCCTGATCACCGAAGCCGTCACGTCCGGCGCTACTATCGTAAACACAGTCGAGACGAAAGCTGGCGAGGAAGCGGCACAAGAGGGAACGGAGGTGGATAGTTTGGCGTATAATGAGAACGACAGCGAGGTTGTGAGCATGATCAAAGAGCTTCTGGAGACGCGGATACGGCCAGCAATTCAGGAGGATGGAGGGGACATTGATTTCAAGGGTTTCAAGGATGGATGGGTCATGCTGAAATTGCGGGGCGCGTGTCGGACGTGCGATTCAAGTACGGTGACGTTAAGGAATGGCATTGAGAGCATGTTGATGCATTATATTGAAGAGGTCAAGGGGGTGCAGCAGGTGTTGGATCCGGAGGAGGAGATTGCGCTGGCGGAGTTTGAGAAGTTTGAACAGAAGCTGAAGGCGTCGAAGGGGGCGATTCCGCCGTCAACTACGGCGAAGGGGTCGATTGATATGGTGGAGTAAGTCAGGGTTATGCGTATGGAAGCTATGAGTACAATGCTCCTGCGAGCTCCCCTTTGTCAAAGTCCAGCCTTCGCAATGCCTCGTGTGTATCTCTTACATCATTATGTAGTCGTCAAGTCGTTATACAAAAGCTCCATGGCTGAGATGCAGCCGCTCGCTGTCCTGCCTTATTCACACAGTCACGGTCTGCTCTCCCTACCTTCCTGTCCACAGCATCAGGATCGTATCGAAGCCGGCGCCTTGATCTCCAACACCTCCGGCATCTGCTTCGGAGACGCTACTTCTTCATCCAGCCCCCATTCGTCCCGTCCAAGATCATCCTCCAATGGCCAATCGAGCCATGAAAGCCATGTATTCAGTAGTCGTCTTGCCATCCTTCGTTCCCCCTTGCTGACATCAGCGATGCTCTCGTGATTCAGAGTACTGCTGCACATCCAAGCGAACGAGGTGACCCATGCTGCAAACATGAGTAGAACGGCAATCAGCGGGGAAAGCACAAGCACATAAGCCAGCGGACGTGTCCTGCAAGGCAGAAGATGACCCGAGACTGTTCTTAGGTTGTCCGCTGTTGTGCTGGTCGGAAGTCGAGCTCGTGGCTGTAATCGCACTGGTAGCAGGCGCATACATCGTCTGTGCAGGTTGAGAAGTGGTAGAAGGTAGCGCTGTAGTCGAATCGCAACAGGATCCATAGTGCAGAGAAAAAGTCGCAGGGGCGAGGAGACGACGGTTAAGAGTATCACCGGAACAGCGAGCAGACATAGTGCGAGACTCAGCAGTGCTACGGGCGCGCTCAGCAGAAGCTAGACAGTCTTAGTAGCTGAATCTTAGGACGTATTGATAATGATACTCACCATTGCCCGCAGTAACGAGTGAGCGTCTAGCTCATCTTCGTCTCCATCTTCTTCGTCGACTAGGACCACTCTGCCATCATCCGGTACATACAGACGCTCGTGACTTCGAGGCTGAGAAGATCTGTGGTGTTGACTGCGCGTCTCATGTTTATCGTGTTCATGGATAGCTCCATGTGTATCTCGTCTTGATTCTAGCGAGCCGTGTTGTCGGGTTGAGTGTCCATCTCTTGTGTATCCATCAACTGACTTGTGCTGAGCGTGGTGATGATGGCTGCCATGGCTGTGGACATGCGCGCGTGGAGGATATGATAGTCTATGTTCAGAAGCTGATGGTGGGTGTGACGATTGCGCTGAAGCTGCGAAGGATGGTTGCCAGACTCTTTGAGGGTCTGGACTGTATAGGATTGGATGGTATTGCTGTGACTTCGCCTCAGGCTGCTGCTGCTGCTGCTGTTCTGTTCTGTGTTCTACAAGACGACTCGAAGTGTCCGGGGAAGCGGCTCCTTGTGTCATTTCTCGGGGGTCTCGTCTTAGGCTAATTGGGATCGAGGAATCTCGACCCGAGGATTCAATGTCAGCTGCAGTGGCAAGGTTTCATCTGAGCATTCGGCGCAGGACAAGCTGGGTATAAGGGCATTGTTAGCGGCCGGGAAACGAGAGAGGCAGGAAGTATTGGAGAGATGACAAGACTGAGAGCGAGGTCTTGGGGAGTTCTTGGAGTCTTGGCCTCTGGCGCATCTTCCGGCTTGGCCTTCATTTCCATGTCCGCCAGGCACTCTTCGTACGAACACAGGGCAGCATACTAATCACGTATCGACTTTGCACGTTCTACAATATCGTTTCAGAGTGAAGGAGGATGATACTTAGTAGCAGTATGACTAGCATACATCATCGAGGGTCGATATACTTCTGCACACTGAGCCTCCAGATCTGTCCACGATGTTTCAGGCTAATAAGTGTCACCATGGCGAATTGCATCTCTGTATAATCATGGCAGCCAGACTCCCATATGGAACAACCAGGCTAGCAGCCCAGGCCAGCATCAGTTACGCCTACCTAGGTATGCATTCACAATCGCCATACTTGGCGTCTTTCCAAGTGAAACGCCCGACACGGCATTCGACATATTGGCGTGCAATGATTGGTTGGAAACACAGACGTCAAGACTTCAACAGTTCTTGGCTAGGCCATGCCAGTAGTGTGACTCTATTCTGTGCAGCGGTTTCATGAGTGAGTGAACGAGGCATCATGATCGTGTGACATGGCATGCTTGTGCTAAATCATGAGGTGATATCGCATCAAAGATGATCAAGAAGATCATGTTTTGATCTTCACTGCTCCAGACTCAGACAACACGCCGAGTCCTCGGAGACTTGGCGACAGCGACACTTGGCTGTAACGTTTGTCATCGGATGACTCTTGATCTTCAAATCTCCCTTGCGAGAGCCTCGGCGCTGAGTGAGATCTTCATAATGTCTGTAAACTCCAAAGTCCAGCGCGATTACGGCGCCATGAAGCTACAGCTCTTGTCGTGACGTGGCGTGGCACTTGGCTTACCACTTTGAGCGAGGCCGGGACGGAGAGACATTGCCCAGGACTTGTTCAAGCTGTGGCTTTGCGTAGACAAGCTTCTTCGTAAGGTGATATTTGGAGGAGTGATCGGTGCACTCTTTTGGTGAGGTGAGGTGAGGTGAGCAGTCATCGTGTCGTCGGCGACACATTCACACAGATTGAATTAGAAGGCAATTGGGGTGCACGTGACTCGACTCGACTGAGCAAGTCCCGTCATTTGATACATATAGTAGATCTAGTAAGTACCTACCTCGAGAGGTTAAAGCTATGTGTTAGTGGATCAGAGTTCCTCATTCCACAGGTGAAAGCTGCTCCTCCCATCTTGTCTGAAGATCCCTACCTGATCGTGTTGACCTTGTAACTATCGCTAGACTGGGATGGCTCTAACGACCTTGTCCTGAAGCCTTTCAAGATGCAGAATTGTGGCCAAAAGCCCAAACTTGCCTGGATGCCTGCTCAGTCTCTCTACGGAGGCTACATAGGAGCTTCCGTGGCCTTAATTAGAAGAGTGGTGATGCTATTACTAAGGGATATTCTCAGGTAAAGCTGAATATGAAAAAGGCGGATATCCGCAAGATGTGGGAGCAATTGCAGTCTCATAGATCAGCTCTGATGACTATATCCGCAATGATTAATGTTCACATCTCAAGTGCTGCGCCGGCTCTTATACTGGACAACGTGGTTTCCAGGCTGGATGCTCTGGAACATCTCATCGCGTCTTTGTTAGATCGTAATCGACAGGTGCAAAAGCAACCCAAGCAGGATGATCACGAGTCTATCATATTACACACAAATCAGAGGCCTGCAGAGATAGCACGAAGTTTAGTAGATGTAGTGAACACTGTCGTTGGAGACACTCGGTCAATTAAGCTGCACCTAGCAAGCCAATAGATTCGAAAATGATCGATGATCGAAAGCACAATCTCTGGGTTCACCCCTTCTGAGATAGCGACTGCTCCCCAACAAGCTCATGCTGCCAGTATCTTCCGACGTGAGCGCCCAAATACTGGAGTCAGTGGTGCAACCTTGTTGGAGGTTGAGAATGCCGAGTATGAGCCTGTTTCACACTGGATCGAGTCCAACATATCGGATCCTGAACAGCCTTCCGGTACCACATTACTGTTCCAGCAAGAAAGTCCACACAAGCACCGCTCATCGGGGCAATGCGGTTCAGACGTGATTGAGGATGACTCTGATGATGATTTCGAAATTGAACTCACTGCCAAGTACATTGATCTTGCAAGCATTGCGGAGCGGGAGGAAGATCATGATCGTGTGGTCGGCTACACCAGGCTGTCTCAGCCACGCTTCTACCAACGCCTGCCAACACCAGTACGCGACGGTGATCTCTGCAAAGAATGGAAGCTAGGTCTTTGGTGAGGATGGTAAGACTCCTTGAAGCTTGTTCATTGTGCGAAAAAGTGATTCGGTGCAAGATCCTAGACGATGCGGTTCGCGCATCTGTTCTAGAGGCATCATTTCTTCTAGCACAGGTATCGTTTCGGGAGGGCACACTAGATCAGGCTCACAATCTTTGTCCATAGGTGATCAAAGGGCGGACCAGACTCGAGCCTAAAAACGATGCTCATTTGTCCGCCATCGCACTCTTGGTATTGATCAGTAAAGCCCAGGGAAAGCCACTTGAGGCCGAAGTACTGGAGGCATTGATACCGACAACTTACATACGGCTAGTATTTGGCTTGCCTGTAAACGACCTCATTCCGCCCGAGAACATTGCGGATGGTGCTTCGGCAGAACACAGGTCGGCAAAAGGACGCGAAGTAATCACGCCTGCTACCGAAGACTATCTTGGTGAACTGGAAAAATTGATTTCGTTTATTTTTCGTCTGTATTCTCGTGCGCCGCACTAACCAGATAATACCAACAGAGAATAAATACCTCAATGTTAAACAACAGCATTGATTACAGAAGACACAACTCAATCGGACGACCGAGACCGTGGCCGATTAGAAGAAGGAAATAGAGCGCTTGCAAAGGCTTCTGCCAAGTGGGAGGAAATCGGAAGCCAAAGATGTAATAGACTTGCCAACAAAACTGAAAGCCCGAAAAGTAGAGTCGAATGACGCAAAGGTCAATGCTCTAGCCTGCTAGAAGACCACAAGGCAGGGACTAGTACCAGCGAGTGAAGGAAGGAAGTCGACACTTAAGGTCTCAGGGCCAATGGCAATAATGGCAACCAAGGCAGCTGGCGCCTGTCTGTCCAATGCTCGCTTAATCAGGGTCATAGAGTACGCACTTCAGTTCAACTTGATTCCAGACCAACCATCTTCATGCAAAAGAAGCACCTGCCATATCTTCGACGGCTAATCCAGTACTATCAATACCCTATGGTCAGATCCTACGATAAAGATGCATCTGGAACCGCATATTTTCCAGCTCAATAGGGTAATTCAAGCAGCCTTCTGGCAGTCGATTCCACTTCGAGTCCTCGCTGATGATCTTGTCCCATAGTGGGACGTCGTCCTGTCTGCGTCGCCTTTCGGTTTCTCCCGTTTTAGCATCAGTATTTGACCCAAGATTTACACTCGGACTCGCTTCTTGCCGCTTCGCACTTGCCACTGCTGGTGCTATGGTTAGCAAGACGTGCTCGAGTAACCACGACATGGGATATTTCTTCTCGCTTTGTCCAACAGTGACGGTGCTATAGCTGCCGGGGCTGTCGACGACGAGCAGCGAGGCACCTGATGGAAGTGCAGCTGTCAGGTCAAGGAGGAACCGCTGTGTGGAGCTAACAGAGGCGGAGTAAAGCTCGTTGAGAGTGAACATGAGCGTGACTAGTATCGGGCGCTGTTGATCATGGTCAAGACTTCCAACCTGCTGAGGCAGTAAAGAGACGATTCGAAAGTCAGGACTAAGGACGTCTTGCTGCTTGAAGTCGACAAGGAGAGAGGAAGATGGCGAGACGAGCGGTTTAGAGGCGGCACGAGCAGAAGCAGACGCAAACTCGGATAGTGGCGGTGATGTGGTGATAGCATTGTGGAGGGATTTTGTCACACCAGACCAATCTGCGATGTCGACAAGGACGATGTCGAGGTTAGGACTTCCCATAGCCTGCTGCACGTCTGCGGATGGACCATTCCGCGAGCCCGTGCTGTTATCGCTGCCGAGAGTCTGCTGGACAGTATGCTGGACACCTGCAAGAGCGACGAGCTCGGCTCCTGCCCCGCCTCCAATGCATACGATCTTGCTTGAAGGTCTGCTTAAGGCGCCTAACGCTCTTTCTGTACTCTGCGCGTCCCTATGCGGCACGTCTTTTGCTCCATGCCGCAAGTGTGCAAGAGCATCCTGCAGAATTCGTACATAGCCTAGGGCTCTGCTGGCACTCCACCGCACGGCGTATGCCTGTAGATACTCCTCCTTGTCGAAAGCAGCAGCAAAATCACGTTCATATAGATGTCCTTTGACTTTCTGTAACAAGGGGTTCAAAGTCTCATCAACGGCAGCCGCGTTCAGCAGATGTGGGAATGAAGAGCTGAAAATGTCGAGCAGCAAGTGTTGTAAGGCAATGGGAATAGATGAGAATTCATCTTGTGCTCCTTGAGCTTCAGATTTCTTAGATGTCGCGATCGTCTTATCTTGCCTCGCTGGCTTCTTTGCATCTGTAGCTGGCCCTTTCTTCTTAGGTTGTTGTTTTCCTCGACTCGGCGCCATCTCTGGGAATGGAATGTGTAAAAAAGAGGACAATGATGGAAGCAGTAGTCGGCCCAAACTCCGTGATGTTTTCCTTTCCACGATGACGACAGCTCTTGCTTGCAACTTTCTCAAATACTCGCCACCATCATCGCTTACATACTCTTTCCTTATCACATACCATCACAATGAGCGACACGAAATCTGGGTTTGAAGTTACTGCTGCCCCAGTCTCGGCACCAC
>Ga0058702_10000233_pt1 | contig 27321 bp, 27 predicted proteins | sample AgamicOrSfe_FD_83781 | JGI IMG/M metagenome (GOLD analysis project Ga0058702, IMG submission 83781) | Agave microbial communities from Guanajuato, Mexico - Or.Sf.e | ecosystem: Host-associated > Plants > Phyllosphere > Phylloplane/Leaf | place: Guanajuato, Mexico | collected 2012-05-30 | reverse complement strand
TGTTGAACATGCTGCATGGGACGGTGCACCCAACAGCAGACCATTTGGTGTACTGTGAGCGCATGCTGGAGCTGCTGTCAGATCTACAAAGCCAGTTCCCGACCAGACGATATGTCAATACTCTGTTACAAGATCTCAATATTCTGGTAGTTCTCAAACAGTCCAGCTTGTTCAATGATGAAGATTGTGGCATGCTTCGGGACCTGTACATCCTGCTGCGACACTATACATACTTCCCAATCGATGATCATACTGGACAACAGATCTCACAGGAAGCGTTCACTAGTGCGCGAGCTGCTCAATTAGCCAAACTGCAGCGTGTGGGATTGAGACACTTCAAGGAGAAGCTAACCTTACTGTCACTGTCGAACCATGGTCTGCTCGAGCAGCGCGACGAGCTCAAAGGACTTCTCGAACCACTAGATGAGGCTGATCTGCGGCAACTCTGCAAACATCTAGGCATTCGGTCAGAGTATCCAAAGTCGGCCGGGTTGAACGTTGACAGAGCCTTCCTTCTGGAAGTGCTGCTTTGCTTACACGAGAAGCAGTCAACCTTCAGAGAGTCGATGCAAGGCATGCCTATTCTACCAACAGAAGCTGTTCTGTACGAGGCATCGTTCTTGCGCAACGAAACATATACAGGGACACGGCCGCTTGCCATACCGAAACTCAACTTGCAATACCTCACCGTCGGCGACTTTCTGTGGCGATCGTTCATACTCTTTCGATGTGAGGCATTCTATGAGATCCGGAAAGACCTTGAGGAAACGGTCAAGCGACTGCAGCCGAAGACGGACTTCTCCACAGGTCAGGTCCGGTTCTCTGGCTCATCACGAATGGCCTTGCAAATTCAGAAGCCCGCGATCATCGAAATCGTGGCTCCGAAAGTGGGCGAGGAAGTTCCAGCTGAAGTCCGGGCTGAAATTATACTTGATGTCAGTCGCATGCCAGACCAAATTCGGAAAGAGTGGGAGACACTACGGCCGGATGATGTGATCTTCTTGCTTGGAGTCCAGCCTGATGAGGAAACTGGAGCACGTACAGGTGCCGAGCATGAGACACCCAAAGCACAATTCCACTGCATGCGTGCTGCAGAGGTGATCCAAGTTATGGACGACAATGGCAAGCCTCTACGTTTTCAAACACAAGACAATGGGTATCAACGACGTCCGCGTCAGCGCAGAATTCTGGTTCGGCTCGATGCCGTTGCTCATCAAGCCGATGCTGCTAACGTGAAAAAGGGCAAAAAGGATGTGCTGGAGAGCATCAATGTCGTTGTCAGGCGAAGAAGTCGAGAGAACAATTTCAAGCCCGTATTAGACACAATTCGACAGCTTGCGACATCCGACGTGGCACTTCCGGCATGGCTACAGGATGTGTTCCTTGGGCTTGGTGATCCTGCGGGTGCTAGCTACAAACGTCTAGCAAATGCTATGAAAAGGATCGACTTTAAGGACACTTTCCTGGACTGGGATCATCTTGTGGAGAGCTTGCCAGGCAAGAGTGTGCGGGCGCAAGGCACCCACGGACCTATTTCTGCTCCACCTTTCGTGCTCGATACGGCTGCTGCGGAGGCGAATGGGGAGAGCACCTCGACAAAGAAGAGACGACGCGACGACACCGGTCAGCCAGTACAGGGTGACAGTTCCATTTCTGTCGCGGTATCCTCCGATCATAAAACAGTCGTCGCGAGCAAAACAACAACAACAACCAGGAAGCGCAGGCGAGACGAGACCGAAGATGTGTCAGGCACAGACAGCGTCGAAGTCAGCACCTATAAGCCGATGAATCTCGGACCATACCCAGCAGACGAGCCGAAGCTCAATACTGTTCGCTTCACACCCGCACAAGTCGAGGCCATCACCTCTGGCACACAACCTGGTCTGACAATAATCGTGGGCCCGCCAGGTACAGGCAAGACGGATGTGGCTACACAGATCATCAACAACATATATCACAACTGCCCTCAGGAACGCACCCTACTAATTGCTCATTCGAACCAAGCATTGAACCAGCTGTTTCAGAAGATTGTCGCATTAGACATGGATGAGCGTCATCTCTTGCGCCTTGGTCATGGTGAGGGCGATCTTCAGCTTGACAACGAGGCAAGCTACAGCAAACATGGTCGTGTAGAGTCATTTCTCGAAAATGGTGGTCGTCTGCTTGCACAGGTCTCACGACTGGCTGCCAGTCTGAATGCCCCTGGAGCTCACGGAACATCCTGCGAAACAGCAGACTACTTCAACACGGTGTATGTCAGACCTGCTTGGATGCAATACGAACAATTACTCGAATCTGGAGAGACCACTGCTGAACAGCTGGAGCAAGAATTTCCTTTCACTGCATACTTCCGAGGCGCACCGAAGCCGATTTTTCCAGCTGATATGGACAAAGCCGTCATTGTCGAGAATGTCACTGGCTGTTATCGTCACATTCAGAAAATCTTTACCGAGCTTGAAGACATACGCCCTTTCGAGGTCTTACGAAATGCACGAGATCGAGCGAACTACCTTCTGATCAAGGAAGCCCGGATCATTGCCATGACATCTACACACGCAGCCATGCGCAGACAAGAGATTGCCAACCTTGGCTTCGTCTACGACAATGTGGTGATGGAAGAAGCTGCTCAGATCACAGAAGTTGAGAACTTTATTCCGTTGGCACTTCAGAATGTCAGGAACGGTGAACTCTCCTTGAAGCGTATTATCATGTGCGGTGATCATCTCCAGAATTCTCCCATCGTGCAGAATCTCGCTTTCAGGCAATATGCCAACCTCGAGCAGAGTCTATTCCTCCGCCTCGTCCGTTTAGGAGTGCCAACGATCCTGCTCGATCGGCAAGGTCGTGCTCGCCCTACAATTGCTGCACTCTACAAATGGCGATATCAGCAACTCGGCAATCTGCCTGTCGTCTCGGCTCAATCTGAGTATCTTCGCGCAAATCCCGGACTTCGCTATGATTACCAGTTCATCAATGTTCCTGACTATAAGGGCAGAGGTGAAACGGAACCAACACCGCACTTCCTCCAGAACCTGGGAGAGGCGGAGTATGCGGTCGCGCTGTTCATGTTCATGCGCTTGCTCGGTTATCCGGGGTCGAAGATCTCTATACTGACTACTTATGCCGGACAACGAGCGCTCATTCGGGACGTACTCTCGCACCGCTGCAAGTCGAACAGGCTGTTTGGTTTACCGAGGATCGTGACGACAGTGGACAAGTATCAAGGAGAGCAGAATGATTGTAAGTTGCTCTGATGCTCTTGAAGTGGGAATAATGCTAATAATCTGCTTCAGACATAATACTCTCTTTAGTCCGCACCTCGCGAGTAGGATATCTCCGCGATATTCGTCGGCTTACGGTGGCACTATCTCGCGCTCGTCTCGGTCTATACATTCTTGGACGTCGTGAGGTCTTCGAAACAGTACCTGAATTACGACAAGCTTTCGACATACTGCTGAACCGACCTGACAAACTGCAGCTTGTTATAGGAGAGATGTTCGACACTGCATCACGGACAGCTGAAGCAGAGGTCGACGCAACAGAAATGGATGGTGTGGAACATCTAGGCCAGTATGTGTACGAGATGACACAGGCGAAGGTGAAGAGCTTGAAAGAGGGCCGCGAGAAGTTGCCTGAGATTGAGGCAGGCACTGGAATGGGAGAAGACGGGGCGGAAGAGAACGAACAAGATATAGTGCAGGAACTGGACGATGAGGAGGATTTTGAAAATGTAGCTGTCGATGGTGAAGCTGCAGAGGAGGCCACATAGCTGGAGGATTGGACACAGGCGAGCTGTACAACAACGATACCCATGTAAAGGACGAGAATATACTTCTGTAGGAAAGAGGTTGAGGACCGTGATCACATCTTGACTTGAGTATACACTAGCCCTATGTCGTTTGTAGAGCAGTCGCGACCTCGAGTCATTTTGCACTCCTGCATCCTCGGTGCAGTCACGACCCCCGTTCCAGGGTAAACAACCTTATCCAGCATGCATCAACATCTTTACGCTGATTGAGACTTCACTCTCATCATCTTGTCGCTCTCTGTGGACAGGACTGGTTTTGACGAGCTGCCTTGCCGTCCGGTCATCAGCTCGGGACTCGTAGACCTTCGCGCTAAGCTGCAGAGCAATACAGCACAGCTCTATTGACCTCGTACTCCCAACCTCGAACATGTCGACGACAACAACAATTCTTCCTCCCAAAGCGGCCCTGAAGCTTACCAAACCGGTCGCAAATGGCTCACAATCAGAGCCAAAGCCCAAGATTGTTCCTAAGACGAAGTCTACTGTCGGCGCATCCAAAGCACCACCAGCACCCACAAATCCTCCACTTAAGGTCGTCCCTCAGGCATTCGATAGCGGTATCAGAGTGTATGCGGGACCTATCAAGAAACAGCCGCTCGTTGCCAATGCATCACGCTCGGCGTCCGCAGCTTCCCAGACATCATCAGCGAAACCTGTACCTGTAAAGCAGAAGACTTCCACAGATGCGCCGATCGTGGTCAAGAAGACCAAAGCTCGCAATGTGGACCGTTCAGGCCTAGAAGACTTGAGAAGTGTCAGCACATCCACGACTGCAAGTAATGCGAGCACTGCGAGTACATTCAGTGTCGCTAGTACGGCCACTAGTATGAGCGCAGCCAGTGCTAAGAGCACGGAGACAATCAAGCCAAACGGTGTCACAAAGTCGAAGCAGCCAGTGTTGCCAATCAAGGTCAAAAGAAAGCCACAAGACACAGCCACGGGTCTACAACCAACCACGAAGGTTTCCAGCACGGATGGAATACCTCTTAGCAAAGATCAGACGAAAGGAAAATCAGCAACGACAAAACCAAACGGCACGCTCAAGGTGACGCCAGTCACGGCTGATGGCAGTGATTCTGCTGCTGCACAGCTACCTAAAAAGATCATTGCCAAGAAGAAACAACCTACGGCGTCCACAGCGTCAGTGATTCAACCAGAGCAACCGAAAGGCGAGCCATTGAGTGCTAAATCTGTCAATGAATTGCCAAAGAGTGCCAATGCACCAGTCATCAAGAAGAAGGCGGTCAAACCTAAGATCACGTCCAATCTCCCCGCTACAACAGCGACAGGCACAGAAGAGGTTCTTTCTGCCAAACCTGAGACGAAGAACACAGCGATCGTTCCTCAGCCATCAGCCCAGCCAGTGGATCCCACAACGCCTTCGAGCAAGCAATGCAAGGTCCCCAAGCTCAATGGCACAGTCAAGAAAACGATACTCAAGCCCAGACCTCAACCGACCGTTAATGATAGTGCGAATGTCTCGTCCAAGCCGATCCCGCTCAAGACAGGCATTAATGGAGCTACCAAACGTGCAGCGACTGCAGAGAAGAAACCAGTGCCAAAGCCAACATCGCAAACTCTAGCCGCAGCTACCATCGCTGCCAAGCGCATAGTGAGTGCACCAACATCTGCGACACCCAGATCAGCCAAGGCACAACGAATCAAGCCGAGATCGACTACACCACCGCCAGCTGGTATACAACGTCCCCAGACCGATGGACCGGCGGCCCGAAGGAAGTCAGTATCGTTCAGAAGTCCACTAGAAGCATTCCAAATCATCCCAGCGCGACGAGCAACGTCGCCACCGCCTTCAATGAGCAGTGGTTCGATGAGCAGTAGGAGGAGTTCGATAGTCTCGGTCGCTAAGACTACAGAGCGCGCCATGGACTCCCCAGCTGAAGCACCGCTGCCAAGTGAGCCTGTTGCTGAACAGCAACCTATTAACGAGATCGATACAGATGATCTCGTCTTTCAGGATGAGCAAGATGAGTTTGATAGACTACCTGATATGCCAGCACTACGACCGCTTGATCAAGAGACAAATACGAATGACGAGCAAGACGATCCCAAGCCTTTGGACGCGACCCCATCACTCGACGCAATACCCGAAGAATCCAATGAGCCACCGCTGCCTCTCGCCACAACAGACGCAGCCTTCACCGCGCCGACATCTCACCACGACGACGTCCTCACCACCACCGCCACAACCTCCGTCAACGGCACCTCCATCGCCGGCGACGACGTCCACAACGACGAAAATGACGACGACGATACCGTCTTCTTCGACGCCGATGAAAGCTACGTCCCGCATTACAGCGGCAGTCCGCGCAAGGCTGGGACGCCACGCTTGCGCACGCCAGGCTCTGCGGCCTCGCGTCTGCCGAAGTTGGGCAAGACGCCGGATCTAAAGGATAGTCCGAAGCTGGACTTACTGAGGCTGAACAGTCCGGTTAGGAAGGTGAAGAAGAGGAAATCGGTGGGCGAGAAGGTGAAGGAGGGGGTGGCGAGGTTTGAGGGGACGAAGAGTCCGGCTGTGGTGGTGAAAGAGAGCGCGAGGATGGCTGAGGCGGGTGAGGTGGGCAAGGTGGGTGAGGATGGGGCGTAGGAGCTGGCTGTTGTCGGTGGCACGGCGAGCAACAGGAGGAGGAGGAGGAGTGAGCTGAAGAGGTGACTTGACGAACGTGTACGACAGCGACTATTTTTACGACATTTGTGGGAACAGTATTTTGTGAATATTGGTATTTGGTATTGGTATTGGTGTTTGTATGGACTGACAACGGGTCAGGGTGTAAATGGTATACATCGTTCTGTACTTTTTTACTGGTCGCTGGCTGGCTGGCTGGCTGGCTCACCTTTCTTCGAGGAACTCAAACAGGGAGTGGTGCGTGGTATATGTATTATGTACATTCTCGTATTTTAATAGTCATACAGTAGCGAATCATAGCTCTGCTTTGCTTAGCCCTAGGCACTCTCTCCTTAGTGAAGTCGTGAAGCGGCCGAATCTGTGTAGCGTATCGCACCGCACAATGCACCTGTGGCTGCCATCTCCATCCGCCGTGTGTTGATATTCACGCGAAGGTCTCCTTCAAAACCTCGCACCACATCCACGCTTCTTGTCGAACCTAGGTCCATAATCATACCCGCCTGGAATTACCACTCTGTTCCCTGTATCAACATGGACCAGTGCTGATTCATTCGTAATGCGCCCTCTCCAGCAAAGTCGACCCTCTTCTACACAGTTGGCGGCAGAAGGAATTCGCCGAAGCCGGTGTGTAAGAATGCTACGCCTGCCTAGAACGAGGGGAATATGTATTAGCATCAAGAGCTCGGTAGAGTCAGTAGCAAAATCGTCGTGCTGCAAGCGGACGATCGGTGTACAGCTCCTAATCCCCGCCCGAAGATTCCTCTCTTTCTCCTGCATCGTCCTGCCATACACCAGGAAACGTAACATATCCCCTGCTCCTTTGTCTCACGACTCCACATTTCCTGCCTCGTCTCAGCTGCACACTCGGTGTCTTTCCCTTTTCCGGGTTCCTCTAGCACGACGTATTCACATGAAGAAAATTGCGGAACTCACAACAAACATGCCGAGCGCAGTGACAACGGGTCTATTTTCTGGCGCTAGTGCAGCGTTCACTACTGTCTGCACCGTTGACTGAGGGCGGGCGTTGCGCGAGGCAGGTGCGCCGATGGAGCTGCGTGGAGGCATTGTAATGTGGTGGTGGTGGTTGATGGGAAGGAGTGGGCGAGGGCGGTAATGCTAGATGGAGACGAGGTGTTGCTATTTATGTCGTGCGCAAAGATGTGGTGGGTGGGTGCTGTGCGGAATGATGGGTATAGGAAGCGTAGAGCGTGCTTGGGAGAGCCGTGAAGTTGTGTTAGGGTATTCAGACGATGCTACTACTGCGGATCATAAAAGTTGAAGACAGCATGAAGTCAGAGGACGATCTGCGGCGATCGAAATGGGAAAAGGGGCTACATCTTTAGTATGCAGTTTGCGGCGGACGAGTACATTGTATAGCCCTTTCTCAATGCTGGCACCATCATTCCATTCAACCTCTCATTCCGCAGACGGATAATAACATGCACTCTACGTATTTCTCTCACTCACCCACACCTGCAGAATTGTTAGCGACGTTCCGTCGCACGCCTCTCTGGTACGACTCACCTCCAGCCTCAAATACTCGGATGCCTCCTTCGCCGCCCGCTCAGCACATACAACGCATGCTGCTTCGAGGTCTTCTTGATCCGCAATCGTGATCGAATCTCCGTCCTCATCTCTTGTCCTGACGACCAAGTCTTTAGTGGCGTGCAGCTTGAACTTCTTGACGATCGAGGTGACGAGCTCGGCAAACGTGATGCTTGCTTGAACAATAATGTATCGCGTATCGTCATCGTAGTGTACTTTGAGTCTGATAATACGTGTGACTGCCGGTGCTGGCGACGTGGCATTAGCCACTGCTTGAGCAGACCGGCTGGTGGAGTGGCTTCTGTCAAGACTTGCATGTCGTGAACGTGAGAATGGAAAAGAGCTGAAAGACGGTTTTCTTGTATGTGATATTGAGCGTGAGTTTTCGCGTGGCGGTGCTGCAGAGACTGGTGCCGCGGAGACTGGCGCGTCAATCGCCGACATGATAGTCGCCATTCCCTCATCTTCCTCCTCGATTGAATCGGGTCGCTGCTTGAAGTTCCTTCGAATGCTACTATTCGCCGAGATAGGCCCTTCGGATGGTGGCAAGTCAAGACTGTCTGTTTGAAGGCCTAGAAGAGGGCGAGACTTTTTGGTGCGGAGACTCAGGCTAAAGTTGTGATGGTCTATTGTATTCTGGGAGGTGGACGGGGGCTGATTTGATACTGATCGGACCAGCGAAGGTCGTTCCAAGGACTGTGATCGTGGTGCAGGCCGGGCATGACTTGATGCTTCCAGGGTAAGTGGTTCTGGTCTTCTGGGCACGGATTGTGACCGTGTTTGAGCTCTGCCAGCTTTGTCCATGCTTTCTGGTGTGCCCTGCTGGCTCCTTGATTTTGGTGGCAGTGCGGGAGGCTGTTCAGGCGTTGCTGGACTATCAATATATGCTCTTCTGCTAACAGGAGGCTCCGAATGCTGTCTACCAGCAGCAAATAGTTCTGGCTTGACCAAATTCGTTGCAGAGTATGATACACCATCCGATGGCCCACCGTTTCTCCCCCATCCATGTACTGAAGCTCTTCTGTTCTGGTAAACCGCATTGGGATCTGGCACTGTTGTTGCAACTAGTGTAGCTTTGCCAAGGTAATCTCGTGCGAAGATATTCCTCACCTTGGCTTCATGTGGACGAAAGATCACACCGACTGGAATTGAGAAGACTGTATAACCCTGGTAGGCGTTAGTAGGTGGACTGGCGTCAAGATCAGAAGAATGCTATACCTCAGCTTTATCCTTAATAGCATCATCAATCACATCATGTGCCAGCTTTTTCTTCTCTTTTGATGCATACTTCAAATCTTGCATACCAGGAGCTTTTTGTTGTAGATAGATATAGCATAAGCCACGATTGAACATGATTTCACAAGAGAAAAGCGTAAAGTTGAGTCCGAGCTGTTCGTAGTTGATCTGGTCATTGCCACGAAGGTATAAAAGAGCATCATTGAAGTTGGCGAGGGCTTCCTCGAAATCACCAAGCAGAAAATTGGAGACGCCTTGCTGGAAGTATGCTATTGCGAAGTATTGGTCGAGAGATGTGGCGCGATTGTAGTAGTCGATCTGACCAGATGAGCATGGTATTTGGTGGACGTACAATGTGTACCTGCTTACTGCTGCTGTATGCCTCCCAAGAGTAGCATGTATTACTCCACAGTTGAACAGGATCTTGGATGTATCCGCAATGATCTGGAACGCCTCGAAAGCTCGCTGGGAGTCGTTCCTATCATAATGTGCCAAAGCGTCTACCCAAGCTTGCAGTTCCTGGACATGTCAGCTAAGCATTGTCATGTTATGGCACGGACGAAGAGGACGAACCTGCTTGATAGACATTGGGCCGGCACAGCAGGCTCTAGACCTGTAGAGATGAGTGAAGGAAGGTTCGGGATGCGTCTTGCTTGGAGTTCAACATATTCCTACAGCACCTATACAATGTTTGACAAGCAGAGTGTTACAGTAATGTGATAGCAGCCATGGACAAATCACGAAATGTAGGTCACAATCTGATGTTAGCAGGCAAAGCGCGTATATCATGGTCTGACGCAGTGGAGCTTGACTGCCGAGGAGCGAGCTAGGACGGATGTCGTACAGGACAGCAACGTGCAAGGTTTTGCGCCTGATTTGAGACCGTGCAGGAGCCAAGAACATTGGTGACAACGCAATCAATCCTCATTAGGCACACGATGTGAAAGAATGCCAAGAAAGTCCCCGTCATCAGCAGCTGATAAGTGTGTTGTGTTCTGGCTTGGTGGACAATAAGGATGAATCCTTGAGTCTGGAGATGTGATTGGTCAGGCTCGGGCGCTTACAGGAAAATGCCTATATCTTCTGCATTTAGCAGTCTGATGCACATGACATGAGGCTCGATAAACAAGGTTCGGCAATACCATGAATGATGTGGATGAACCATGATCTTTATGCTGTGGCACCCTGGGTTGTAGCAAGGATGTGCATACTCCATGCGCAACATCAACTTTAATCCTGCGCATGTATCGACTCCATCGTCTTGATCAAGCGCGCATAGTGGTGTAAAAGATGTATTTGCGCTATATGCGCTCGTATCGTCATGAGTATAGCCATCCTCGTCAATCTTCTTGTGATAGACGTCTTACCGTGAAGACATGCTCCTATCAACCTCATGCGCTCATCATAACATACCTCTTTCTGTCTGTTCTTGTCGTTCCTCCCAAACCGTCTTGCCCGAGCATGAGCAGACTGTCTTGTCATTGTCCCAGACACCTGCGCTTCTTGCTATCACTCCCACAAGCGTGTCAGGGTCGTTCTTGTTGAATTTGCCATCTTGCTCTCTTGACACTACGATACTCCTGCCGATCATCTCCCAAATCTGTATAGGCTTATCGAGGAAGACCGAGCCTACTCCGCCCTTGTTGACTTGTACTGTGCCAAGAACGCCTTTCGCAACAGGGTTCTCTTTCTTCGCACGTAGCATGTCCCAGATGCTACCTGTGCGCTCGGGTCCTTCCGAGATATCGCCACACTCTCTGATAGTCGCGTGATATATGCCAGGAGAAAGACCACGAATGCTGAGATCAATTATAGTCATGTTAGGCGCAACCTCCACCATGCGAACGAGACCGCGCACATAGTTTGGCACTTCTGCGAAGGTTTCGAGGATACAGACAGCAGCGCCTGAGAAGTCGTTCAGTGACCTTTAAGATGACGACAATGACGAGTTACAGTCTTACTCTCTGATCTCCCGCTTCCTCTTAAGATTGCGTCTTTCCCTGTTGCCTCGATTGCAGCGACTATCTGCGATGGCGGTGCGGTCCCTACAACAGAGACCAGTTGCTTCTCTAGATCTGCATTCACCGTCTTGATTCCGGGCACATCGTATAATGACGTTGAAACACTCCTGATGCAACCCTCGCAACTAAGCGGGACTGCAAAGATGGTCTGACAGTGTTAGTGAAAGCGGACACCTAAGCAGATGCGCACATACTTCGAAAGGAGGTATGATTCCTGGCATCTCTTTTAGCCTTCGACACACAATGAACAAAGATGAAGCTGCGCAACCAGCGCACTCCCAAGGCACCTCAGGCTGTCGCCGATAGCGTCAGCCGAAATGGTGTTTTGTCATCCGGTCCACGATAGCTACCGGCTATCACAGTCTACCCAGACTGTGATTCGGAAGTTGATCATCGGCGCAACTCCAGCGGTAAAGTTCGTTGTATACTGTATAGTACAGTACTTCGCTTTTCGCTCAACGTGCCTCGCTGCCAGTGTAATCTCCCGAGACTGCTAGTCAAGACTTGCTCGGTTGGAAATCCCTAGGCAAGACTTTGCGCTCAAGCGCCGCGCCCGCACGATGTCCCAAGTCGTTGGCCAAGTCAGTACTATTCGCTCTATAGACAAGATTATCTTACTGATGACCAATAGACTCGCCTTGCCTACAGCCGCGCCTGGCACCATGTAGATGTTGGTGCCGGTCAAAGACCGCTTGGACGACTCGCTACACAGATTGCAATAACATTGATGGGAAAACACAAGCCGATATTCGATCCCTCCACGGACTGCGGCGACTACGTGGTCGCGGTCGGATGCCATGACTTACATACTACTGGCAAGAAGCGGTTCCAAAAGAAGTACTACACACATACGACACGGCCAGGCAGTCTGAAGGATTTGACCATGGATAAGCTGATGGAGAAGTGGGGTGGTGCGGAGATTCTACGAAGAGCAGTAAGAGGGATGTTGCCAAAGAACAGGCTGAGGGACAAGAGGATGGCGAGGCTGAAGGGTTAGTCATGAGCAGGGCATTGGAAATAAGGGTTAACAAGCTAATCATGTTTCAGCATTTGAGGGTCTTGCGCATCCATATGAGCAGAATATTGTGCGGTACAGAGGCGACATGGCCTCAATACTGGAAAACCCGCAGGTGAAGAAGACTCTAGAGCAAGCAAAGACTGCTCTGAAGCCGACGCCGACTGCATGATGGAGTCTTGCGGATCGAGGAAAGCCAGGCCAAGCCGCGCTCGGCGACGAGCATCATGACTGCCTAAAAGGTGTGGCAATCAGCTGCATCCGCATACATGCATGACGATGCGGGATAGTGCAGGTCGCTATTGTCAAGTCATGGTATTCAAAAGCTGAAGGCACGCAACACAGGGTTTCAGTGGCTGGCAGCTGGAGGAGCTACTGCATGAGATACGTTTGCATACTATGAATGGTGGGGAATCGGGATTCGGACATTCTGCACGTACTTCCACATCTGCACAATGGCAGGGAGTCTCGGGAAAGATTGTAAGATAAAAGCAGTCATGGAAATCGTTATTTGCCACAATTGGCATTGTCTACACAAAGTAGATGTCTGTAGAGTCGTTATAACCAAGAGTACCCAAAGCAACAGACCCTACAAGTCTCCAGTATATGCGCCATCATCAGTCCCTCGTCACTATGCAGTGAATGAGCCCATTAGGATCGGACTGCGGTGCGTAGACCTCTGCGTCCTTGCCCGTGTTCTTGAGCCCTTCGAACCAAGACAGATCTGCTTCAGTGTCAGCGTTATCAGGAAAGAGTCGAGCAGGATTTGCCACGTACTGATCTCGAAGTAGTGCTTGTTGGGCAATGTATAGTCAGCAGCCGCGACTTCTGGCACTGCCTCCAATATCTGCTCGCTCATCTTGTACATGGTGTTCTGCACACTAGGGCTCTCCTCTTTCGCAAATGTGTCCATCGTAATCTTCCTTGCCGTCTCAAAAGCTGGATTGAACTTGGACTCTGCAGATTTGACAGCATCGATACTGTCGAACTGCTTGTAGAGCCAACCACAGTTCACTGCAGTACTCAGGATACGGTCGTTGGTTTCTGGCAGGATGGTGTACTTGTCTGTCGTGTCATAGCCGTAGAATGCGGAACCTGTGCTTTTCAGCACGAGCAAGTCCTCGATTCCACCTTTGACAGAGATACCCTTGCCTCGTGATGCTGTAGCGTGAACGATACGGGTCTCTGCACCGTCACGAGCGAAGGAGTGAGGGTGAGGCTTTTCATCCACAGTCATACGTGTCCAGCGATGCTGAATTACCTTGGCTGTCGCACGATGAATGTGGGAGTATCGGTCGATGAAGTGTTGTGCGAGAATGGCAGCATACATCTCTGGAGTGTCTACATGGTTCTGCTTCGCCACGATATACGCGGTCTGCTTCTGCGTGTCGGTTGGGACAATCACGGAATTGTCTGCTTTTGTGTATCTGCTTAACGTCAATACTTGGTACATAGGGAGACTCGGTGCGATTGCGCTCACGATGTCTCAATGTCACCCTCGAGGATGGTCTGTACGGTGAACTCGAAGACGCTGTGAACACCAGACTCCTCCTTCTGGACCTTCAGCACACGGACGTTGTCCTTGCCGTATCCAGCATACGCAAGTTTGGGCATGATTACAGATGTGTCGCGAGCGGTAGCAGAAATCTATTCAAGATGAAGCAATAGTGAATTGTCAAGAGCGAATGAGGGAGACCAGAATCAGCTTCTATACAACCTATCTGACGAGGGCACCACGGCAGATAAACAGAAGTGGTCGTCCTTCCTCTTATCAATGACCTTTCCCCACCAAATCTCGGCCGCCTCCATGACATCGGGCACTTCCGCTCCTTCTGCGCAAGCTCTTACTACTGTTTCAGCGTCTCGGAGCTCGAGGAGGCGCGGGCGAGGGCGCAAGGCAGGACAGACTAATGACATGGCTGGCGAGCGTTCATAGCGACATCCAGTGCACAGGGCAAGCTGTTGTAGATGGCGTTCGTCTTCAGCTTCAAATTGGATCTCTACCTCTACCCCGCAGCTTCATCGTGTGAAATGTCCCGAGTGATCGACACCGCAATTGACGTACCTCACGCGTGCTTCTCGATGCATTGGCATTCACCACACCTGCAACACTTCCACTCCGCGCCACTTGAACAATCGTGTCTGCTGCTCGATCGCACGAGCTCGAATCAACAACCACAACGAATCGCAGCGGATTGGCTTACTAGCGTATACACCAGAGGGCATCACTGTAGTGTACTGGCAGACATCTCCGCCATTGTTGACGTGAGACTACAGAATGGTGACGACTTTCATCTCATAGTGTCTCGAATGTGTATGTCGCACGGGTGCGGCGACATTGACCGTGCTCAGAGAATCAAAGTCCCTCCATGACAGGCCGCCTCGGAGAGCATGTTGCGGAGCGTGACAACTTGCTCCCACCAACTCACGTAGGACGAAATAACTCCTCATTCAGTCTGGCCTCGAGGGCAATACCTGCTTCTGTTTCCACCTTCACCAATGCGCCTGGTAGCTTCAGCACAGATCTTAAATCGACAGATCAATCTAGGCAGAATCTACAACGACCTTCAGCACCTTCTTTCGTCAGTTATCGATCGACCAGGACACAAGATGTGGAAGAGAAGGACACTGCGGACACACGGCAGGCAGAATTGCGTGAAGCAATTGCTCGCGAGGAGAAGATCAAGTCAGGGTCGGAGAACTTGCTGGAAGCCTTGAATACGAAGAATGCAAAGCAAGTACGTGAGCAGCGCGCCAAGGTCGAGTCTGAGCTCAATGCCTCGAACCGGAAGCTGGCACAACTCAGACTGGGCCTAGATGCTGAGATTCAGCGCACGAAAGACCGATCCCCAAGTCCGATCGGCAGACTGTCGAAGCTTTTCCGCAGCGCACCAACGAGATCACAATCCCGTCATGAGCTTGACGATGTATCTGTGTTCGTGGATGACGATGATGCCGAGTCGCCAACATTCGTGCTTTCGGAAATACTACAATCATTGGAGCGTGAAGGAATGCCTTCGGAGTACTATGTCGAAAGAGCGAATAACCTCGTCGATTTGTTCAAGAGACATCCAACATTGAAATATGATCTCGCCTGGTCCATCTTCGGTCTGCGCATGCAGACGATGCTGCTTAGCGATAGTCGAGAAGTCGTGGCTGCGAGCTTTCGATTGATGAGACATGCTATAACTGATAGGAAGTCACTCGCCATCATGCGGTCTCTGCAGACGGACTATCTAGTTGTTCTCTCGCTTGTCAAGGAAAGTAAGGCTAGTGTGGAGCGCGAACAAGCCCTCAAGTTCGTGCGAGCTTTCTTAGACGTGAAGGACGGTACGCAGGAGTTGGCGAGATCGGTAGTCCGAGTCCTCATCGCTATCGCAGAGCTTCCGGAGGATCGTTTGAGGAACATCTGCATTTTGACTCTGGCGGAGTTGCTCATCAAAGATCCAGGTATTGTGGTGGCAGCTGGTGGTATGGGTGTGCTCGCTGAGGCACTAGCTGACAGCACGTATCAGCCCGTGGAAAGTCTGACTCACGCATTTCTTTACTTGCTCGATACGCCAGCACGACGATTGTTCTTCACTTCTGGCCATGAATTGGAGGGACCTTTGGCGGCGTTTACAGACGGCACAGCTGCCGATAATGGGGAGAGACTTCGCGCGAGCGCGAGGGTGATAGCTACAATACTAAAGACGTGGTCTGGTCTATCTTCCTCCTCCCTGGACAACTTCCGAGCGATTCGATCATTAACGACTTCGATGCAGATTCCTTCATCTCAATTGCGTGATATTGTGCTGGATCTGTTGTACGATGTTCTTCGAATCAAGCCGCCATCATGGTCTACATCGTTCTTGGCTGGTAGACGGCTGACCACCTATGGAAGAGTTGGCAGCATGAAGTCGGATGCAGGTATCGATGCCACTACAGCTCCGGATCAGAATGAAGAGCTTGTCGAGCACTTTACTTCTGTTGTACTGGCAGTCTTTCTGCGGAATGGCTTGTTGCAAGCACTTCTGATCACTATCGACAACGAGCAGGATGCGAGTGTCAAGAAGAAGGCAACCATCCTTCTCAGCGAAATCATGCGTGTTGCATATGAGAGATTACCTAGCTCTTGGAGTACGCAATTACAGGTTCTTCCGACCTTATTTCAGAAAGCAGCACAATTACAATTCCCAGATACACGGAGCACATCAAGTGGCGCAGTCTACCAGCTGGAAAGTGTGTCTCGAACGATACTCCGCACTGGGAAGTCAAATACTCCCTCCACGATTGTAGCTTCCTCTCATGCACAAGGAGTTGGCTCCAGACGTACCTCAGATTTGAGCAAGGATGCCTTGACACCACAGATAGAAGAAGGCCACTTTCGAACAGTGATCATGGAAACACAGGTCCTGGCTACAGTGAACTTCTCAAAGTGGCGATGGGACCTCATTCTCAAGATCATCGAAGGACCATTACTTAACCCAAAGCGACTCGAGGAAGCCACAAAAACCAACAAGTTTGTGAAACGGCTGTTGAGCTTCTACAGACCTTTCAAGTATAGATTTGCCGACATTCTGAGTACTAAACCTAATCAACGATATGTCAGGACTGGATGCGCATTAATGAAGACACTTCTGAGGAACCCTGAAGGTGTTAGATATCTTGCAGAACAGAAGTTTCTGCGGCAGATAGCAGAATGTTTGGCCCAAGTCGATCGTCTCAGTGGACTGACATCTGCTTCTCCGTTGTTCTCTACTGATCGGCTAGCGGAAACGCTCAGTGGCGGCTACTTCGCCATGCTTGGCGTTCTCGGCACTCACACTCAAGGTTTGGAAATCATGGAACGATGGAAGATGATCAACATGTTCTATCATATTGTTGAACTCGAAGATCGAGACGATATTGTGAAGTTGCTCCTGACCTCAATGGACTACACTCTGGACAGTCATTTGAGGATCATCCTGTCGAAGGCTTTGACGGCATGTAGTCGACCTGTTCGTATCCACGCAACCAAGATTTTACGCAAGTACGCGACCAGGCAGATGCCAATCCCGGATACCACCGTTGAGAGTGCGTATGCAGAGTGGGCAATTCAGCTCTTGATCACCCAGCTGTACGACCCTGAAGTCGAGGTTTGTGAAGTGGCTGTACGGATTCTAGAAGAGGCATGCAACGAGCCAGATTCTCTGGAGTATGTGGTTCGATGTAGGCCAGCGCTGGATCATCTGGGCGAGATTGGAGCACCTTTGTTACTTCGCTTCTTATCGACATCGATCGGATATCACTACTTGGACGACCTTGACTACATCTCTCAGGAAATGGACGACTGGTTTCTTGGGCGCAATGACACCTATGTCACGATTGTGGAGGCCTCATTAGCTCAAGCACTTGCACGATCCCCACACATCCGACGTGTGCAGCATGAAGATCACTTGGAGCCTCTTGTCCATGGATCTGCACCTCCACATTTCTACAGGGAGCTGTCTCGCACTACTGAAGGCTGCAAATTGTTGCAAAGTAGAGGACACTTTGAGGAGTTTGTTACCATCGTCAGGGCACATGGACAGGAAGACACTGATGCTGAGGTTATACTGAAAGTGAAGGGCGCTATCTGGGCACTCGGCAATATTGGGTCGATGGAGCTCAGTGCAGTATTCTTGGAGAGCAGTGAAGCTGTCCAACTTATTGTTCGCATTGCCGAGACCTCCAGGGTCATGTCATTACGCGGTACTGCATTGTATGCGCTCGGCTTGATGTCACGAAGTATACATGGCCAGGAGATCCTTGCTGAGCACGGATGGCAAGTTGGCGTCGATGACATGGGACAGTCGAATGGTATATGTCTGCCAGCAGACATCACCAAGCTATTCCTGGTATGTATGCTGTCTGAGCTTCTGTCACATTTACTGATGCGCTGCAGAACCGTGACGACATCCGACAAACCACAACAGAAAGTCCCGAACAGGAGAAAAGCTCAACAAACACAAAGCCAAGCTCAGTCGCGGCAGAAGAAGACCCTATCAAGCTACGCATCATAAGTCTCATCAAAGATATATGCAATCCTGTGCTGTCGAAGAGACGTGCAATGGAACTACATATTCTCAAGCACAAGCAACCAGAACCTTTCCAGCAGACTGCTTTCTTCCACAGGGTGATGAAGTTGCTGGAACAATACCACTTCCGCTTGCCGGTGTTGCGGTTTGTGATTGATCTATTCGACAAGAGAGTGATGCGACGGATCGTGCTCGACGAAGAGTCAGACGACAGCGAGAGCGAGCATGATGAATCTGGACCTGAAACGAGAGCGAATGACATAAAATGGGCGTCCATGGAAGAGGGTTGATTGCCCTATCAGCATGAAAAGGGATGCCTTGATGCGGCGTTTTCGGCTATGGACTCGGAGGAAGGCAGGAGCAGGATTAGGACTAGGGCTGATACTTGCGATTGGAGTCTGTGGTGTTTTTGAGAGGACTGCCTCCAAGTGGTCAAATAAGACGACAAGGATGACCGTTCTTTTTGAGATCAAGGGAAATCGGTGATGATTCCGATAGTCAAGATATTGCCGGCGGGTCGTGCCGTCTGGTTCACCTTGATCTTGAGTTTGATCTTGCATCGACAGCAGGATACCAAGTACTTAGGACCTCTATATCAGCGATATATGAATGCTTGAAATCTATCGTCTGATCATTGCCATGCAAGCAGCGAAGAAGTCAATATGCCTCCACTACACAACCCTATCCGCATTAAGCTTAGTAATGCCCGCCGCGTCACATGCCGCGATCGTGGGAGGACTCAGGTTCCGACGATCGACCAGTATTGTGGTGTAATCATGACCTCAGATGATGTTGATATCAATGACGACCTCGTGTTGTGGTGTCCTTGGTCGTTATCACTATCATTGCCACAGTATACTGTAGACATTGTGAACGACCTAGGTCAAGAACTAAGGAGGAGGTCGACATTATACTGAATTTATCCAGCCCCGGAGCAGTATTGTGCCGCGGCCTACATCACCAGAGAGGCTGTCTGTAAGGTATGGCGTGCCTTGAACCTTCTTCTTTCATGACTTTGTATCCCGAGAGACTCCACCAGTATCCCCTCGGAAGTGACATCAAGATCTGTCAAGCATTTAACCTCGAGATATACTACCTCGAGACGCCTTCGGGTGCATGTCTTTCAGCAAAGCACCATTTCGAAATTAGGCACATCAATCCACCAGCAGTCGCTAACACTGCTCTCCGGATACAGATTGTCTATCCACACAGGACCACGCGTAGCAACTCACCCCTTTCTCTGATCGAAACAATCTGGGACTATACCGCGCAGAATATACCTCAGGCTCTCGGACTAGACAGTTCAGCAATACCATACCCCCATATGGGCCACGCAGCGGCAATACTTTCCAAAGTCATATGAATGAGTGTCTTGCAAGAATCAGGTCTACCCGCGATCACAGACGAGACATACTACCAAATTGAACAGGTGGACGCACAAGAGGTGGACGCAGAGGAAGAGTTCAAGCATCCCGACTTCATGACCAGGGATGAGCCGACCTCGGTCGTAGGAATAGCAGTTCCTACAATCTCAGATGGACATCAAGATGCAAGAGCACTCGTTCGACTGGTACAATGCCCGATGTGTTCTCTGCCACTAAGATCGCCAGTCACGTTACCTTGTGGAAACTCACTCTGCCGACAATGCCTGCCCACGTCACACACCAGGGAACATGTTACATATCCAGATGTCCAGAGTCGGCGACAGGCTATACAGTGTCCATTCACAGACTGCCATCAAGAGCATACCTTGGAAGATTGTGCTGTAAACGTTGTTCTTGCCAAGTTGCTGGACTCTATTGTCATTGAGGTCGTGCGCCAGCGGTCATCTGCAGGAGAGACACAGACAATGCTGGAAGAAGTTCCAGTGGTGAGAGAGTCGTCACTGGAAGGAGCATCGGAAAAGGTGGAAGGTCTTTATGGTCACTCGAGAACACTTCCTGGAGCACGACTGGCTTCAACATATACACTAGCGGAGATGGGCGAACTCGACTACGCGGCCGACGTCATCTACAGAGATGCAGAACCAGCTGCAATCGGTGCAGCATTAGACATGGAGCTTCTCGGTCAGCTGAAAGATGTTGTACAGAAAGACCTCGATTGTCATGTCTGCTACAACCTGATGCTGAACCCAGTCACAACACCCTGCGGTCACACCTTCTGCCGCAAATGTCTAGCCCGAATCCTGGACCACGCAGACATGTGTCCCGTATGTCGGCGGAATCTACCTCTACCCGCCTCACTCGCCACCCACCCAGATGATAGAACTCTCGCAGAGCTCCTTCTCGCCCTATGTCCAGAAGAAATATCCGCTCGCACCGAAGCCGCCAACGCCGAAGAACGTAGCGCACCCGGCGGCCTCGACACGGCCCTCTTCCTCGTCACTGTCAACTTCCCCAGCATGCCCGTGCTCTTGCACGTCTTCGAGCCGCGCTACCGCCTTATGATCCGGCGTGCCCTCGAAACGACAGGGCAATTCGGCATGGTCGCGCACAATCAGCACGGCCACCCGCAAGGCAGCATGGGCCGCACGCGGTTCATGGAAATGGGAGTGTTGGTGCAGATTGAGCACTTTCAGACACTGCCTGACGGCCGCTCGTTTTTACAGTGTCGAGGTATATCAAGATTTCGGGTTGTTGCTCACGGCATGCTGGATGGGTATGTGATGGGCCGGGTTCAGAAAGTTGAAGATATTTCCCTCGCCGAGGAGGAGCAGCTCGAGGCGCGCGAACTCGGCGCCACTCTGGCAATTCCGCCCACGGAAAATAACAACAACAACGCTATCCTCAACCTCGACCGCATATCGACAGGCGAGCTCTTCGCCATCGGTCAGAACTTTGTGCAGCGTGCCCGCGAACGAAGTGCGCCGTGGCTACAAGGTCGAATTATCGATGTGTATGGCGGCCCGCCGGACGATCCGGCGGTGTTTCCGTACTGGTTTGCGAGCGTGCTGCCGTTGCATGAGGATGAAAAGTATAAATTGCTGCCGACGATGAGTGTGCGGGAGAGGCTGAAGATTACGGCGAGGTGGGTGCAAAGGATCGAGGCGCAGAGATGGTATGTTTGATGATGTTCTTTCCTCTTTTCTTCGCTTTCCTTTCTGATCTCGAGGAAGATGGTGTGGGAGATGAATGTGGTAGCTTGAGAATCTGGCTCAATGCCTTTTGATAGGTACGCATACTGACCTGAGTGGAACTCCTCTGGAATTAGGTTTAATGCGAGCGCGTGTAATGTGTTATGACTCTCTTTCGGGGTGCTCTTCGTGGCGGTGCTGATTGCGAGGGTGTACGTGAGTTAGGCTGGCTGGCTAGTTGTCTGCATGGGCTGGCGGGCGGCGTGCTGCATATTGTGGAATGGTTCGAGGATATGTACAGGAAGAGTAGGGTGTACAACGCCATGTCGGACTGTAGGTTCTGAGGAAGGCATATTCTTCCGAATCAGATCAAGCGTTTCACCCCGGCATCAAGTTGACTACGATATGGCTATACTGCTATGTTTCATCACGAAGCCGTACCAGTACAAGTCCTCCAATCCGTCGACTGAGAATTAACAAACGCATATCCTCTATCTCCTACTCCCCCTCTCGACGCCTCGATCGTTACTGCTGACCTTGGATAGGTCTAAACAAGTGGCTCGCGCCTAGATGTATAGGCCCGGTCCATCATCCTTGGTCGTTGACGGCAACCGGCAGTCTTCAATGTCGTGCACGTGACGACTCATTGGTCGTGGGTTCAATACCCCGCAAAAATGAAAGTGGTCAGATCAGTCTAAGATTGAAAAGAGAGCATCAGCTCGATCTCAGTAATGCCCGACGCTATCCAGAAATCTGTTTATACATTCATGTTATGTATTTCTGTTACAGCGTCCTTAGATCGCCTGGCCGATATCGACGTGGACTCACCACAAAGCGTGGGGGGGTACGGGGAAAGTTGCGGAGTTTGCCCGGCTCGATGTGGCAATCCGAATTTCATCACATCCTGGTCGTTCCTTCGTCCCTTACATTCCTCACTTATGGTAGGTCACATGACATGAATGTATAAAGAGCAAAAAGGACGATACGTTTGCCAAAAGTAAATGTCTATGCAAGTGCCTTCTGACGGAGTCGAACTAAGCTGGGAATTAGATGAAGCTCGGAAGCTGGCACGAAGATAATCAAGCTCACCCGGCGACCTCGTCATTACTAGTGACGCGCTCTACCAACTGAGCTAAGAAGGCATGTTTAAGCTTAATTGGCTTGTGACAATCAAGCGGGTTTACAAAAATATAATACTTTATTTTGCATTACTTCTCCACAACATGCCTCGCTCTCCTCAAGCTAGCGGTTGACATGCCTTCTTGTCGCTCAGACGTACTGACGCTGGAAGGCTCTGCCACAGTCCAAATTGCTTGGGAGACTGGAAGAGTCCTTATATAAAGCATTTCGGGCGAGCACAGACAGGTACAATCAAGACTCTATAGACTCACACCGCGGGAATCCTTATCACTAGGTGAACTGACGCATGTCTACTCGATATGAGCTACTGTAGGACAGTCGCTTCGAGAAATCTAGCTGTGCGCCCATTCTGCTGTTCCTGGCTTCACAATCGACGAGTCATCAATCTGAAAGAATGGCCATAACTTTCGGGCACCTGAAACTGATCTGGTGTTGACCTGACTCTTGAAACAGCCCCATGGATTACTTCGCATTGCTAGCTTTTTTCACATAGCTACATGTCCTGCGCAAGTTTTCGAAGCTCTCTTCGTCTCTAGCTTCCTATCTTTGCTCTGTCGCATCACAGTACTCGGTATGGCTAAACGACCAAGTCTCAGCTACCAGCTTGATTGCATTCGACAGACAGGAGACTACGTTGAGTTCGACAAGGAGTTTACTGAACTAGGCAGCCTGCTCCACGACACTTCCAGCTCTCATCGCTCCGAGCCTAGCTCTACACCTCAACAAGACGCGCATCTCAATACCTACTACAAGTTCATCAAGTCTTACGACAAGTATCTGAGAGTCAAAGACACCGTCACCAACGCAGTTCTCCAAGATGCTGCGTTTCCACTCGAATTTGTCAAACTTGAGAAACAGCTCACACTGTAAGTCCTCAACCAGCCCCAGCATTACTGCCTTACTGACAGTTGCTTGCAGCTTTCTCGCCTGGGTGCACAAGCATGCGGAGCCGAGTGCCCACGCCGGTCTTATCCCTGAGGACGGCACACTCGCCCAATACTGGTCATCGATGCTGTTCTGGTCAGTGCGCATCTCCCGGGAGCGTGGTGTCGAGCCACCCAGCCATGGAAGGCTCAACTCGGCTCTAACTCAAGCCACTCAACTGCTCGAATCCCGTGGCGAGCAGCATGCTGGTCAAAAGCGTGAAGACGACATCCACGACAATGACGCGAAAGACACACTGAGTGACGCCGGCGCGAAACCAAGGATCAAGCGCACAAAGACACAGTCATCTCAAGCCGGTCACGAACACACAGACCCAACACCATTTCAGGCGTCCTCGATCCAGCCAACATTCACGGCGCGATTGTCACCGATCCTGAATCGATCCTGGCGTACTTTGCAGCACATCCGATTCCTGGCTCTCGAAGCGTAACAGTTGACGAAGTGATGCAATACTTCGTCGACAACCCACCTGCTGAAGCCCGGAGCATGCCGCTGGATGAAGCTTTGCAGTACTTCGTCGACAATCCAATTGATGGAACTAGAATGGCCACGATGGAAGACACACAAGCATGGCTCGATGCGGACAGGGAGCAGTTCATGAGGAAACGAGTGGGCGTGGAGGGAGTTGAGACACAGGGAGCAGAGGAGAATGAGACAGAAGCAGAAGATGACGACGAGTTCGAAGGATTCAGCGATTAAGACTAGCGAACGGGCCTTCCAGCAGTTTCTCTCGACGGCGTGAAGGTGTTAGGAGTTTCATCATTGACTCGGTGGACCTGCCATGGGTAGACGTGAAACTTTGTGTCCGGTTCAGCGAACAAGCCTGATCATCAATGATGGGCGATGGCCAGCCAAGTCATACAGGATGAAAGGTCGCTTTACTCAGATAGTCAAGTGAGGGAGCAATGTGACGCACGAATCATAAAAGCCAATGATTACATTCCACGACGCCCTTGCTTCACATTCCTCCCTTGCCTGCCTCGCCTCGCACTGCAAAGCACGTTAAACCACGATAAACCAAAGCAAGCAGCCCACTGTCAGACACAAGCATACGAATCTATCGTAGCCAAGTATTGCATCCAAGTCTGTGCCCGCCGATAACCCACGCCATCTGTATGTCCAAAACCCATTGTATCACCCATCCACTGTGCAAAGGTCCAGCATAAAGCAGAACCAATCTGTACACCCAATTCCCCTCTCACCACCACTCACACTCACTTCCTAGCCCTAGTAGATCTCCTAGGCTCACCATCATCAGTCGCGGCCCTCTTCTTCGGCTTCTCCTCCGCTTCCTTGTCCTTCTTCGCCTTTGCAGCAGCACCAACAATCTTCTGACCATTCTTGCCCGTAGCCTCAGCCTTGGTGGCGCCAGTCTTCTCCTTCTCCTCCTTGGCCTTGGCGGCAGCACCAGTCACTTTCTTGCGGCCGTCCTTCTTCTCCGCAGTAGCAGATTCCTCAGGCTCAGCAGCAGGAGCATCGTCCTCCGAAACAGCATCTTCCTTCTCCTCCTTCTCCTTCTTGGCCTGGGCAGCCGCGCCGGTGACCTTCTTACGGCCATCAGCTTTCTTAGCTGGAGCAGCAGCAGTGGCAGGCTCGTCCTTGGACTCCTCAGTAGGAGCGGCATCACCTTCCTTCTCCTCCTTTGCAAGCTTGGCCTCCGCAGCAGCGCCAGTCACCTTCTTGCCATCCTTGCCGGTAGTCTCAGCCTTGGTCTTCCTGCCGCCCTTCTTTGCGGGTTCGACTGTCTCGGCATCAGGCGTCTCAGCGTCTTCATCCTTCTTGTCATCCTTCTTGTTGGCGGCACCACCCTTGCGGCCCTTGGCTGCCTGGGCTTCTTTGCTGTTGCCATTGCCGGTGGCATCCTCGGTGTGTGCAGGCTCCTCGGTCTTCTTCGCACGGGATGGGCGCGCCTCCTTGGGCTCGGCTGGAGCAGGTGTCTCCTTCTTGCCGCGACCCTTGGCTTTGGTAGGGCTCTTGACCTCTGGCTCCGGTTCGTCATCCTTCTTCTCCTCGGCCGCAGCGTTGTCGTGGTTCGGGCCTTTCTTCTCAAGCTCGAGCTCATGCGCCTTCTTAACAATGGGCTTTCCACCCTGCGACAGCTTAACGGCCGGGTCGGACTCGTCGCCGGTCTTCTTGAGCTCGTTGCCCTTATGGCTCGTCGTGGTTATGTCGTGAGGCTTGACTTCTTCGACGGTGGCTTCGGGATGTCCGCTGCCCCAGGCCCAGCTGGCTGTATATATATGTCAGTGAGAGTTTGAGGCATAAGTGCACCACGACGATCTGAGAAGGTAGATGATTGAGAACTAATTCTCGGACATGCCGGCATTGCGCTATGAGCTTGGGCCTTGTGCGACGACCGAATCGCAAACAGGCAATCGCGGTGAGCAGTATGCGCCAGCTCGGCGCGTGAAAGGTCGCGATACACCATCGTTCGCGCATGATGGCGCATCAATCAGCGCATCTTCACAAAGCAATGCGCATGACGTCTTGTGGGGTTGACCTTTCACTGTGGAGATGCAACGACGCGACGAGGAACAGGCAGAGAAGAGAGGAAAGAGCGCAATCGACATACCCTTGTCACCAGGTTGAATCTCGTCTCCGGCCATTGCGATATTGATTGCGCGGCGCGTCTGTGTATGTTGATGAAGGCTGGGGATTTGAAGTTGAACCGAGTTTGTTCGAGTTGCGAGAGCTATCGAGTACGAGATGGAGTGGTTAGCAAGCTCTAGAGTACTTCACAAGCTAGGAGGTAGCAGTTCGAAAGTAGGCGACTCACGAGAGACGGAGTAAGAGTGATGCGACAGGAGGTTGTTGATGGGAAATACGAAGAGGAGGGCGGAAGACGGGATGTTATAGTGGTAGCAGCTTGCTTTGCTCTTAGCGCAGTCGCGCGGCCAGCTGACTGGCGCTCCCAATTGGAACTGAGCCCTGAAACGAGGCTCCCCAGCCCCCCATTGCCTACCCCTCCGTGATTGTCACACACCAAAACTCACATCTCTCATTGCACAATCACTCAGACAACCATGCCATGCTATGTCACCTGACCGATGCATGCATCACCAGGGTGAAAAGGCTGGACAACAGATCAACATTGTACAAGATGATCACACAGGACAAGAACAAATGCACTATGGCACATAGCACGACTCCAGAGCAGCTTCTCTCATTGCCTCTATCTGCCTAGCTAATCACACACCTGTCAAGCTGCCACCGAAGCTGACTTGTCTTCTACTTCTATTCGTTTCAAATGGTCGTCAATAGTACCTGCTTATTTTTGCGAGAAGCGCAAAAGCACTTTTCAATAAAACCCCCAGGAGAAAGAACGAGCCCCAGTAACGCCATGCAATGCAGAAATCTAATCGGGACGAAAGCAAGAGAGAAAGGATCGTGCCATCTCAAATTTAGTAATACAGTGATCAGTATGTGATCAAGTTGAGTCTCGTCCTGAGTGACGGCCGCAGAGGACTGCTTAGGTCTTGCGGTAATCTAGTATTTCATCAGCAAGTGTTTGGTGCAGAAGTGCACAGACGACATACCAGAAAGCACAGGAACCATCATCTCGAAGGCTTGGTAAATCTCCTCGCGAACCTTGGCACCGGTCAAGACAATCTTGCCGCTGACAAAGATCAGAAGCACAATCTTGGGCTTCATCATGCGGTAGATGAGACCGGGGAAGAGCTCGGGTTCATAGGAGCTGAACATGTGATGCTGAACAGCCAAGCCTTCAAGTCTAATGGGGAACTTGATGTCGCAAGAGCCGACAATGTTCTGAATCTTGAAGTCGGTGAACTTGGCGTTGAAACCGAGCTTCTGAATGATTCGAGCGAACTTGCGAGACGCAAGCCTCGAGTCATCT
>Ga0058702_10000228_pt1 | contig 27843 bp, 38 predicted proteins | sample AgamicOrSfe_FD_83781 | JGI IMG/M metagenome (GOLD analysis project Ga0058702, IMG submission 83781) | Agave microbial communities from Guanajuato, Mexico - Or.Sf.e | ecosystem: Host-associated > Plants > Phyllosphere > Phylloplane/Leaf | place: Guanajuato, Mexico | collected 2012-05-30 | reverse complement strand
CTTCAAATGTGTTCCTAGCTCTTTCGTGATCTCCCATATTGATCCAATATCTTGCTAGACTGACCCATAATATGCCTCGTTGATCAAGAAAACGTGCAATCCCACTTCTCACAATCTTATCGACGTTGATGCCCGTCTGAACACCTGTCTTGACTTCCCTCGCGTGCTCAATCAACAGCTCCAACATATCTGTCCAGAATTGAAACGGCCCTCTGGCATCTTTGCTTTTGAATTTCGGGTCGTTCAATATCGTGATGTACGTCTGTACAGCCTCAGTGTACTCGCCAAGCCCAACCAAGAGCTCAATAAACTCTTCCGCGTCTTCTGGGTGCACTTGCATATATCTGCGCCATATCCTGATTGCTGTCCGCCCTGACGCCGATGATGCGAACGGTCTGTACAGTGCCCATACTCGATTGTGCTGCGCCAGAGGTAGTGCCCGAAGTGCTCGATCGAAGGCGCGGCGCGTGAGTGTTAGTAGAGGTTGTTTCATGAGAAACGACAGATACATCTCCCATATCCGTGGCATTTTGTTCAGGAGTACCAATGCGCGCTCGAACAACGCGTTGACTTTGGCGAATTCCTGCGCATACTTGGCTGGATTCCTTCCTTTGAGATGTTTCGTGCGCATTTCTAGGTATCTCTTCCATAACTTGTACGATCGAGGCAGCGCTGCGCAAGCCCGCTCTAAGACAAATGCTTGTTCGACCAGACTGCCATATTGCCGCTTGTAGTTGATGTATTCTAACCAAGGTTTGAGGTGGCCTGGATTTCTCGAGATGTCCTGCTCATAGATGATGTCGTTCTCTGCGACAAGGAATAGACTTGAATCTGCTGATCGTTTTGCCGGCGTGAGTGGCGGCGGCGCAATGATCGTGCCTGGCATGGCAGTAGTGGGTATATTGTGCAAAGGGTGCAAAGCTTCACTATGAAGTCGCGATGGAGTTGTCTCTTCACTTTCTTCGATGCTAACATCGAAAGATCGCAAGAGCAAGTTGAGCCGGGAAGTAGCAGGGTAGCTCACAAGTAATCGGGTCCAAATTCACAAAGTTCACCTTTGCTCCTGAGCAGCGCGCTTGCAAGTCTCAACCTGGTCGGCATTCGTCACAACATCATCATGCCACCCCAACTCCACATGCAGAATCTCTTGAAATGCGAGCATTCATTCTGTTAGAGGCCGGCGATACAGTTCGAGGCTATGATTGCGCTTTCCGGTCGAGACTAGGGTCATGCTTTAGTGGTATGATTGGAGGCGTCACGAACTGTAGCACCATGCACATGGTGCTGGTGTGATCTACGCGAGAATCTTCTTAAGCATCAATACGATATCATGCTGTCATTGACAACTCTCGTTCGAGGCTCACTAGCTGCTGCCAATCACCTTATTCCCGCCAACCCGATCCGCTTAGCAGAGAGTATTACCACATCCCTCTATCCACTCACTTTCATTCTCTCACGCCACCCATAGAAGCATGTAGCTTCCGCTTCCGTCACATCATCCTATACCCCCGAGCTAGGGTCGCTCTTCTGCAGGTATCTGTTGATCAAACTTCAATCCACTCACCCGGTATCCTCATTCTCCGCCCGAACCGTGCCAGCAGCATTCTTTTTGTCCCTCGTGACAGCATCGCTAGGCACGCCACTAAGTCTGTCCTTACCCGTCCTGCCCACACTCATGTCAACCGTATCTGTGGTAGACGGCCCGCGAAAACCAGTGTCTGAGGCGGATCTGGTAGAAAAGTTAGCTAAAACAGCACCAGATCCTCCATTCAATTTCGAGGCATCGGCAGAGTTCCAGTCGGAGGCGACGAGAGGCTGATCAGGAAGCGGGAGGTTGGCTTTGCGCTCGTCGATGAGATTGGTCTTAGACTGTTGATTGGAAGACTCGGTGTGGTATTAGCTCCTGAAAGGAACGAGTGCATTGGGAGAGGTACCTCTTTGGACACGTTGTGAGTTGTCTTGTACGCTTGATCAAGCTTGCTAGGCTCGTCTGAAAGCTTGTCGGAGGTTGGTGCCATTGCTGTGAGGTTGCGTTTGGATGTTTGCTCAGTCATGATGACGGCGGTGGAAGACAATGGAAATTCGATGTGTGTGTTGATTTGCTATAAGTATCAATAAAGGTTGGGGTCGGCTTTGCTCTATGTCATGGTGTTTCCATCGAAGCCGACAGGACGACGAAGACAGTGCCGGAGACGGGAAAGTATGAATGCCGATGCTAAAGTGAACATGGCATTTCAAAGTGCTCGACGACGATGTCGAAACGGCCTTTATCAGGCGTGTAGTGCTCTAATAACATGGCCTGACCTGAAACGATGACACAAATGAGGCAGCTATTGTCACTGTGATACATAGCAACGTGAAAGGAGGTCCGGACGAGGAGAGACTCCACATACCCATTGCGACACCTTTCTCATGACTTCCTCCACGACACACGAATATCGCAGGGTCGGCTGGCGTGAATATTGAGTCGAATGATTGACCTTTTTGAAAATCTTCGTCCTTCTTGTTAGCCATTTGCCACAAGATTTCATGCCAATCCGAGCGCGGGCGCTCTGTTCTTCAATGGTCCCAGACGTCACCTTTTCAACTTGTGCTACTAGACACCTAAGGTATTATTAACTCATCGACGTTCACCATCACAACTTGCTGTGCCCGGCCTGTTCGCTGCGGTACGCACCGAGTTTAGTCAGAGTAGCGGCAGATGATGCTATTGTGAAGTCTGTGGCCATGACAGCCCCCTCAACCTCAGACCAGCGTCCTCTTCACGACAGCCGACCAGTTCGTCAAAGCACCCTTACCTGCCTATGTAGAGATGGCCCGAAATCCTACTTTTGACATGTCTCAGTACGCGCTGGAGATCTAAGGAGCAGCATGCGTTGGCGTTGCAGTCTCTTGACTATCAGGCAAATCCTCCGCTGCTCCGGGAGAAGGTCTCCATACGAATTCGCGCCTCGACGTGATGCTAATCGAGCAACATCCTTTCCGTTGTAGATGTGTTTGCAATGCGCATTTAGAGCTCTTATGCAACATGCCGACGGCGGGATATGCATGAACTCTAAGATTAAAGTTTGCTACCCAGTGATCAGCATGATTGAAGACCAATAAAGGTGAAATGCTTCCTGCACGCGTCGAGAGGAACTCCTATGTAAGGGGCACTCATGCTGACGACCTGTGACGAATTTCATACTCTCATTTCGTTTCAGTTCATGCATCTCGACGTAAGTGGAGCATGGATGAGCAAGCTCGTTGACAATGGGTGACGAGTTGTGGGTATTCCTCTACGTGGCAACGAGTGGAGTGCTCTATATAAACCTGCCCGAGCTCTTCACTTTTCTCCTCTCTCCAACCCATACTCACAAGTCTCCAATACCTTCTCATAAGACCAACAGTTACGACACCACCATCTCCAGCAATTAACTAGACTATCATCATGAGGACCTTCACCAGCCTCAATGTCCTGCTGGCCTGCGGCCTATTCCAGCAGGCTTTTGCCAGTCCCTACAAGTACAAGATCCAGGAATTTGACGACGGTGTACGTCAACATAGTCCTGGCAACAAGGTTCATCATCACTAATGCAACACCCACAGTTCGATGACCTCACCGCCAACCCCGTCTCTGCCCTGAGCACAGTCGGAGTCTACCACGGCCTCAACTACAGCGAATTTAACCTAGCCAAGCTTGATCAAACAACCGGCGCCGCAGTCGAACCTTCCAAGCCCAACGTCATCGCTTTCGAGCTCGAGAACGGTCTCGATGCGGGCCAGGTCGGCCTCAACCCTGTTGCGTCCGTCACCACAGCATCCGGCACCAAGTACTTCGATCTGCTATCATTCTTCTTCTCCTGCTCGTTGGACCAGGCTCAGTCTGCCGTCACGACTAACGAGGGCTGTGACATATCCGTCACTGGATACAATGCTGCCGGCAAGATGGTCGGCGAGGGCTCTTTCAACTACGCCCCTACCTCTTTGGTCAACCCTCCTTTTGTCAAGGCTGTGCTGCCGAGCACTTTTGTTGGATTGGTCAACGTTACATTTGCTGTGTCGACTGCTACAGTGGCTACTTCTCTGACTGCTGTTGGATTGGACAACATCACCCACATCAACTACTCTTGAGGACAGTCAGAGCAGCCACGTCTGGAGGGAGGGAGGAGGGGACGCGGGTGTAGAGAGGACGATCAGTCGACACTCTTTTATTTTGCGCATTATGCATATAGGCGATTCTTCTGTCAAGTTGTGGAGTCATGTTCACGATGTTCTGCATATGTTAGAGCTTGCTGACGACCTTTGACTTTTCCCGACATTGCATGATGAGATGAGGGGGTTCAGATAGAAGTAATGGATATACATCACAGCTTTGGTGATCTTCAGGTCACAAACCTTCTTTGAGTACTTTGTGCCCAGCACCTTCTCACTGCTCAACATTGCCATGCAGCCTTCTCTTAACGAAGCACGCACAATATCCTACAATGTAGCCATCCGCAACGAAGTCTCTGTGTGTCACTTCGGCGGGAGGAATAGATGACGCTGTATAGCCTTATGCAGACTTGATCATGCCCGTGCGGATAATCACGATATACCAGTGCTGCCGGCATGTAAGCTAGCTAGGTATACCAGGTTTCTTACGTGTGTCAAGCCTTGACATTAATGCAGCGTGGCGTTGTGGTGCCACCTCATGAGGATAGTTACAGTAAGCCATTATGCCGGCTAAACTGTGACATTCGACATGTCCGTCCACACCCCCTCGCCAACCCATTCTCCGCTGCATCGTAGGCAAGCATGTCTCGCGCTTCGACATTCTACACGTCGACAAATGGCGGCGGCGCGTCTTCCACAAATACCGGAGCACAAGACGCGTCAGGGGGTGCACACGAACGCCCGTACTTTGAGGTGCAGCGCGAAGGGCTGATGAGGGAGGTTGGCAGTGTAAGTCTGTTTGATATGTGCTGCGTGGTTGTGATCATATCGGACAGGTGAACGAAACGTGGGAAGAGTTGCGGGATGCATTGACTTGAGTGGAAGGAACGAGGAAAAGTACAAGTGACTACGCCCGTGAACATCTAGAGCTGTACATATCAACACAAACATCCGTGCTTCGGGAAACAGGGCGTCTCGCCACTGCCTCAACCATACACTTTTATCGCCTTCATCATACGCATCCCAGTAGCAAAGACCAAAGCCGAACGCACTCTAACAGTCCTAACAGAGCATGGAATCCGTCCTCCAGAACATCAACAAGCTGAATCGCAGCCTCGAAGGCATTATTTCGGTGAGTAGATCTATCAATCACGTCGCCCCGCCTGTTTGACTGCCTCATCCACCTCACTCCCTCACCTCACCCATCCCTCTCTCGCCCCGGCACCTGCGCAACCCACAAGCACCCTTCACCTCTGACCTTCCCGCAGGTTGGCAACGAATTCTCCTCCGTTGAAGCTCTATGGTCGCATTTCGAGAACGTTATGGCCAAAGACGGCAGCAGTGGCGCCGACGGTGCTGGTGCAGAAGAGGGCGGTCTGGCCGAGGACGAACCAGAAGCTGCGCGATAGAACGTGTGGATAGCTTGAATGAAGAACATCGTGTGTCGGGAAGGAGTAGGAAGTGAAGATTGAAGGTAGGCACATTTGCGACGTCGAACAGGGGACTGGCTCATCTCCGGGTCGGAAGTGGTCGTGGGACGTGGCTGGTGGAACGATTGGTGGTATGATGGATGACGAGCAGGACGCGCAGAGGATGGTCAGTGGACTGCTGATCATGTGCGCTTTGAGCACGGATGCGGCGTACGGTGTGAAAGCAGCTTTGCTGTGTGAATGGCGTTCTGGTATACCCACTTCGGCATGCAGGAGACTTGAAGTCCGTGGAAGATGCACACATAGAGTCACGAAACGAAGTAGTAAAAAAAGTCGTCTACTTCCTGCCACCTCGCACGGGCTTTTCTAGATCGACCGAGGATACTATGCTGTAACATCAAGCAGCTAAAGCAAAAGAAAAAGGCAGTCATCCTTTTTGCAATCACCCTCAGTGTTCTACAACCTCCTTTCTTGTCTACGTCGCGAGCACTTTGCTCTTCCAAGTCCCATCTCTACCGCTGCAGGTCGGCATGCTGGATACCTTGACAATGTTTTCAGTCCTCGTCAAGTAGGAAACGATATCCTGCAACCAGTCATTGACTGAGTCCAAAGCACGCTTGAGCGTGGCGCCCTCCTGCTGAGCTCCGACAATCTTATCAACCTCTACCGCCTAGATTCGGTGGTTCAGCAGAAGGATTTCTAGATTGGCCCTCTCGCGGTCATAGCCATCCAGCATCCTCACCTATCCGATGACTTGGCCTATGGATCCGTCATGTACCACCTTTCCTGACAATCTTAATACCACTATCCGGCAACGAAGACATGTCCGCCTCCTCCATCGAGTCATCGTCCTCGTCCGCCTTCGCAGAATACGATGCTCTCACTGTCTGCGCCGCACTCCGTGGTGCGCCGGCTTTGCGCTTCTCGACCTTACCCTCGGCCTCCCACATCTTCCTCTCCAGCTCATCAAACTCCTCCCTTCTGTCTATCCAGCGTTCCTCGATGTCCCTGACCTCCATTGTCTTTCCCCCACCCTCACTTACTGCGACTTGCCACACACTCTCGTCAGCACCTTCTGTGCCGCCGAAAGCGTATCCACTGGCCCGGTCAATCGTTCGTAGAAGTTGGAGCATCGAAGAGCGATCTTCCACGGCTAGCGTCTCAAAGCCGACAAGTCCAAACTCCTCCACCAATTCCACAACTGCTTCGTTTAATGCCGTGAACTTCGCCGATCCGCCCTGCTCGCTTTCGAGATGTGGTAATAGGTGTTCCAACGACCTAGCTTCGGTGTAGAAGTCCAGTGGTAATGGTAAAGGCGGCTGGGATACAAGGTTATCAATCTTGGTAAGGACATTCAGATGTGGCAGATCCATTTGTAGCATGCTTCGCAATGACAGTATCAATGTACTGATGTAGAGTGTCGGCATGGTCAATGCGTATGAGTCTGTCAGGTGCAGCACTACTAGCTACAGTGAAAACTATCAGTTATGCTCTTCTGCTCGAGTGCACATCAATGTGGAAGAGGAGGCGGACTCTGTACCCGAGCTTCTGCAGTCGAAAGAAGATATTGCGCAGGGAGTCATGATGCGTAAACAGCTCCACCTGTCCAGGACAATCGAACAAGATGTAATCGTCTGCACTGACTGCGCATCAGTCTTTGTGTCCCTTAGTTCCATTCTTCTAAGCGCAGACAACCTTTCAGCTCTTTCAAACCACTCTCAAGCCATTCAAAATTATGTTCGAGCTCCTCCAAGGCGTACAGCACTCCACCATTCGGTCCAAGCTCTTCCGCTTCCATAACTTCATCCAAAGGTACCAGATCTCGCACATCAAGGGCGGCAGGATAAGAGGTGTGGTCGTTCGCGGGGTCCAGATTTACCACTGCGCACTTGCGCTCAAGCGCCGCAAGCATCTGCTGCATGCCATCACAGTATGTCGACTTTCCGGAGCCTGGTGGACCGATGATGAGCTGCGCGAAAGGCATCCCGCGCGGACGTGGTGATGGTTTCAGACTGTTGCGATTCAAGTCCTGAAACATTATGAAGTCCAAGTCGTGATAACCGTTGTCACGTGTATCATCAGACAATAGGACCTGAGTCTGCCCTGTTTTTCGACGAGAGAACGACACCTGTATGTGCTATCGCGGCATCACTGTTCTTTCGAAATCGAGTCGTGCTGGCCCCGTGTCTGAAAAGAAAGCAAGTTTTGACGTGAAGGTCGTGCTAAAAGTGCCGCCACTCATTCCGATTCCGGACGTATTCCATCTCCACAACCATGCCTTCCAGTGAGTGTGATTCAGCAAACCTGCTGCTTTCTGTCTAATCTGGTAATAGCTGTATACAACTTGTCTCCAGCACCAGAAGATGCACTTTCGGCAGCCCAATTCTCGCCGACGTCCTACAAGCTTCTAGCGGCAGCTTGGGACCGTAATGTCTACCTCTACGATGCGCAGCAAGGTCTTGACACGAATCTACTACAGACTTACCAGCATCGCGCCCCTGTCTTGGACGTTTGTTTCGGTGAGGACGAAAGTGTGGCTTACAGTGGCGGCCTCGACTGGGATGTGAGAAGGTACGCCGGAGACTGTATATTATTGTCCTCTATAGATTGCTAAGATCTACAGGATTGACTTACAGACTGGTGAGCAGACTGTGCTTTCTAGTCATGCGATGCCCGTCAAGTGTGTTGCCTACAGCCCGCAGCATAGTGCACTCATCTCCGCGTCATGGGATAAGACACTCCATATCCACCACACACAGCAGCCCGACCTCGTTCCAGCTACTGTGAATTTGCCCAACAAGCCATTTGCAATCTCACTATCTCCAACGAAGCTCATAGTGGCTCTTGCTGACCGCGCCACCATCATCTATGATCTGGCAACCCTGGTTAATACAGCACGCCAGGCCTCTCAACCACTACCAAACACAATTGATGTCCCACCTTTTCAGCAAAGAGAGAACAGTTTAAAGTTCTTGACGCGCGCGGTTGCAGCCATGCCGAATGACGAAGGATATGCTATGAGCAGTATCGAGGGTCGTGTATCAGTGGAGTGGTTCGATGATAGCGAAAAGTCGCAAGCACGGAAATATGCCTTCAAATGCCACCGTCAAACTGCTCCGGCAGACCCAGAAGATCCAGATGGTGAATCGATGGCCATTGTTTATCCAGTCCACGCCTTGTCCTTCAATCCAGTTCATGGCACATTCATCAGCGGAGGAGGCGATGGAGTGATTGCCAGCTGGGACGCTGTGTCGAAAAGGAGACTTAAACAATTCGCAAAACTTCCTGCCGGCGTGGCTGCAACTTCATACTCTCACGATGGATCGCTCTTGGCTATAGCTATCAGCTCTGGGTTCGAGGAGGGAAGGGAGGACGAGATAGCTCAAGGACCCTTCACCGTCGCTATCCGAACAATGATTGATGCAGACACGAAGAGCTTTGGCTCAAAGAAATAGGACTCTGCGAATGATGCGACTAATGCATAGTCTGCTCCGCCATCGCCGTCACACCAGCCGAGAGCGTTGCTATAAATCGACACTCTGCCGCCGAGCGGTGTGCAACGAATGTCAGCCTCACAAGGCAGCAGAACCTGAGAAAATCAAACGAGTGGCACAAAAGAGTATTGACATTATCTGTTTTGAATCGTGTTGCGCACCTATCAACCGAAAGAGGATAAACGCCAGCATACATATGCATACATGATGGTACAGTGGCAGGGTCGTGAAGTCGCAGACTCTTACTCCACACCAGCTGAGCTACCAGCTTCCGAACCACTTTCCGCTCTTCCAGATGTGACATTGTCATATGCGACCATTTCCGCGAGAAGGTCCAGGATGGGCTATGGATAGTCAGTACGAGTGCGAAGAGGCAGAAGAGGACGTTATGGCGTACTTTTGGGACTGTCTTGTCATATATCTGGAAGATATTGTCAGTAGATGCAGAATTTAGATGGCTCGAGTAACCAGATCACGTACCTTCATCAGCTCCTTGGGTTGTGGGTAGACGCGTAGCGCCCTGAAGAAGCACACAGCGGCCTCTTTAGACATGCCACCTAGATACTCCTTAGTACTCTTGCTTGTGGCGAAGATGGAAAACCTAATCTCGGATTGACATACTCTGCTGGCACAACTGCTCGCCCTGTCCCACCTCCTGCATAAAGAAGGCCTCCTTCTCATCCGCATCTGTCGGAAATCCCTCCTCGTTTGCCTCATCAACCAGATCCCTCAGCTCCTGCCTTTCCTGTTTCTTCGAGCTCTCTGCCTCGACCTTGGCGACCTTCGCCTGCTTTTTCGACTCGCGCTTCAAGTTGCGGCGGAAGTCGACATCGTGCCGTCGGCGGTAATCGAAGTAGATGGCGTATGCTAGGGCTCCGGTCACGATGGTACCTATCGAGGCGATGACGATTGTGCTCGTCCTAGGAGAGTTGGACGACATATTTTACAGGCGGTGGTGGGCGCGATTCGCTGTAAGATAGGTCCAGTGGCAGAGTCTGTATGCGCTCGACAAAGATGAGCTAAAGATGTGCAAATGAGAAGATGAATTGTCAGTTGCGTTTTGATGTTGATTCGAGATTGAGCATGCGAGTAGCCGAACAACTTTTTGCGTAAAGGACGTTGGCCGTAGCTCGATTTTGAGCTCCGCGAACCAAGGTCCACACATCTCCGCGTTTCAAGTTGAAAGTTGACGACATCGACACGTTATACTTATACATCTGATTCTCGACGTGGAAGCTTCGCTACAGGTTATACACACTCTTACCCGTAGAAGATGGAGGAGAAGAGGGGGTTCTCTTTGCGCAAGAAAGGTTCTCTAAGACCTAAGATCAGTGCGCCGCGACAAATCAGCGGGCCCGTACCTACACAACTATCCTCGATCGCGGAGCGGCCTCGAGTACAAAATGGCCAGTCCAGCGGCCCAACCTTAGTCATCCCTCGAGAAAGGCCTGGCGTCTCGACCGAGAAATCTGCAGACTATATCAAGCGACGATACTCGACCTACAACCAGCTCCCAACAACATTCGACGCGCCAGAAGTTCCCAGCTTGCCCGGACAGGCTGCTCAGCCTCCTCCTCGAGATGCAAGACGCGTGGGCAATGGCTCGAGTGAAAAGCCCGTGCTCGATGCGAGCGTTTTGCAAGATCCCGACCTTCGTGCTGAGCAATACGTCGCTCAACTACTGGCCAATGCAACAGAACAAGAGATCCGCGACTTTCAACAAGATTTAGGACGTGTTCGGAATCGAACATCTACGGATATACAGCAAAATGTCTATCAGAATCGCAATCAGTTCATCAAGATCAGTCAAGAAGCAGAGAAACTCAAAACCGAGATGAGGGCATTGCGAGGACTGATGTCTGATCTTGAGAACACCTTAGCCCAGACAAATGCAGCGCTTGGAATTAACACTGGAAATGTCAATGCTCGGAAATACGCAAATAGGAGTTCCGTCGCAAACTTAGAGGCCATGTGGAGCACACACTTGCAGGAACTTTGGCGACGCGTCGAGGGATCGCAGAAGTTCTTGCCAGCTATCGCGGGACGACATGTTGTCCATGAGTCCGGTCGATGGGTAGAACTTAATACAGCTACTTGGAAACCTCGACGGAGAGTGCATCTCATCATGCTGAACGATCATCTACTGGTGGCCACCGAGAAGAAACGAGCCGATGCGCCTCCGACTCCGGACAGGAGCAAGCAGGGTACATCTAGTGCTCAGCAGATACAACTCGTTGCAGACCGCTGCTGGCCCCTGCAGGAAGTAGAGATGGCGGATCTATCAGTAAAATCTAATGACCGGCCACTTAGTGGTGACACATCGGCACGACCAACCACTCTCAACGCTATCAATGTCCGCTTCGGCACAGAGTCCTACACATATGCCGTCATGGACCCGAACAGTAATGAGAAAGCTACATTACTGGGTAAGTTCCGCAAAGAGCTTGCCGTGTTAAGACAGTCTCTTCAGAACGAGAACGCCGAAGATCGCATGCGAAGACAATCAGGTGGTCGTCACATGTCGATGCAGGCCGATGGCATTCTGAATGGCACTTCTCACCACCGTGGGGACAGTTTGCATGCCTTGAATGGCAGCAGCGGCACCGTCCAAGGCCCTCCCATCACAGATCTCGAAGGTCGCACCCAGCCTTTTCGTTACCTCGAGGCATTAGTCGACGCTCTTGACATCGATATTGCGCTCCAACGCTTCGCACCCGCCGTGGACACCGTCGACAAACTCCGCGCGATCGCAGCTCTACCAGCTAATGCTTCGCATACCGCCTGCCGCGCTCTGGCTGATGTGGATGCTAAAGCACGGGCCGCTAAACTTGCTCGCCTTCTCCTGAACCAGATGGTGGACAAGTCGTCATTCGCCACTGCCACCCACGAACTGGTCGCATGGCTGACACGCCTAGGCTTCGAGAAGCAGGCTGCGGAGGCGTATCTCAGCGTGCGCAGCGACGTTGTTCGGGAGCGGTCCACAACTTGTACGAACACTGGAAATTTGGCACAACATTTGTATGAGCTGTCATATGTCACGTTCACGCTGCTGCGTAACACGTTGTCTATATTCCAGGGCTGCTTTGGCCCGACAATGTCGAGCATGGCGGTACGTTGGGCGAAGGAGCATGTTGAGGGGTTTAATGGAGTGCTGAAATTGCAGCTGGGCAGTGAGGATGTTGGTGCAGAGGAGAGGAAGGAGTGTGTTGAGAGAGCACGAGAAATGGCGGGGGTGCTGGAAGAGGTGGGCGTAAGCTTTCAGGGCATTGTTGGGAGAGGCGTGGCAGGATTTGAGTAGATAGATTGTGGTATGCATGGGTTCAGGTATGTTTGGTCAAGGTTATACTGCAAATTAGGGACGATAGCATGATGACGTGTAAATGCAATGATGTTATGATGTGAAGTCCTCGAGCATGATATCACGATCCTCAATAATCCAGTATATCATGCCGTATTGACTCATTGTGAAGTGCGTAGCATGCCCGGCAGGTATCAAGTCGTGATGGCAGAACTATGTGGTGGCGACCACCCGTTCACAAATACCACCAACTTGACACATATTGCTTCTCAAAGTGAGACCACACATCATGGACATCACCAAGAAGATCGACCCGAACACGCTATTCTCAGCAAAAGACCAAGTCATCGTCATCACCGGTGGCGCAACCGGTAACAAACTGTGAAGCAAAACATGCAGAGCACCATGAACGCTGACGCCCCTCCAGGCATCGGTCTCGCCTTCGCAGCTGCTCTAGCTGGCTCGGGCGCCAAGAAGGTCTGCGGTCACACTAGCCCAAGATGCAGAGTCCCCTCTGCTTACCAGTGCCGTAGGTGTACCTCCTTGGTCGCCGACTGGAGGCCCTTGAGAAAGCGGCATCGCAACTGGACCCGGAGATTGTTTCTGCCATTCAATGCGATGTCACGAATGTGGACTCTTTGACCGCAGCTGCCAAGCAAGTTGAGCAGGAAGTTGGATATATTGACGTTCTTATTAACAATGTGCGTGTATACAGAGGATGTCCTCCGGACGCTCTACATCCTGCCTCATAACCACTAACCACGTCTATCCAGGCGTGAGTTCCAGCACGACCATCGCCATACCACTCTCGACACTGTTCTAACCAGCTACAGAGGCGTTGGAGGCCCACAACAGGTAACATAGGACCGTGCAGAAGTAGGAACCAGTTTGACGTGTGTGATTAGACCGACATCTACACCACCACAAGCATCACCGAGCTCCAATCGATCATGCTTCGCGGCTCCTCCGACTGGGACAACGCCTTCCACACCAATACCGTCGCCGTGATCACTGTCTCCGGAGTATGCATGCCGCCTCCTATTCGATTGTCTACACCACGGCACTTCATCATCTGCTAACCACCGTCCAGGCCTTCCTCGTCCTCCTCGATGCCGGCAACACCCGCCGCGGCTGGGTTCAAGGCAAGCGTAAGATCCACGAACGAGCGAAAGGTGCCACAGGCTATGATATAAACGACACTCGCACCAGTCAAATCATCACAATCGCGAGTATCAGCGGCTTCAACAGGCAGGTCACGGTTGGATTTGCCTATTCGGCGAGCAAGGCCGGGGCTGTGCTGCTAGGAAAAACGATGGCTCATTTTCTGGCGCCGTGGGGGATCAGGAGTAATGTTATATGCCCTGGACGGTTTCCTGTGCGTATATCGTCTTACTCGTCTCTTACCGGGAGGTTGTGGTGTGAAGACGGAAAGATGTGCTGATATATGTTTGACATCTAGTCGGAGATGACAGAGGGAGCACCCACGATGTTCCCAGTTGACCAGATACCATCAGGCTCAGTTGGGGGTTTCGAAGACATGGCTGGTACAATCCTAGCTCTTGTTGGTCGATCCGGGGCGTATCTAAATGGCAACGTGCAGGTATTGGATGGCGGACGATTGAGCGTGATGCCTGCCACGTACTAGTGCCTGCTGGCTTCACTAGGTTGTGGTGACCTTCAGTGTAGACCCAGGCACTGGCAGCATGATAGAGGACATGACAGAAGAGAAGGAAGGGCCAGGCACGTTGCATGCTAGGTAAGTCTTCCGAAACACCGAGGGCGAGAACGAACCTAGGAGTAATGCATGACACTCCGTTTAGACTCCATGGACTCGGACGACATCTCCTATTCCTGAACTCTACACCAATACGTAACCAGCTGACAAGCTTGCGAGCGTACAATAGATTCATGGAACGTCATTGTGTCTGCGCCGGGCATGCATGTATTATCGTCAAGCTTTTCATCTCATCTGAAGGCTTCTTCGCGTGTGTGCGTGTGCGTGTGTATATCTGTGCTTGCAGTCCAGACAACCAAGAAGCTAAGGTAGTAAACATGAGATGAGGTTAGCATCATAGGAGTCTGAATATGAAGCACTTGGCCATGGAACGATTTCGGTTGTCAAAGCGTGGCGGCGGACGTTGAAGTCCGTTCAATTCCCAGAAGAAACCGTTTTCGTCCGAAGAAGTCCAAATCTGGGAAGCACGAGCGGCGCATGCGGATTGTGCACGCGCGTGCGCGATGAAACATGAGATGAATACGAGAGACAGGATGCACACGAGAGAGGTGAAACACCGTGAGACCTCCGAGTAGAAGATGCAAATATCAAACACAATCACAACCATGCACGAAAAGAAGCGGCGTAAAGGGCTTGAACCTTGTCCGGCAGTGGCGGAACATGGGGCGTCTGGTAGATGAGCCCCATGCCCGCCTTGAGTCTTGACCTCCACGATCCATAGTAATGAATCATATATTACTCTTAGCAGTCACCCTACCACGCATCTGCAAATGGAAATCTCAAAAGTCTTTCCATCTGAACTAGAAGGTTAAAGTGGATGTGCCCCAGCAGAAAGCAGATTAGTGCAGCCTCGAAAACATCGGAGAATGGACGAATGTGGTAAGGTGATTATCCAACGACATGTCCTCTTTTCACCTCGTCAACTCGTCAAGCCTTTTTTCTTCTCGCCACGACACCTCAATCTCGAACTGAACCAAGGGAGTTTGTCCCTGCGGCTCCGCCCGACTCCATGCGTCCACATCTCCTTCTATGCTTCTCTGTTGCTAGTGCCGGCATCACGGCCAAGACGCTTTCATTCTCTTGTCTTTGCTGTTTGGTGACACATCTCGGTCTTTCCAAGACGCCCTTAACCCGTCCAGCAGCCTCGCCTGATTGGTGCGTGTTGACCTGGCATGATCTTTGTGAAGCCGTGACCAGAGCGCGTGAGCTGGCGGTTCATGTAGTAACCAGGTTGAGCATATCCTAGCCGTCATCTCATGCTCGTCCAGCATGCCAATGTCTCCATGCATGACATATTCCATCCCGCAACGTCCTTCCCGAGCTCAGGCTATCCCAGAAATATCAGACTTCTCCTCGCGGTATGGTCGGTGGAGAGGGGACCTCATCTCGTCTAGTCCAGTCGGTCGGCTCCTCAGTCAAATGCAAAGCCTGTTCCACATCATCTTTCTCTTCTTGTGAGGTAGCAGCCACCTCCACCTTCGTTCAGCTCATTTCACTCTCGTTCGTTCGTTTGTTCTCACTCACACTCGCTTTTCCACATTACTGTCGTTACAGGCTTCCCAGCTACATCCTCTTCGGGCAATTGCTTACACTCATAACAATCCCGCCACATTCGCTAAGAAAGCTTCGCTCGTTCGACATTGTGGATCTCAGCATACACCACAGTAACATATCATCACTACTATCATCATACACATACACGATAGCATCATGACGAGACTATCATGGCAGACGCTCTGCTATATCAGCATCACCTTCCTCGTCTTCTTCTTCACAGTGTCACACATCCATTCGACACCGCGACAAGAACCAGCACGAGTAGGAAGAGCACTAAGACCACGACACGCTCTCGCCGAGCCATCATCGGACGCAGCCGCCTCTGCTTCACAGTCGTTATACCCCGGTGTGAGCGAGCTTCACAAGAGACGTCTTGCGAAGAATGCAAGACTTGCTAAGAGGGGAAATGGGGATGTAAACAATGGGAACGGGATTGGCAATGGCAATGGCAATAACGGGAATGGCAATGGCAATAACGGGAATGGAAATGGCAACAATGGCCCTTCTTCCAGCACGTCTTCGTCAAGCTCTGTAAAGCTCACGACAAGCACTTCTTCCTCAGCTTCGCCCACGACGACGAGTTCGTCCTCATCCTCCAGCAAGTCTTCGTCGAGCTCTGTACAGCTTACGACAAGCACTTCTTCCTCAGCTTCGCCCACGACGACGAGTTCGTCCTCATCCTCAGCAAAGTCCTCTTCCTCTTTCTCTTTCTCTTTCTCGATCCCCTCCTCCTCAGCATCATCATCATCTTCATCAACCAAATCCACGACACCCGCAACGACGACATCCTCCGCCTCCTCAAGCAGCAGCTCCTCCTCATCCTCTGCCGCAACAACAAGCAGCTCTTCCTCAGCTCCAGCCCAAACATCAAGCAGTAGCAGCTCCTCCACCTCCTCCTCACCATCATCATCTTCATCAACCAAATCCTCGACACTCGCAACGACGACATCCTCCTCCTCCTCCGCAAGCAACAGCTCCTCCTCATCCTCCGCCGCAACAACAAGCAGCTCTTCCTCATCTCCAGCCCAAACATCAAGCAGCAGCAGCAGCAGCAGCAGCAGCAGCAGCTCCTCCACCTCCTCCACTCCGACATCGGAAACCACATCTTCCGCAACAACCGCAACAATAACCACCGTCTCACAGTCAGCCGGTCCCTCCACAACCAGCAGCACAGAGCTCCAGACGGGAAGCGTCACACGCACGCATGCGAACAGCAAACGAGCGCGACCGACTGTATTGAGGGCGTAGTGGTTCTTTCGTATTCTTGAGTTGGCAAGGCGTATATTTCTTTGGGATCAAGGGACCTGGAATGGGAAAGGCATTGGGACGGCGTTGATACAGCCAGATATCTATCATGGGATGGCGACAGGCGAAGCTCGAAGCAAGAGCAAGAGTATATACCGTACCTAGGACAGCTTCGTTCAATCGACCTACGCACGACAGACACGTCTGCGCTTCCTTTCCAACAGAGGTCATTCCAATACTGTGCTCAAGACGTGTGCTGATAATCGTGACCCGAGCGTGATTTCACTCCATCATCTCTACAGGACTATCGGATGGTACACTCTTGCCCTTACTCAGCAGATGACCAGAGCTGATGTATGTGATGAGAATCGCAGCGTGAGGTGTAAATATATCATGCACAAGCATCTCTAAGTATGAGCTGCTCGCCACACCAAGCGAGCAAATATGGCAGCACTCTCCAAACACCGCAATCCACCGCAATGCACAGCACAGCACAAGGCAGGCAAGCAGGCACTCAACCTCCATCAACCCTAGCCGCAAACCAGAGCAAAGAAGGACTCGCCCAGCTGTCCTCTGTCCCGTGTCCTCGATCCCTCTGTCCTCCCAAACCGCATCTGCCCCAATACCAAAACCACGCGCCTCCGGCAATTCCTTCCTGCACAAAGTCAGAGCATCAAACCAAGTAGTCACGCACCAAATAACAATCTCTCGTGTCGTGGCGTTCCGGAGCTCGAAAAAAAACCCGTTTTTTGCCAATCTCATCCTCATCCTCATCTCTCAAATTCAAACTTGGTAATCTAGCTTTTCCGGCACGGCCGTTGAGTCTCGCGCGTGGTGCCAGCGAGGAGGCGAGGCGAGGCGAGAGCGTGCCTTGCCTTGCATCCGGGATCTGGGACCTGGGGACCTGACGATCGGTGTTTGCGGCGTGCCGATCCTGTCGACCATGGGTTTGTGTGGCGCGGTACCTCTTCTCCTCCCTCCTCGTTACAGTTACAGTAATAACACAGCAGTGAGTAGTAGGACCATATACATGTACTACTCACGACGCACGTGTAGTACTAAGTAGCATCGTGTGCAAGGCGCATAGACTCTGGAATCTTCTTCGCATCGAGAATGTCTGAGTTCGGGTAGGGGAAGGTACGTGGGCTTCGCTTGGGAAAGAATGCAGGTATAGTGTATCGTTGCAGTCTTCCAAGCAGATGCTTATGCCGAGCCGTGGTGACAGCGGCTATGCAGCGGATGCGCAGGAACCAGAGTAGTGACTACAGTACTCAAGTTCCGGCATTGTCTAGGGCCGGCAATTGCAAACCATACAGTATATGCAACTCGGCGTGATGTATGGGACAGTATATCAACATCTAAGCAACAACACGTGGACGACATGAATGCACAAGAACCGAAGCAAATGCGCGAAACGAGAACAGCGTCTCACCTCCGGGTATTCCAATAATATCTCGTGTCCATCCACTCTCACCCCTTTCGACCCAGATACAGCAACGCCAGGGCAACTCCTACCATCAGCCCAAACACGTTATACAGCACCACACCACTAACAGGCAGTATCCCCGGCCTCTTCGCCTCACTCACTTCCTGTGCCCTATCCATAGCATCCACCAACCTCTCCGCCATCTTCCGCTTCGAAAACAGCTCCACCGCCCTCCTATGCCCAGCTTCTCCTATCGCCTGCAAATCCCTCGAGCTCAAACTCGTCAACACCTTCTCCATGACGTCCGTCCATCGCGCAATATCCTCTACCGGCCGCAACCAACCTGTCTCGGCATTGACGACTGTCTCAGTGGGCCCGCCTGTAGTGGCAGCGAGGACGGGCGTACGTGCGAGCATGGCTTCGAGGGGGACGATGCCGAAGTGTTCGAAGCTGGGCGTGTAGAGGAGGAGAGTGGATGTATGGAGGAGGCGGGCTTTAAGTGCGGAGGGAACGGACAGGATGAAAAGCACGGAGATGGAAGGTGGGCTTGAGAGAGCGTCTTCGGTGGTGATTGCGGTGCTGTGGGTGAGGTTGAGAGAGGTGGCAAGGGTGACAAGTTCGTTGTGGTAGGCGACGTTTTCGGGGACGCGCTTGTCGTAGCCGCCTGCATTGAGGTCGTGTCAGTGTCTGCGTGTGATGTGCTTGTGCTCCGAGGAGGACTTACCAGCTATGACGAGACGTGCTTGCTTTTTTGTCTGTTCGCTCAGTCCTGCAAATGCCTTGATTGCCAGCCCAATATCCTTCTTCCGCTCAAATCGATTGATACTCAGGAAAACCTTCTTCGCTGGCCATATCGGTTCCTTACTACCAGTATATGACTCCTCCACATCCACGCAAGGATATACCACAGCTGGATTCCTATATTTCAAGCCTGGAAATGCTTTCGCAAAGACTCCCCTTGTAAACTTGCTGTTGACCACTATCGCGTCACTTGCGCCCGTAGTCCAACTTTCTAGCCAGTCGAAAGGCACACGGTATAGACTCTTCAACAGGCCACCTCTTTGGACAAGAAGCTTATCCGGAAAGTGGCAGTAGAAGAGTACTCTGGTGTCTACGAAGTAGACTCGAAGTAATGGTACACCAGCACTGAGCTGATCTACGAAGAATAGAGTAGGTTTGAGGTCTGCCAGCTCGTGGGTGAAGAGGCATATCTGGAGTACAAGGTGTAGTTGGCGCAGGATGGCGCATAGGATCGAGAATCGGCCGTTGATGGAAGGAGGGATTAGATTGTCGCCGCGGACACGTACATCGAGTGTTCCTGTATGATGTCTCATCAGCCTGTGTGTGACTGTGTGCAAGGACGCGTCGGCTCACCATCTTTGGCTTCGTCGAAACAATGATTCTTGTCCCTGTAGCTGGTAAAGATGGTCACCTTGTGGCCAAGATCCTGAAGACCTACAGCAGCATCGATGACAAGTCTTTCAGCGCCACCAATGCCAAGATCAGGATGGAAGAAGACGATGTTCTTCAGGGGGGATGGAGATGAAGGAGGAGGAGAAGCAGCCATTGTTGATCCAGGTAAGTGCTGCCAGCTTGCTTTCCTGTTTGGGTGAGGATCAATCTCCGAAAACCTGGGGCCAATGGCAGTGGATATTGTGCTGTATTCAACACCCTCCTCATCTCGTCTGCTTCTCCTTCGATTTCCAATTGCATTTCAAGGACAACACCTTCATAGTCTTGACTGCAGAGTCGGACAGCTCGTCGTCTTGATGCTGTTGCGCCAGATTGACCAAATCTCACGGTCGTTGCCTTGACTGTCTATTGTGATTTGTCATGGGTGTGCAGAATGGCCACACGAAAAAGGTGATTGATGCTGGCGTGCGCAAGCCTGATCATTGTATGTTGGGCTTGGGATTCGGGAATGGATGGTCCACTCATACTGTATTCAGATCAAACACAACTGCCACAATGGCGCTTTCTCCTCCGTGAAAGGCTCATTCCCATAGTCCGATGGGAGACACCCATTCTAGCAGACTTACAAGAGCGTTGTCGTTCTCCAGCATTGGACTCTTACTTTGCATTCACAGCCAATCTCGGCACGCACACGTTCTTCATGATTATGCTACCGATTCTCTTCTGGTCTGGCGAGATCCAGCTCGCCCGAGCGTAAGTCATGGACCCTTTTAAAAACACGTCATCTGATACGATGCTTTCAGTATGGTGAACCTACTAGCAAGTGGTGTGATGTTCAGCAGTGCGATAAAAGACCTGCTATGTTTGCCTCGGCCACTGTCACCACCTTTACAACGTATCAACAGATCCTCGTCAACAGCGCTCGAGTATGGTTTTCCTTCCACGCACTCGACGAATGCCGTTTCTGTGGCGGTGTATGCTCTGTATAGCTTGAACACAACGACAAGGGCGCTTGACTGGCACTACATGCTCCTGCTACAAGCTTTGATATATATCTACGTTCTGTCTATAGTCCTGGGTCGCCTCTACTGCGGTATGCATGGCTTCTTCGATGTTACCATCGGCACTATGCTTGGAGCTGCTCTGGCTTCAGTACAGTGTCTGTACGGTCTTGCTTTCGACGCCTGGATCTTGCAAGACAAGTCGACCCCCATTGTCCTATGCACACTCGTCGTATTGGTATTGATTCGAATCCACCCTGAACCCGCAGACGACTGTCCCTGCTTTGACGACAGTGTCGCATTCGCAGGTGTCATTGTCGGTGTCCAACTTGGTAATTGGCATTTCTGCCAGAGTGCATATGCATCCAATGACCCTGCCCTGGGAGCCGTTGCATTCAGTCTTACGGAAGCTGGGTATATCACAGCTGGTCTACGATTGCTAGTCGGTGTCCTGGTCATCTTTGCCTGGAGAGCGATTGCCAAACCTACACTTTTGAAAGCTCTGCCTCCACTTTTCAGGGTTATTGAACAGCTCGGACTTAGCTTACCGCGAGCATTCTACCTTCGAGCCTCGTATGTTAGGATCTGAACCTCCATGCCAGATATGCTAATCGAATTTAGACAATACGAAGAGGTACCCCAACTACGCAAGGACGACAACGTGATACCCGCTGCGTCTGATATACCTGGCATGATCTCGTCTCTAGGCCACCCACGGAGGAGAACAATCTCGATTGGGCCGCAATCTAAAGCCGATGTATACGAAGCTATTGCCGTCCGTCAACGAAAGCGAAGAGACAGTGAGGCAGTTGAGCAGCAAGATGACAATGATACAGAGATTACCAAGCACGTACTAGCTGGAATGGATGACTCCGCTGTGTTCATTAGACAGGAAACCTCAAAGAATTTGCTTACAGCTGTAGGAGACGAGGAAGAAGACCGGCTACTGTTCCAGAAGGTGCAGGCGCCGCGTGTTCGATATGACGTGGAAGTTGTGACGAAGCTCATCGTCTATGCAGGTATGTTCAGGACGAAAAGTCACGTACGGTGCATGAGCGTGAGTCGATAGCTAACGATTGCGCAAATAGGCATCGGATGGTTGGCAACAGAGGGTGATCCAATACTATTCGAGCTTATTGGACTTGGCATGAAGAAATGAAGTTTTGCATCCCTATTCTCACCACAGAAAGAGGTTCTGGACACTGCTAGACGGCGTGTGGTAGTCGCGCAGTCCTTGGCCGTCAATCAATATAGGCTGCCTGCCTTCGATCATCTTTCGCCGACCATTATAAGCTGCTGGCCTCCAATCAACCTCTTGATGGGACCCCAAACGCAGCAGCCTTTAACAAGACACCTCGTGCTCTACTAAAGACAAGTCTGCGCAGAGCACCACGGCACTCTCCCGAGACTCTTCTAGACTGATGTTCGGTGACTCTACTTCATTCAACTCCCCGCTCACAGCAATCGAAAGTGGATATGACTGTCCTCTTATTGCTGAACAGCGACGCCAATGCTTTCAAAGTACGCACACTGCATCTGCTCGTCCGCAGCTTGCTCGGCCATCGCGGTCGCATTCGTTCGGAATACCAAACGCTGCTTGCCCGGCTCGGTCCACTGCTTCCACTGCGGGGTGCCCGCGACACGGTGGGTATTTGGGTTCAAGGAGCTGTTGTCGAAGGAGAAAAGTCAGCACTCTGTTCATTCATCACACCACCACCGCAGCGCAGTCGCCCCGCTGTTGGACGCAACATAATCACCACGTACCGAATAAAACTAGTCCAGTATCCCTGCACCACCGGCACGATCGCGGCGTTACTGCCGCCCGGCACGTATGAAGCAGGACAGCCACCGTTGACGTTGGCGCAGCCGAAGATGGCGTTGACTTCGACGGTGTGTGGCACGCCGAGACCTTGGGCTGCTTGGATTGGTTCGGTCACGTTCCAGAGATAATTCCAAGATCCGGAAGATGAATTGTGGAAGGCGCTAGAAATGTACGTGCCGGGGCATTTGTAGCGCATATCCTGGAGTGTGTCAGTGGCCGGACAGGGAATTGGAAGCGCGCAGCCGTACTCCGTAGACGTTACTCGCTTGGCCTAGCACAAAAGTTTAGTCAAGCTGCCACGTTAAGCATCGTCGATAATTCTCACGCCAATAAGCGCCCGCCCCTGGAAACACCGGCGTCGCTTCAAATGGATACATGCTGTTAATTTGCGCCAACTGAGCCAGGGTGAGCGTGTTGAATTGATCCTTTAAGAATGTATTGCTCTGGCTGATATTCGCCGTCGACTTCGGCACGAACACCGTCCCACCGTTCACGTCGTCGCCTATGATGCTTGGTCTGCCCTGCATTAGCAAGCCCGTATCGACCATCAAGTCCCAGGATGCATAACACACACCTTACATTGAATTTTCCCTGCGCGAAAAGTCTGTACATATAATCCGGCACCAGATCGCCATCGATGATCGGACCGTACATGTACAGTGGCGGATCATTTGCACCCGCCGAGGGCGTGTTGTAATTTTGCTTCTGGAGATCAATAGCGGAAAGGGAGCGCAAACAGGCCAGAGTGTCGTTTGCGCTGACACATTGGGTGCGGATTACAAGATTGTCATATTCGTATTGGGCTTGGGCTGCGGTCGCCTCATTGGCGAAACTGACGGATTCGGCTGCGGCGCCCTTAAAGGAGACGCGGGGGTCACTGCCGCCTGTGGGGGTGGGTGTTAGCTGGGTATGCTATGACATGAGGCCCCGGTGGTGAGGCATTGCTGGGGAAGAGGAGGGGTGAGAGGGAAGGGGAGGACATACCGTAAGCAGTCAGCAGATGCGCCATAGATCCAGCTCCTGTGACGTGATGAGTTGATGTGCAGATGAAGATCTGTCATGTTACTTGCCTGCACTGTCACCACCGATAACGATGTGACTCTGGTTACCGCCGAATTTCCCGATGTAGCTATGCACCCATTGAAGGGCTTTGATATGGTCTTTGAGACCGTTGTTGAGGCTGGGGACGCCGGGGAGGAAACCGTAGGGCCGACCTTGGGACTATCAGTACGCATGTGAGTACTGGCAGGAGCGAGAGGAGAGGAGGCGAGGAGGAGGGGGAGGAAGGGGGCGTACCCTGTAGTTGAAAGTAACGACAACAATGTCCATATCAGTGGCTTGGATGAGCTGAGTCCCATTGAAGTTGGGGTTGGCTGATTAGAGTGAATTAGGAATGATTGTGTGATAGCATGTGGGTGGTGGGCATACAGTCTAAGTTGAAACCGCCGCCTTGGATGAAGAAGAAGACGGAGAGGTTCGTGGCGTTGCTAGGGGCGTAGACGTCCACTAGGAGATGCTCACGTCAGCTCGGACGAATCTATTGCTTTGGTTTCGAAGATGCAGCATACCGAACAAACAGTCCTCAGACGTGGTGGTCGAGTTGGGGTTTGCACCTGTGGCCAGGCATATAAGACCATGCTGGTTTCGGTCAGTATATACACATCGGCACGCTCACGGCTGGCACGTTGCACACCTCATCAGCCATTTGTATGGTAGCATTCACCACTGGATCAACTGGTGCAGCGAAACGCAAGTCACCTATGGGAGCGGCAGCGAATCTCATTTCTACCCATTGTGTAACACCGCCTGGTAATGCTGTCCCTCGATAGCTGGTATATGAGGGATACGAGAGGGTCGACAGCAAGGGCTTGGAGGCCATTCAGCACGACACTAGAGCGATTGCTGAGGACCACATCTTGTTTCAGTGTGGGAATAGATGGTAAAGTGATAATCTAGAAAGAAATAGGGAGGAGGGCAAGAGGGGCAGGAAAGCAGCAATCTTTGGTAGGTTGATGATATGTATGTAAGTCTCTGTCATACAGTAGTGTCACAGTACAGCAGGGCATAGTCCTCTTCTTCTCCATGTTACATATATCGAACCCGTGAGGGGTAGAGCGGGGCTTGCATGCACAAGTGCATCGGAGGCTGTTCTCTGTTCTCTGTTCTCTGGTCACCCGACACCCGATGTCAGCCCGTGGAAGGCCTATCGAGACAGCTGTCATGTCAGGCAAGTGAGGCAAGTCAGGTGGGATAGGACAATCATCATGCGGTATCTGTCGCCGAGCATAGGGTTATCTTCACAATGGCGTTTCTGCTGCGGACTGACCTTGCCGAGGCTGGCACATCGTCGCACTCGGCGTCGGCAATGGTGGTGATTCAAAGTCTTCACTTCTGGATCATGAGGACAGTACAATATTGAGCAAAACCTAACTTTCGGGGCCAGCAGACAAAGGCTGAAACATGAAACATGGAAGGAGGTCTAAATGCTACTGGTCGAGTTGGTGGTCATCGACGTTGCCGTCGCAACAAGACTATTTATATGACTTGGGTCGCAAGAAGCACGTTCACTACAATAATCGTCACCATCTCTCGCAGCATCGCATCTCCATCACCTTCATCTCTAGCATTCGACGCTTCATCATCAGCAAGTTCAGTCATCTCACAAGTGAGCATCACATACAAGTACCAAATCTCGACTCCGAGGTCTGCGCAATGGCGACCGCATCTTCCTCCACCTCCGCATACTCCAAACAACAAGTCGCACGAAACAACGCCCGATCGCAACGAGGAAGTGATGACACCACAAGCTCTGTCACAAGCCGCTCCACAGATCGCGAATCAGCAGACACAAACATCACCGAACCACCAGCGTGGCAGCGAAAGATTGTCACAGTCGGCGATGGTGGATGTGGAAAGACGTGTTTGTTGATCAGCTATAGCAGAGGACACTTCCCAGAGGTATATCTTGTTGCATCGACTTTCAGTCTGTGAGATAGAGGCTCACATCACCCAGAAATACGTACCAACCGTCTTCGAGAACTGGACATCACCCGTGACACACACACCTTCCGGTAAAACAGTCGAGCTCGAACTCTGGGACACTGCTGGTCAAGAAGAGTATGACCGACTACGCCCACTCTCATACCCCGAAACCGACATGCTCTTCGTCTGCTTCGCCATCGACTGTCCAAACTCACTCGAGAATGTCATGGACAAGGTATGTTCAGCTCGTCCCTTCAATCCTCGCGTCTGCAACCAGCTAACACGTGCCGACGCAGTGGTACCCCGAAGTCCTCCACTTCTGCCCAACCACGCCCCTCATGCTCCTGGGTCTCAAATCCGACCTGCGCACCAACCCGCGCTGCATCGACATGCTCTCCGCCCAAGGCCTCACCCCGGTCACCGTCGATCAAGGCCGTGCCGTTGCGGCCAAGATGGGCGCCACATACATGGAGTGTAGTGCGCGCGCAAACTCCGGCGTACGTGAAATCTTCGACAAAGCCGTCACGATCGCCGTAGGAGATGATTACGCTGGATACAAGCAGTTGGAGGCAAAGGCGGCGAAGACGGCACAGCCGGGCACGGGGTTGCCGAAAAAGAAGAAGAAGAGTAGAAGTTGCAAGATCTTTTGAGCCAGAAAGGCAAGGGTGATCTGAGCTAATGGGGGCGGCAGATCATGGATTGATGGGGTGGCTGATGGACGTTAGGGAGGAGTTTGGCTTGTGTCCTGTGAGGCGGTCGGAGGAGGAAGAGGACATTGATTAAAGGATGGTGTGGCGGGCTGTCGGGCTGTCGGAGCTTTCTTCTTGATTCGTGTATATTTCTGGGCATCAGGATTTGGGGACGGTGTTGCATCGCGAGGTGTTTGTGCTACAAAATGGCAAGGTCGACAAGGGAGAAGTATGATTCCTTCAGCTTGCAGGAATGAGTACAAGACTACGGTTATCATGACGTTACGAATAGACTTCTTAGTACACAATAGAACTCGCTGTACATACAGTATTAGGACATTCTCTGCATTGCTCTTTGAGAGAGACGTGATTACCGTACTGGCGAGAACTGCTGCTCTCCCAAGACCAATTTTCCATGATCAATTGACTCTCAGGCGTCTCCCTATGCGTGCACATCATCGCTCGTAACATAATTCCCGAAGAGCTCGGTGTCCGTGATCAGGACTCATGGGATCGTTCCGTGCTTACGCAGCACCATTCTCCCGGTCATGTAGAGCGGCCTTGAAGGAGGCCATCGCGACACGAATGATACTGCTTCCTCCCGAAGTTTGCGGCATACTCTCTCAGCAGCAATGACTACGCTAGAACGCGCGTCGTGTGCGCTGAGTGGCGACCAACCTTAAATAGACATGACGATCAGATCGGCCGCCGAGCCGAGCGCGAGATATGCGACAATGCGATCGTGCATGATGCGCAGAGGGTGTGGCATACAATGATTGACAAGTGTTGATTGTCTCTGATACTATGGCGCGAGATTTACATCGTTTCTTACACAATGCTAGGCTGTATATGCATTTCTGCTTCATATGGCAGCCTGGAACCGCCAAGAGGAGGCTCAAATAAGGTGGTCGGAGATCGATTCCGTTATGGCACGGACCAGCCGTTTCAGCTTGCGCTTGCCGTCACTCCCGCAACCGTCACATGTTGAGTTTCAGCAAATACCTTCCAAGGATTTTATATTGCGACCACTTCCTCCGCCATCCTTCTCTTCGCATTGCCGCTTCTTATATCATTTCAAGGTCTTGCTCATATCGCTTCTTCAAACCCGATCAATTCTTTATAGGCATCTGCTTATCCTTGCGACCTCCTACCTGCATAACACACAACATGCATACTTTCAGTAAGGCGCTGGTCGCCTCTACATTGCTTTCAGCAGCATCAGCAGTCAATGTGGTCAATGTCCAAGGACAAGACTTTGTCGATTCTGTGACTGGGCAGAGATTCGAAATCCTCGGAATCGACTATCAGCCAGGCGGTTCAGCAGGCTTCCAGGAGAGCTCATCTGGTGCTGGGTCTGACCCTCTGAGCAACCCAACAGCATGTCTGCGTGATGCTGCTTTGATGCAGCAACTCGGAGTCAATACAGGTTCGTGCCTAGGTTCACTATTCGCTCTAGGTCCGTTGCTAATTTCAGCTCATAGTGAGAGTTTATAACATTGGTCAGTAATGAGGCTGAGCATCTGTTCCTTGCTCTTTGCTGATGCAGAGTATCTTAGATCCGTACATCGATCATAACCAGTGTGCCTCAATCTTCAACTATGCCGGAATCTACATGAT
>Ga0058702_10000227_pt1 | contig 27991 bp, 14 predicted proteins | sample AgamicOrSfe_FD_83781 | JGI IMG/M metagenome (GOLD analysis project Ga0058702, IMG submission 83781) | Agave microbial communities from Guanajuato, Mexico - Or.Sf.e | ecosystem: Host-associated > Plants > Phyllosphere > Phylloplane/Leaf | place: Guanajuato, Mexico | collected 2012-05-30 | reverse complement strand
TGTATTATATAGTGCTATAACGCTACTTATATAAATATCGAGCAGCTTTTAGACGCGAATCGAGCCGGCGAGCAGGAGCAGCAGGAATCTAGCTGCTCGATTTCGAGCAGCTCGATTTTCTGCTCGAATTGAGCATCGAGCTGCTCACGAGCTGCTCGAAGTGGGGTCTACTACTAACCTATATAACAATAGCTTAAACGGAGTTCGATAGCTAAAGGACTTCTAATAAGGAAAGATGACTATTGAGTGAGTTCTGATCGCTATAAATAAGTCCTTATATTCGAATTATTCGAATTCTAGGACTATTACTTATCTACAAAAGTAGCCTTATCGCTTTTTGAAGTTGAAAGGTTTGGACTTAGACATCTATATAAATAGAAATTGAGGGCTGACAATAGTATATTAGTAGAAGATAGATATGTAAAAGCAGTAAGTAGCTCTATTCAGTAGAAAGCTTATATAGAACTTAGTTAGAAATTATACAAAAGAGATATGTAGCTACTAGTAGTAAATAGTAGTAGGTAGTGGTAGGTGGTAGTCTTTAAAGGTAAGCAATCCACCTGCTATTGATATGGACAGTCATGGACGTTCACTATAGGATCCAATGTGGACAAATGCTATCCGCTAGATAGACCCTGAAATGAACCGGTCAAGAGCTCGATGCCCGTTATGAGCGGAATATCAAGCAGCTCGACGATTATTAAGCTGCTCAATATCACAAAATAGCTATAACATGGACATGGAGCTGCATAGTAGTAGTGTGGTAGTAGTATAGCTACTATAGTAACTATAATTTGTTTTATCTAGCGCTACAACGCTACTGAAAAGCTAATTCCACTTAGAATGAGCGGCTTGGCAGTCAAAAGCTGCCCCCGCTCGCTCGAATTGGCCAAAAGCTGCCCTCCCTTGCTGGGCGAGCCGCTCGCCGCTCATTGTGAGATCTACCGTTGAATTACTCTGCGTCCATGGTCAGGTCTAGTCTAGGCTATGTAGACGTAGGGAGGCTAAAGGCATAGGCGCCCATGTCAAAGCTGTTTCCAACCAGTATGACATTTTAAGCAATATGCACCATGATGGGCAGTCTGTGTGCCCATCAGGCGCCATTTAGGCAGATGGGCAGCTAATAGATGCCCATTTGCTCGTAAGCTGCTAGGAAGGTGCCCTTGCCTGCCTATGCTGCCCTTAGGCAGCCCAATACCCAATGGGCACACAGGTAGTTAATTGAATGGTCTATTAATCTATAACTAGTGATATATAATGGAACATACCACTACCACATTACCACCACATCCTTCATATATAGCTAACAAGCCTAATGTAGCTACAATGAGAACAAACGGGCAGTCCAATGGGCTGCCTCATACCTAACAGTAGTTTATAGGTCCCCATTTGCCTAAGGGCAGCTAATAGAGTGCCCATACCCGCCCATGCGTCGCCTAATACCTAACAAGCATAGCAGACGCTGCCAGATACGGTGATACCCAGCGGGCGCGGTCGGGTGCTGCCTATCTGTGATGGCCATGCCTAATGTAGAGTCCAGTAAGCAAGCACTACTTCCTCCTTTACCTATCTATGGAGGTCAGGAAGCTATGCAACGATATAACCTCTGTTTCCAGTACGTAGCAAATTAGACACCATGACAAGTATCTATAACCTACAGGCCCTCTAAATTGCTTGGGCCTTTTGATAGGCGCCTCCACAGACTTGTCCCTATGTGCAGACATAGACATTACGGCGGGTGTCCATGGGCGCGTGGATTGATGTCTTTAGACAGAGCGCGCGCCCTAAAGCTTGCAACTGATGCAGTCGGGGACACGTCCAGCGGGCATCGTCCGTCCGCTCTCGGCCGCCGGACGCATACGCCCGGGGCCTTTGTGACATCTCGTTGCTATAGAGCAGTCTGGAGCTATTCTCTATCAAATATGCAGTCTAAACGTTGGCATCTAGCCAAACCATGAACGTTAGATAGTGATGTAAAATAGCTCACAGACTGCTCTACAGTGTATGTGATGTGGCTGTGTGACAGTGCTTGTCAGCGTACAGCTTAGCATTACACGGTCGACTCGCACTTCGTACGGGATCTTTGATTTTGAATGTGTTGCAAAGAGTCGACCCGCCCGACCGCGCTGACTCGCCGCAGTCGCCTCGGCAATCGGACAAGTCGTCCAGACCATCAAATACTGGCACATGTTGATACTTGACGTCGGAATAAGAAGTGAGCAGGTTGAACACGTCTATATACAATTGATGGCCATGATGAATCTATAGTAGAGGAATGTCGGCGATCCACGCCGTGCAATCAATGCAATATGAGATCGATTCTCAACCTCAGCTCCTCGTTGTTCGTCGTCGAAACATGTTGAGCACTACGTGAGCAACGCCCTCATCGTGAGAATGCATCCTGCATTGATATGTCCATCCAGAACCCAAAGATAGACCCAAGCGCCGAACGTAAAGAGACAAAGAAACCGACCGTGACAGCAGCGTATCGCACACGACATCAACTCGTCTGCAGGGCCATAAACTCGGCCTTGCCAACAGGGTCAATGCCCATACGCCTGAGCCTCGCCTGCTCCGACGGACTCATCGAGTAAACAGGGTGATCGTGCGGGATCAATTTTCCGCGGTACTTTTTCCCACGCGTCGGCATCCACATCCAGCCAAAGCTCATCTGGACATCGCGGAACGGGCTGCCAGGCGCGCTGTAGGGCGCAAGACAGAGCGCAGGATCCGGTCGCGGGGCGCGGCGCGGTCGTCGCGCGACGGCCGCTGGTCGCGCGGCCAGAGCTTGTGTGTTCAGGAAGTCGAGCGTGAAGAGCGGGTGCCCGGTTTCGTATTTGTAGTTGGGGAGATCGGTGTCGCGCGAGCGGTACGAGGGCAGCGAGGACATGGACGCCCGCGGGCTGTTGATGTGTTGCAGGTGTGGCAGCTCGCTCAGGACGTCTTCTTCTTCTTCGAGAATGATGGAGGGCGTGCGCCGCGCGAGGGCGGTGCTGGTGCTGATCTGGGGCTGAGGCGGGGCTCGGGGCCGTGTGTTGGGAGCTGCGTTGCGGCGCGGCTTGCGCTCGCGACTGAAGAAGCGGTCGAACATTTTTCTGGGTCTTGTAGATCGTGAGTGTGGAAGGTGTGGAATATTTCTGGTTGCAGGTGAGGGATAAAGATAGATGGAAAACAGAAAAGGTTCGCAGACACGGCGCGCCTGGCGAAAAACAGCGCATGTGCTCTTCTATGTATGGAAGTCGTTGTCATGCATGGGTCGTTTGTTGCTTTCCTCATTGGGGCCGAGGTGGGGAAACTGCCCAGAGTCAGACGGGATACTAGTAGGTACTCCACTCCTGGCTCAATGCACTGCGCCGCCAGCCACACGTTTTTGTGTCTCCTGCGGATCGGTACATCCTGCTCTGCGCCGATTATCTTTGGGGCAGTCGCGATCCAACCGTCATTTATTCGCTCTTGCTTCCCGGATTGAGTGGACCGCAAACCTGCTTTGTCGCGGTGAGGTAGGTTCGCGCAAGTCGTTGTCTAGTGCACAGTGCAGGAGAACCACGTGCGAACACTGCGATCGCCGCTCCTTCTGTATACAGCGGTAAAAGTACTGTACTGTGCCACACCTGCAGAGTGTATCAAAGTACCTGCCGTCTCTGGTCAGTCGGCTGCAGCTATTGGCGTTCTAGAAGCAGGCGGCATATACCTTAGTTTACTGTGTCTATTACCCCAAGTAAACATGTCTCAGTGCAGCATCGCAACATGTGCTCCTTCCATAGAGATCCCCACCACGACCTCTGAATTATTGGGGCAGCATGTAAGTTAACGTCCTGGTATGAGCTTCCTCGGTCTCACCCCAGAGGCTCAAGTGCGGAGCAGCCGAGTGAAAGGCTGCACGTGCTTCGGAACCATGGCACCTGTGGTGCCGGCCGCGCTGCGCCGCGCTGTATTGCAGGCACAAATCGCGCGCCAAAAGTGTCTCTTATCATCACTCGACTCGACTCGACTCTACAGCTTTGTGCTCGCATGGAGAACAAACTCGTTTTGACAGTCTTTATATGCTTCCAAGTAATTGTATCTTGGCAATACTTTCCTCCGGATGATGGCGCATGTCAAGAGTGCCATACTTCGCGCCAAGACGTTATATCGAGACTCAAACCTCCACTCCGCCGGCCTTCGCGGAGTGCATTACTTCATCAATTACGCTGGTCGACTTCAACCACTTTCAGGCACTTCTACCGTTCGGTGTTGACATGATGAACCGACCATGACAAGATATGCAACAAGGTAATGAGATTATTTATGCTATGGCCATGGTCGTCAGACTCCGGCTGCGTACCAAACCAGACTCCTCAAAATGCATCCTCCCCCACACACCACCTCCACCAATGCAAAACACCAAACCCAAGAAAACCAATCTACCAGCCTCTCCTCCGTCCACGAGCCTCGTGGCCCCTTTCTTTCCTCTTATCCCTCTTACCAATGAACTTCTTCCTCTTCCTCCTCTCCGCAGCCTCCGGTTCCGCGACTCTCTCGATACGTCGCTTGACCCGTCTCTCCTCTCTCCTGTCCCGCAGCGTCCTCTGCACATTACTCATGATCTTGACGAACTCGCCCGTGCCGAGCTTCTTCTGCAACAGGTTCAGAGCTTCCTGAGCTAGCGTCTGCAGCCCACTGTACGCGGTGTTGAAGGACGTGTCCATGGTGTTCGGCGCGGGAATGTCGGGGCTGGTGAGGGATACGAGCGGCGCCAGGAGCGTCTCGAGCGTCTTGACGTCGGCGAGGAGGATTGATGCGTCCAGGTGGTTGGTCAGCGCTGTCATTGTCTGCAGGGCTGTTGTCTTGGGAACCAACGCCGGTGCTTTGAGGGTTGTCAGATCTCGACGAAGGATACGAGCCAGGCGGTAGAAGAGGTACGAGATGGCGGTCTGGTTACTATGCGCCTGTGTATCATCGATCTCAACATCCTCGTCGACATCATCAGCCTCGTCTGCGTCCGACGCGTCGTCGGCAGAGTCATCAACCTCGCCTTCTACATCTGCGCCATTCGTGCTTTCACTCGCCTTCCACCTCATGTTACTTGCGCCAAAGCATCGTCCAAGGAAGACTAGGTTACGGGCGGTCTGAGCCGCGAGCTGCTCGGTCACACCAGCGACTTCGAGCATCCTCAGACTCGACATAGAAAGGTTCCGCAACTCAGCTGCAGTGACCTGCATGTTACCAGAAGTGACAAGGGGCAGCTCTCCGAGCGCTGTGCCCTGTGAGGTCTTTGCGATGTCTCCGAAGAGCAAGCCAGTGAGTCGAGCTGCAGAGAGCTTGACCCAGGCGTGTGGAAAGACAAGCGAGCGGAAGATGCGAGTCCATGTCTGCTTCGACGATTGTGAGATCGCTGTCATTGGCGCTTTCTCGCTGATCTTGGCAAAGGTCTGCAAAGCGTAGTACAACAACTCCCATTGGTCAAGGTCGATGTTGACTTCCTGAGAAGGAAGGACGGCATTGATCTGCTTTTGCAAGAAGCTAACGTCTTTAGAGCTTGCTTCGCTGACCGCCAGATGCATGGTCCAACCTTGCAGAGCAACTCTTCGAAGAAGTGTTTGTTCGTCTTGCTCGAGCCAGGTCCTTAAGAGGTTGAGGTAATTCTTACGTCGCTCGTCATCAGCTCGTTCGAGGATCTTCCCGATAAGAGCGCCGGCCATCTCTCGGCATTCAGGAGCTTCATCGTTTGCCATCATCATGATCAACGGCACAAAAAGCATGCTTGATAGATCTTGAACGACCTCGCCGTGAGTCTTGTTGAGCAGAAGGTGAAGCAACTCAAGCACAGACTGTCGACCCTCCACATATTGATAATCCAGATTCTTGACCAAGAAGCTGACCTGCTTGGACAGTCGATCTTTGTTCTGAGGATAGTCCATGAAGAATTGGAAGTAAATACCTCTTGCCAAATCCCTTGCTGTGCGAGTTTGGTTTGTCACCATGATGGCAGCTACAGCATCGAGGATCTCATAGACTTCCGTGATGACAATCTTTCGACTGAGGACTGCCTTCAAGAAGTTGAAGATGACACCTTGGCGATCTGGCTCTTGAAGATCAGGCTTCATCCGCTTGAGGGTATAAGCAATGTCGGTCTCCCTAATCTTGACAGCAGGGCGCTCCCTCAGGATCGCCGACACCAGCTTTAGCGCAGCTTGCGCGGCTTCCGTTGTCATTGATGGAGCTGCGCGGATAATGTTGACGGCTTCAGCAGCGTAAACAGGCGCATCGGCCTCGATCTTTGGCGAACGCACTTTCATCAGCGATGTCAAAAGGCGGACCGCCGAAAGCTGGGTCTCCTCCTGACCGCCAACCAGGGCTTCACTAGCCATTGGCAAGAAGCCAGCGATGTTGGCAGGTGTCTTGAGTTCATCATGCTTCTGAAGCACCGAACGCAGCAGATCAAATGCAAAGCGAATGAGCTTGAAGATGTACGAGCTGGTCGCGCCTCTGTTGCTGGACTTGTTCGCCGACTGCATCTGGACAATGTATCGGAAGGTCTTGTAGTCCTCGATTCTCTTCTTGGGAGCGGCAGCCTCGGTGAGTGCCGCGTTGATTTTCTGAACCACTTCGTAGCAGAAGACAAGGATATCGCGATCAGCCACAGCTTGGTTCTGTGTGACACCCAATCCGATCCTTCGGAGAAGCTCGTCAATTTTCTTGACGGTACGTAGATCGAGCTTCTCCATCAACAACGTCTGTATCGGCCGTATGACATCGCTGAGGTGAGGCAGAGTGGTAATCCTTGAAATCAGCTCCATCGAATCGAAGCTCTTACTGCTCTTCACCTCCTTCATCTTGCTGATGTACTCTTCCGCTTCCTTCTCTTGCCCAGCAGTACCGAAGATGTCGTCCATGACGACCGACATGATTTCCGGCAGACAAAAGTCCAAATCGCCAGGCTTCAACTGATCAATGTTCTCGACCAAGATAGAATGTACAGTGAAGGACAGAACGTGCAGTTGGTAACCTCGCTGCAATGAGCTTCTGAGCTCTTTGAGGATAAAACCAAAGTAAGAGGCCCCGAGTAGTGCAGTAATTTCTGTGAGGGTCTTCCTTGTCATATCTCTGGCTCCTTGATCTCTGCTTCGCAAGATATGGCACACGTCCAGCAATGCAGACGAGAGTCTGGTACCGATCTCCTCTTCAGGCAAGATCCGGATGAGCTTCACAACAGTAACGGCGACCGGGATGCGCAGACTGACTGTCGATTCGTCCTTCAGGTGCAGGAAGTTTGTCAGCGGTGGCAAGAATGAACCAATGATTTCTTTCGAAAGCTTCTCTGTAATCGGCAAGGTCTTCGACAGATTGCTGCGTGTTGCGACCTCCGAGGTCTTATCGCCCTCTGTCATTTCCACGTCCTCCGAGGGTTTGCCGGAAGATGCAGCGTGATAGAGTGCATCAACGACGGTTCCGGTGAGTCGGAAGACTACCTTTTGCTCATCTGTCATGGTCTTTATCATGGCAATATACCTTTTCAACATGGTTCGGTAAAGCTGCCAGTCAAGTGCTTGCGAGAGCGCGCCGAGTGCATTGACGGCTTCAGCAGTCAGGTTGTGAGCAGACTCGTCTTTGGCAGCGTCAAAGACGAAATGCTCAACCAGCGGGACGAAGATCTGGTTGACATTCCCACTGGAAAGGTGGCCGACACTAGCTGCACCGGCCAAACGACGAAGTGCGCGTAGTCTTCGATGTTGTTGAATGTGAAGTACGTTTGCGAAAAATGATGCCTCTTCGTCGTCGTTAGCGAGCAGTGGTAGCATATCGCCGACAGGTACCCAGAATGAGCAGTGCTTGATGAGATGTGCGAGCACGGCAAGGTATTCACTACGGACCAGCTCGGACGGGTCTCGCATGCCGCCTTGCAGACCAGGAAGCAAGACAGAAGCGGCAACGCTCTCGAAATGATCATCTTGAAAGCTGGACTCTGTAACCGCAGCTTGAACGAATCTACGCATGCTGAAAGAAGCGCTTGTTCGGATTGCCAGTTCGTCGTTGTCGCGAACGTAGTAGAGCATGTTATGTAAGAGCGGTCTCCATTGCTTTGCGGACAGGTCGTTATAGATCACCTCGTTGATCTTGTCAAATGCTGTCGCTCTTCGCGCAAAGTCAGGCTCTTCTATCCTGTTCGCAGCAAACGAATTGAGGTCTTCGCAGAGATCAGCGACTACGACAAGGTTCTCATCAGCCTTGGCCAGGAGATGGAACAGCTCGCACATCAATGTACGGCTCTCACGATCTCTAAAATAAGCGAAGAGGGGCGAAGTCGTTTGATAGATTTCATCGAATCGCTGTTGATCTTCAGACAAGTCGCATGCTGGTATCAGATGACACAGAGTCTTGAGAAGGTCTCTCTTCGTCTTCGGTGACACTCGCTTTGGCGGCTGGCGGAGCAGATAAGTTGCGATATCGACAAAGTCCTTGATCTCCTCGACGCCGCTGATGAGGGGGGAGAGACGAGCCACACAAGAAACGCAAGCATCTAGCAATTCCTTCGGAGGATTCTGCCGGAGCACCGCTCCGACACGTACCAAAATACAACGAGCGTTCGGTTCAAGAATCTTGGTTCTGACATACGATTGAGCATCGGTCAGATCTACGGCCATACTACCGCTGGTGGTCTCGGTATGATCTAGAAGCTTAGCGAGGATATCTTGGACAATGAAGAGCTTGACGTCGATCTTTGCGTTAGGGTTTGATAGACAATCGGCCAGACTCTGAATGGTCGACGAGTGCCACCGTACCAAAAAGCCTGCCATCTCCGGCGAAACAGCCCAAGCGGAGAAGATTCGTAAGATACCGGAAACCGACTGAGCGGTCTCAATAGGTAGAGCAGCCAATCGAGGACCAACGAGCTCGTTCATGATGGTCTCGGCATGGATTGTCCATCCAACACCCGAGCATTTATCGAAGAGTCGGGTCAGACAATGGTAACCGGCCTGGCGAACGGATCTGTATAACGAAGTGTGTGACTCTTCGTCCGCATCGTCAGCAGTCTCCTCAGAGTTCTCCTTAGCTTTCAATAAGCACAACAGTGCCGCATCTGCGAGTCGTTTGGCAAACGGTTCAAGTTCTGAACCCATACTATCGAGCATGTCCTCAACCATATTGAGCATACCAAATTGCTTCCTGGAGTTGACGCTCATGTTCTTCACAGCATCGTGCTGTAAACGGTCATCCCGGAACAGTTCAGATGTAAGGATGGGAGCAAGAGCAAGGTCGATGAATTGAGACATGGCGCTTTCAGGGAATCTCGCTAAGGCGCCAAAGATAGCCTTACGTTTCGATTGTTGACCTCTTGCGCCACTTGCAACGCCTGATCTGGTTACAGCTCGTCCGTATAGTAATCGAAGCAGTACGGGCATCAGGCCCTCGATGTCTTCGTTTCGAACACCTTCCTCATCGCCAAGATGTAGGAAGACAGAGATCTCTTCTCTGAAACGAGCATCATCGAGAAGGTTTACAAGATGTTCTTGGTACCGATTGACTTCGGGTATTTTCCAAGCAAGAACAGCTTTGAGAGACGACTGCTGGATCTCAACGTCTCCATTCATGACCAGAGCCAGCAGCGCATGCTTGACTTCGGCGGCTTTGAAAAGTACTCTCGGATTGACAAATTGCGCAAAAACGTCAAGCATGGCTTTTTGGTCCTTTCTAGACCAGCGTTGACCGATTGCCTTACCTTCATCATCTTCCACCTGTGATGCACTATCGCCAGCCCACTCGAGCAGAACAGGAACCAAGAATCTTGATCGCTTTTCGGCGAGCTGTGGAATCGTTCTCAACACTTTCAGAGCTTGGGTACGATTGAAGGGGTGATCTAGCGGTCGTTGCTTGTGCTGAGCCAGAAAGCGTTGTCGAAGTTTTTCTACTGGATCCTGACACTGTTGGTGTGCGAACACGCATTTGGCTTCGATCTGGGCCATGTTTGAACATTCAAAATCCGAAACGATCCATCTGGACTCAGGCTGAGCCTTGTCGGAAGTGTCATCTGGTTCGCTTGATTCGTTCTCTGAACCTCTTAGCCACTCTGCTGCAAGTGTGGAGATGAGATCTGCTGCAGGCTGAAACTCGGACATTTCTTTCAGAGCAGTTGTTGCATCATCCCAGGCTTGTGAGAGACGGAGATGAAGTATACCAAAGCAGTAGGTGGGAATCGCTTTCGCGAGGATCGGGTCCTTGTGGGCTTGTCGATATCCCAGAGTCAACCGCCGTATCTGCGACGATATGAAACGAGCTGACTCCACGCTCAGAGGCGATTCTTCAATCGATTGCGCAACCTCAAGCAGTTCCGCATTTTCCTCTCTCGTCCATTCATAACAATCGCAAAGTACTGACAGCACGACTGATCGAATCTCATGGGACGAAGAGCTCAGACATCGAACCATGACGTTCATCAGCGTTTCCAGTGCCTGCTTTGCTTCCGGCTTCTCTGCATCAAAGTTTCGTCGGATTTTCTGTTTTCGCATGAAAGCGTGCAATGCTTTCCAGTAAGACACTAGACCTTGATAGTCTGATGCCGCAGATACTATCTGCAAGAACTGTGCGTCAAAATCGCTGGCATGCTCGGCATAGTATTCGAGAGCACTTCCGTGTGTAAACATTGACAGTGGGTGTTCCGAGGTAAGGTTTGATGCATTGACCATTTCGCAACCCTGTCCGATTGCCTGAATTACGGGTTCTGTATCAGACTCGACCTTCATGAACTTGAGAAGCTCAAGTCGAGAGTTGCCAAGGGCGACTTCTTCTAGTGCGACGTCTCTTGAAAATTTGGGACTCTTGAGATGTGCCAATGGCTCACTCACGCGTGGTATCCACGAATTGGAGACCAAAAAAGCATCCTTCCTGATGAGGTCTCGTTGATACATAGCGGGGAGAATCGCACATATGCTAGCTTCCTGATCTTTCCAGTTCGATGAAATCCAGCGCTGAAACGAGGCAAGTAGTAGACTGTCAAAACGGTCTTGACCGAGGTTAGCAAAGACATAGCAGAATGGTAGGAAAAATCCTTTCCAGGCAGGCTTGACCAGAGTGTCAATTATAGCAGCCGTAGATAGTACTGCATCCAGAGGAGCGCTCTGAAGTAACAGTGCAAGCGTACTGAGAACATCGTTGGTGAGATCAGGATCGGCGCTTGGCCCTTTTCGATCGAGTTCCTTGACTAATCGCACTGTCTGCTGCATGATCGGAGACCACTCGGCAATTCGTGTGCCCTTTCTTGTCGCAACCACCGTGAATATTAGCTTGTTGATGATGGAGATCTGGTGTCTGTCCATATTTGCATCAGGCATGTCGATAGTGTGCATCAAAGCCTCGAAAACCGGAGCAAACGTTTCCACGTCTGTGTGATGTATAACACTGATCAAAGAGCCCTTCAGAAGTTGAAGCGCACTCTCATCCTTGCCTTGTCTCGACCGATCGAAGCAAAGATCAATAAGGCACCTCAGTACTGCGTTTCCGCCAGAATGTATTGTTCCCTGTACACCTTTGATGGACTCGGTGAACAGAGTCATGAGACCTTGAGCGTACAGATCCGACCTCTGAGACTCGACAAAGTCCTCCACAATGTGAGTCGTAATCTTCTCTAGCGGTTCCTTGCTCTTTTCAAACGAAGCGCCCGCCTTTCTCATCAAGAAACCCATCGCCTCCGCCGCAAATCTGATTATGAACGTCTTTTGCTTCTCTTTTCCAAGAAAGGGTTTCATGAGATCGAACAAGGGTCGCAAGTCCGGCACCAATAATCGCGAAAGGTATTTGAAAAGCCATGCGAGGCAGGTGAATGACCATTCGATGGCCTCGGGGGCTTCCATCTTGGCCGCGCTCGACACAACTGTACCTACCGCTAGTTGAAAGTGCTTTTCGAAGCGCAAGTCTAGATCGTGCGCGAAATGCGCGAGAAGGCTGAGCAGAGGCTCGAGAGAGTGAACATCCTGCTTCTCGATGTATCGAAGGAGTATCTCCAGAATCCGATCCTCATGGTGGATCACCATAGGCAAGCTTTCTACCAGCGGCGAAATCTCTTTGCCGAATCTTTGAAAGTTTTCGGATAAGTTGAGGTCCTTCCATTCTTCCAGAGATGTTCCGATATATGTGTGATCCTGGTCGGCATGCGACAGATCTTCTACTCTTCTTGATCGCCTGACAGGGTCGATCTTCAACTTTGCGATTCTTTGTGAAAACCCCTCGAAACGATGTTGGCGGGTAGATATTGTTCGCTTTCCAGTTTTGTTCGGTTTGACGACAGTGGAAGCTACGGAGCGTTTTGCGCCGCCTCCTCTCGATTTCGAAGACATAGTGGTTTAGCCCTTGCTGGGCGAGTTGTTCGGTGTGCAGCAAAGCAGTGATTGTTGCTCCAGGAATTTTTTGGAGTTACCCCAAAATCTCTAAAGACGTCAGGTGCCAAGCCCGCTAGCGTGATGCGGAGTAGCCCAGGCATCAGGGCGCGACACGCGCGACACGCGCGACACACGAGAATTGGACTGGACATTGAAGCCCATCACTCACTTCTGTATAGTACTTCTTGATCTCAGCTTGTTTTATCACAAGTCTGTCGTGCGATCGCGTACGAGTCATCTCTGTCCTGACATGGCTCCATTCAAGTCGAAGATGTCGAATCCACGTGTCTAGTGGTCTGCACACTCGTGAGGCTGAAGTGTTCAACGCCTTTTCAGCCTCGCTGTTTCTAGAGAACTTCTACTCTTTCTAGCGAACTTCTACTCTACAGCAGATCATCAACTGATCGTCAACCTTCTTCAACATTCCCCATCATGTCACCTTCCATAGTCTTTCCGGATTTGCAGTCATTGCTGTCTTCACAAGTTGCTTTGGCGGCGGTGAGCCTTCCTTTTTTGTTTGCTTTCTACACTCTATTTGTCGCCCATCGCCGCCGTCAGGCTTTCAAGACTCTTCACGGTTGCAAAGATGCTCATGTCTACCCAACCCTCGATCCGCTTGCTTCGATCGACTTCGGCTTGACTATGAAGCGGATCGTTGAAGACGGCACATTCTATCAGTTCTTCAAAAGTAACTTCGAGACCTATGGTTCGACCTGGTTCGTCAGCAGTCTCCTGGATAGGATATTGTTCACAAACGACCCGGAGAACACCAAAGCGTTTCTGACCACCAAAGCTGAAGACTACTCTGTGGGTGACGCGAGGGGGACTATGGGAGAAATAATGGGCCAAGGTCCTCTCACTTCTGATGATCAAGTATGGAGTCATGCCCGGGCTATGCTTCGACCCGTCTTCGTCAAAGACAGTATCAGCGATATTGAACGACTCGAAGAGCATATGCAGGCGCTGTTAATGAACATTCCCACCGATGGGTCAACAACTGACCTAAAGCTATTGTTCTATCGGTACACTCTCGACACGAGTACTGACCTTCTCTTCGGGGAGTCTACTAATCTTCTGTCACGCCAGACGGACCCCGCTCAAGACAGTTTCGCAAAAAACTGCCATCTTGCTCTCCAAGAGATGTTTTTTGTTGGCAGTGCTGGGCCGGCGGCCTTCTTCTTCCGTACCAAAGCGGGAACTGAAGCAAGAGAATTCTGCAAGAAGCACGCTATGAAATATGTACACGCTGCTATTGCAGAGGTCGAGAACGAGAAACGAGGCGCTCCTCCCTCGACCAGATACAACTTCCTCAACGAGCTCGCTCACGAAACCAGCGATCCGACAGTGCTTCGAGACAATGCTCTGACGATGCTCATCGCGGGCCAAGACACGACCGCAAGTGCATTATCCAACCTTTGGTTCCAACTAGCGCGCCATCCGAAGATCTACGCCAAGCTCGCTGCAGATGTAGCCACTCTCGACGGCAAGGTTCCCTCATACGACTGGCTGAAAAATAACACGTATCTACGCTGGTGCGTCTACGAGTCCATGCGTACCTACCCCGTGACACCGATCAAGCCACCTCGCTCAAGCAACAAGGACACAGTACTCCCACGCGGTGGCGGCAAAGATGGCAGGAGCCCACTCTTCGTCCCAAAAGGCACCAGAATATTTGATTCTCTCTGGCATACATCCACACGACAAGATTTGTGGGGCGAGGATGCTGAAGAGTTCCGTCCTGAGAGATGGGAGGGGCGCATGCATGGATGGAACTTCACCCCTTTTGGAGGCGGAGCGAGAATATGTATAGGTCAGCAGTTTGCGCTCGTCGAGACTTACTTTGTCACCGTGAGGCTGATGCAGAAGTACCCGAGGTGCGAGAACAGGGACCCGGTACACGCTTATGTGCCTGATATTACTGGGCCGATGGCGCCCAAGAACGGGGTCAAGGTTGCTCTATTCGAGAAGTGAGGAGTGGTCGTCGTTGATTGCGCATCTACATTTTCATGACGCGAGAAAGACATGGTGGGTTGAGCAAAGGTTGTCATCATTCATCGAGCTATTATGTCTACTGAAAGCTACTGCGTTTCTGAGCGAAGATTCTTTAGCAAGTCCTCCAAACGCCAAATGACCGCGCCTGGCTTCGAGTCCTTACACCTTAGTCTCGACCTTGACATCCTCCTTATCTGTTTCATGTCCCTCGTCCCTGACCCTGCTGCTCTCCTCTGCAGAACCCGTCTCCGCGTCGCCCTTCTTCTCCTGCTTAATGCTCCTCCACTCGACCGCCAAAGCTGGCAGAATCATGACGGCACAGAGCGCCGCAGCCATGACAAAGACCCTAGTCAGTGCATGACTATACTCTCCCACCACAACGCCAATATCAGCCTCAGGCACCACACTTCTCAGCGCAGTCGCACCAGTATTAACAATGACCTCAGCGTCCAGCCCCGCTATTCCAGACAGTCCGTGCACGAGCTTGGTTGAGAAGATACTCTGCGCTACGGCCAGGAAGACGGCGCCACCGAGCTGTTGACTGAAGAACATCAGCGCCATGCCTAGCGGAATGTCGTCTTTGCTCAACACGGTTTGCGGAACTAATGTTGACGTCTGGAAGCCGCTCCCGACGCCGAAGCCGAAGAGGACTTGATACCCGATCCACTTGCTCGCCCCGGCCGTGGGTGCAAGTGTCGATAGTAGACCGGCGCCTGTTGCGCACAGAACGGGACAGAGCAACATGGCGGGGACGTAATATGTTGTCTTCTCGGTGACGATGGCGGCGATGATGCCGAAAACGGTCATGGAGAGCACCAGTGGAATGGAGCGCAAACCGGAGGATAAGGCGCTTTGCGACTGTGCTGCTTGGAAGAATATGGTCAGGTAGTATATGATGCTCATCATGGCGCCCGAGATCAAGGTCATGTACAGCATGCTGCTACCGACGGAGCGGTCGAAGAGGATGCGGAAGGGTACCATGGCGGTCGAGGGCGTCGAGTACTCGATTGTCAAGAAGATGAGCATTGTGATGCCGAAGGTGACGAGTAGGCTGATGACGCGGGGAGATGACCAGGCGTAGGTTGTGCCGCCCCATTGGAGGGCTAGGATGAGGCAGACGATTGAGGGGATGAAGAAGAGGAGGCCGAGCGGGTCAAGACGCTTGAATTTGCCGAAGAGGGTGGTCTTCTCTTGCGGTGGTGATTCGAGGTGGAGGAACAGGAAGATCATGATGATGGTGAAAGCACCGATTGGCAGGTTGATGTAGAAGGACCATCTCCAGGTCAGATGGCTAGATGCTGTCAGCGTAGCAGACCACGAAAATATAGATACGATCTCGACTCACCTGTTGTCTGTAAAAGTGCCTCCGATCAAGGGACCAATGACTGAAGAGATGGCGAAAGCAATGCCGAAGAAAGCAGTAAAAACAGGACGTTTGCGCAGAGGCACAAGTGGGACGATAATCATGATACCGCCAACGAAGATCCCAGCTGCACCAAGACCCGCAATGGCACGACCGACTATGAAAGCGGCAGACGTTGGCGCGGCACCACACAGAGCGGATCCTGCCTCGAAGACGATGGTCGAGATCAAGAAGACCCATTTGGTAGAGTAGATTTGATAGATGCGACCAAAGGTGGGCTCGAAAGTGGCGGCTGTCAGCATGTAGGCACTTCCGTACCAGCCAATGTCTTCGATGGAGTGGAATTCGTTCGTGATGCTTGGGATAGCGGTGGCGATGATCATACGGTCTAGTGCCACGAGGAAGATGGATAAGTAGACGCTAATGATGATGAGCCAGAACTTAGGGGACTTGGTATTGTAATTCTTCTCGGCGTCTGCGTTGTCGTCGTCCTCCACGAATGGTCGAACGGCTTGTCGAGCAGGTGGTACGGGATCTCTGATTGACATTGTGTGGGAATAGAGTGAACAGAACGAACTGAGCGAGAGCGGAAGAGAGGAACCCGGTTCTTACTGCTGTAGTACTCACAACCTCTATCTGAGCTCGACTGTAGCGGAGGCTTATTTCTTATATACGGATTATGTGTATTTCGCCATCTACCGAACACCCGAGCCAACAGTCCGGCGACTTCTCATCGGCTTGCCCCGAAGTGAAGATTGGTAGACGGTACGTTATTAGACCCGGAGGTCGAGATGGGTCGGTGATCAGGAGAAGACAGATGAGGTTGCTCGGGGATTAGAATTCCCCGACATGGGCGTAGCCTCCTGTACGCGCAGTAAAACTAGGTACGACTGCCTTCACTCAACAACACATGTTGGCCTTTCTCTGGTTGCGCTCTGTTCCAACACTCTTCGATCTAGTTCATTCAGCAACAACGGTAAGCGTCGAAGTTGCCTACGTATATGTGGCCAGTCTAGTCTCTTCACTCCCAAATTTGTACCCCAATTTGTACCTCTTAGCCCCCTCTTCCATGCGCTGCACCCATTAGGCTTCCTTTCCCATCATCCTTGGTAACCTTCTCAAAAATGTCCACTATAGACGATACGCCAGATCACAGCCCAGAGGCCGCCTTATCGCCGTCTGGAACTGCACCTCAGCCACAAAGGGTACTCGCTTGTGTACTTTGTCAACAGCGCAAGATCCGATGTGATCGCAAGTTCCCTTGCGCCGTCTGTGTCAAGTCGAACGTACAATGCGTGCCAGCCACGTTAGCAACTCGTCAGCGACGACGCAGATTCGCGGAGCGAGATCTTCTGGATCGACTTCGACACTACGAGAGCCTACTGCGTTCCAACGAAGTACCATTCGAGCCTCTGCACCCATCATCTGTCAACGCGGCTCCACCCAGTGAGGTCGGTAAGAGTGCTCATGCCTCGGATGCGAAGGCACGCTCGAGGAAAGCGTCATCAACAGAGCCGACAGTCAAAACCGAGTCGGTGTTCGAGGCCAAGTATGCACATCAATGATGTGTATTTACCCTGCTGACTTCTCTTGGAAACCTATGGAATGCCATGAACCAGTCGATACATTCCAACTCACCAACCGATTCGGGCGTTCACGAAGACGGTTATGACGACCTTGAAGAAGACTTCGTGCATAACGGTCTTCCTCCTGGCGCTCAGCGGCAAAGAGAGATCATCAAGCGGGCATGGCCACAACTCTACGACAGCGAAGATTCGATTCTTTTCGGTAGCCGAAAGACCAATGTCCACATCTCTACACTGCATCCCGAATCTCACCAGATTTTTCGCCTGTGGCAGACATATCTGGATAATGTTGACCCTCTGCTCAAGATCACACATACACCGACTCTACAAGCATTGATAGTCGACGCCATTAGCAACCTTGCAAACATTGCTCCCAGTCTTGAAGCGCTCATGTTCAGCATATACTGCATCGCTATATCCACTCTCCCAGACGATCAATGCTTCAATTTGTTTGGAGCTTCGAAGAAGGATCTTCTGACGGGCTATCATTTTGCCTGTCAGCAAGCTTTACTGAATTGTGAAATCCTGAGCACGAGCGATTACGACTGCTTGGTAGCTCTGTATCTCTACTTGGTGGGTACGCTCTTAATCTCACATCGGAATATGATATACTGACCTTGCCAGATCTCAATACGACCCGCGACAGATCCTCCGACATTAGGCTCGATGATGGCTGTTGCTATGCGTATCGCACAACGAATGGGCATTCACAACGAGTCGTCTCGTGCATCAAAGGGTTTGTTCGAGTCAGAGATGCGCCGGCGATTATGGTGGTCGTTGGTCGTCTTTGACCACCGTATCTGCGAGCTGTCTGACTCCAAAGCCACGATGCTAGCACCAATTTGGAACTGCAAGATACCGCTTAACGTCAACGACTTTGACCTGCGGCCCGACATGAAAGCTTTGCCATCACCCTACGACCAACCCACCGAAGCCATCTTTGCAGTCGTGCGTAGTGAGTTAGGCGACTTCGTTCGCCATAGCGATTTCCACCTCGATTTCACCAACCCCTCGCTAAAGCTCGTCGCTAGAAACACGCAGCCCGGCTCGGCTGAAGAAGATGGCGGATTGGCCGTTTTAGAAAAGTCGCTAGAAGAGAGATATCTTCGCCGATGCAACCAAGAAAACCCGCTCCATTTCATGACAGTCTGGATGACACGAGGCTGGCTAGCGAAATACCGTCTCTTCCAATACCTCTGTCTACATCCAAACTCGGCAGACCAGACGGACGCTGACCGCGACAACGCCATAAACGACTCCTTGACCTTTCTCCAATGCGACACAAAGCTGACGTCCTCTCCCCTGACCAAGCGATTCACATGGCTGCACGAACTACAGTTTCCACTGCCGGCATACATCTACCTCGTACAAGACCTGACGAAAAGGCCACTGGGCGACGGCGCCGAGCTGAGATGGAGGACGATGAACGATAACTACGAGGCCAGATTCCCGGACCTGCAAGGCGATGAGAATTTACTGCTCCGTGTTCTGGGCAAGAACGTGCTCGAGGCGTGGGAGTCGTTGAAGACGGCTTCGCGACCGCAGGAACCGCACTTTGCACCACCGCGGATGGTGACTGATATCAAGCATGCAGCGATGCGGAAGGCGGCAAAGGCACAGAGTCGCAATGGACTTCGGCCTGCCGAGACGGCGAGTATGCGCCCTTACGAATCTGCCGTGTCTTCTAATACCTCGCCGTTGGACTTCACAGGACAGCCGTCGATGTACGGCACTGGTGGACAAGAGTTTGTCGATCCCATGCTCGGTGGCTTTCAGAGCAGCCTGGATCCTGCGCTGGCGGCAAACATGGGGCTGGACATGGATGGTCTGGACTGGAACGCCATCTTGATGCAGGCACAGGGATGGTGAGGTGATGTAATGACAGCTATCATAGGGTATCATACTACATATGCGAAACGAAATTATATACGCCAAATCAAACCAAACGCCTCCATATGATGTTCAAACCTGGTCAACACCGTCAAAAAGTCCCCATACTTCCAACGCTGAGCCCACTGCGTCCGCCAATGCCCGTGCCCAGACTGCTGACATCGAGATCCATACGGACTCTCTTCCCACCCCGCTCGCCAGCAACAAGCACCTGCGCCGGACAAATAACGGTCTCCTCGCCGCCCTCTCCGAGCTCATCGCCTTTCCGCACGACCAGCGGAAACAGCACCATCTTAACCACCGCGCCGCGCCTCACCAGCTCCTCATTATCACTCCACTCACCACTGCGCTCATTCATAGTCCCCACCTCGAACCGCGTCTTGCGCACCAAGTCGCCCGCGGAATCATACTCCGGCACCGGCGGCGGCAGCATCAGGTACTCGGGGCGCTGGCAGCGGAACTCGACCGCGAGCTGCACGGCGCTTGCGAGGACTCTCTGCAGGCCGGCGAGGAGTTGCGTCTCCAGGGCGGCGGGCGGCGGCAGCAGCGCCGCGAGGGTGGCGTAGATCTCGTGCGTCACGGCCTCGGTGTCCAGCGCGCGCTGCGCCGCGAACTGCGGACGTTGACTCAGCAGCGTCAGCGTCGTGGCGCGCCAGTGCGCGACTGCGCGTGCCGGACCCACGTCCAGGAGTGTCTTCTCCAGCGCTTTGAGTTTCGCCCGCTGCTCCCGGTCCATGCCGAAGAGGTAGCGCGTGAAGACATATTCCCACACCATGGCCATGGTCAGGGCCATGAAGACGTCGCGGCGGCGCACGCGGTCGACGAGGAGTTTGTCCACGTCCGAGCCGTCGAGCATTATGTTGTCGAGGCGTGCTTCTAGTTTGTCGTTGTCGAGCTCGTCCGAGAGGCGGCATGCGCGGTTGTCGCTGCTTTTGCTGAAGCGCAGGATCCATTGCTGGATTGCTTGGCAGAGCTTTTGGCAGGCGCTGTCGAAGTAGTCTTCGGATTTGGTGGGGAGGTAGTCTGGGGAAGAGGAGGAGTGTTGAATTTGGGATTGTAGGGCGCGAATTTGAGAGGTCGCGGTCTCGAGCTCGGCGCGCAGACTCTGAATCTCGGCGTTCTTATCTTCGAGAGCTTGGTCTATGTGCTGGCGGACGACATCTTCCATGCCGGAAGAGAGCTCGGCATGTTTTTCTCGAAGGTCTTCTAGCTCTCTACTCGACTGCTGCCATTGATCGTGTGCGTGGGCATGTTCGGACTGCAGCGTGGCATATCGATCGTTTGTGTCTGCGATTAGATTGTGATTTGCTTCGCCAAGGTTCTCATTGATCTCGGTCAAACGATTGACCTCTTGTTGCAAAGGATCAAGAAGCGCTCTGATTTGAGTGATCTGAACATCTTTCTCCTGAAGCTCGGTTTCAGTGTTCTCGAGTGCCTCTCTCAATTTAGAGTATGCTTCGGTGGAAATATCGCCGTCAGCTGATCGTCCAGCGTCCTCGTGCGCCTGCTGCAGTCGTCTGTTCTCCTCTGTAAGTTGATTGACCTTGGCTTCCATATCCATTAAATGCATGCTTTGCCGTTTACGGGCGCTAGGCGGCCGCGTCGGTGAAACGGTCGTTCGTTCACCATCACCCCACCCTTCGTATACATTGGCCATTCTGGCCGCTGCAGCATCTGCCTCATTCAAAGGCGGTGTAAGAGGGGCTTGAAAGGCCAAAGGTTGGATGTTGGTGTTTACAAATGATGGAGGAGTGTTGATGTTCAAGGTGGAGGTGGAAGTTTGCGACGGCGGCGGGATAAGCGGCTCGCCCCGTCTGGCTGCCGCCCGAAGATCACCTGACATGCTCCGGTCCGTGCGTTTCAGTGAACGATTGCTGGCAGCGCTCATGGATTGTAGTTGGTCTGGAGAACGCAATGATCTTCCAGTACCACTCGAAGCATAGCTTTGAGCACTGGGCGACCGCATGTCGGACGCGAAACGCTTTCCAATGTCGGACTTACGCAGTCTGTCATCGATGCTTGAGAGTTCACGGTTCTCATCGATTGGAATTGACGCAAGCCTTAGACCTCTGGTGCTAGGTGTAGGTGATGTGCTACCGTAAGTGTGACTTGAGATGTTTGCCGCAGGTAGAGAGGTTCCGTCGTCAGCATTCATACGTCCTCTAGAAGACCGAGTTGGTGTGGCAGATCGGCGAGCTGACTTGAGATCGCGAGAAGACAGACCAATATCATTCTCAGCGTTGCTGCCTTTTCTGACCGGCAATACGAGTGACGTGTAGGGCGATCTGATCTCATCAGGACTCTGTTGTGGCGATTGTAATTCATCGGGAGTCGGAGTTGGCGTGGATTTATGGTTTCGTCCACCAAAGTAATCTCCTTGCATCTTCTTGTCGGAGGAGAGAGTGCTTCTGGGTTGCGCCCTCTCGACTGTCGGAGGTGTGTTGAAGAGATAGGATGCGCGATTCTTTGTTGTCGGTTCTGGTGACTTTGGAGCGTCCTGTGCTGGCTCGAGGTTGTCCTGTCCGTGATCATGGTCCTCAACTCCGCGCATCGATTGCTTGCCTTTGAAGCGGCCTTTCTGGACTGGGAGGGTCCAATCGTTGAACGAGTCGGCAGCAAGTTCGCGATCTTGTGGCTCAACCTCATCCTGAGTAGTGGTGCCTAAAGAATTGCGGACCGTATCGTAGCCGCTGTCTCTGGTATTGTCTCGAGGAGCCTCCGCTGGTAATTCATTTGGCGGTTCTTCAACCTGTGGAGCACCATCGCTAACGTTGTCGAACGACCAAGTTGGCTCCTCTTGACTATTGGCCATTGCGGGTTGAGCAGATCCAGAATCTGCCATCTCACTCCTTTGGGCAGGTATTGTCTGGGCGATGTCCGACGGCTCAGCAAGGTCAAGCTGAGGATTGTTGTCAGGCGCAGCCTCTTGTGGAGGGAGGGGTTGCTCAGCTTCGTTGTTATCCACGGTCCAATCGAAAGCCTTCCCTTTCTTGTTCTTCTTGGCCTTCTTCCGGGTCATCACCCGAAATTCTGGCTCAATACGAGCGTCTTTCACTTCTCCTGTTTCTCGAATCGGAGAGGGCTCGCGGAGTGCTTGTGAAGAGGGCTTCTTGCCTTTGGCTTTCTTGCCTTTTTTGTTTGGTAGCACGTCTTCCGCCGTGACTGTTCCCTTGGACATGTCCGCTGACTCCTTGTTCTCGTCGACAGCCTCTGCTTCTGCAGGTGGCATCTCTCTCGACTGTTCGGCAGGTCCGAGAACCTCTTTTGATGCGAGTGACCCATCGGGCTCCTTATCAGCAGTGTCTGCACGACCACCTTCGTTTACTGGCTCCTCGATCTCGGATATTTTGTTACCTTTACCTTTGCGCTTCTTTTTGTTCTTCGGAGCCGTAAATGTGAAATCATCGAGCTCGTCGGACACAGTCGCGGATCGAGCAAGCATGTCGGCTGCCGAGAAGCCAGCAATTCCCAAGCTGGCTGCGAGCGCAGCATCGAATCCGTCGTCTTTACTGCCCTCGGTATTGTTGTGCTCTTTGTTAGCCGATCTGGTTGCACGACGAGCTGCTGGATCGCCCATTAGGTCCATGGTCGGTTGATCGCTTGCACCCTCCTCGGCCACATCTGGCACTGCCTCAATATTGTCTTGCTTCCTATCCTTTTTCTTCTTGCCTTTCGTGACGAACGGTACAAACTCGTCTTCCAGGTTCGAGTCATCCATACCTTGCGGAGAGGCACGACGATGGAATGAAGGATCTTTGACAACAATGTTCGGATCGAAACCAGTCTCGCCCAGTCCAGCTGCTAGCGTGGCAGCAAAGTCGACATCGTGCGGTGCTTGGCCGGATGAGATTGGGCTTGCTGCTCGAGACGAATGACGAGAAGGGGTCAGGTCACCATGCAGAAGGCCTAAGTTGCGTGAGCCAGAACGCCGCGGATCATATTGTACAGTGCCGTGCGATGACCCATGCGATGGCGCTGGACTTGCTGCTCGAGATGGATGCCGAGAAGAGGGCAAGTCACCAGGTAATAGACCTAAGTTGCGCGAGCCAGAGCGATGTAAATGATGATGCAAGGTGTGTCGATCTGGTATTGTTGCAGGATCTGCTTGAACGTCCTGGATAGTGTCTTCACTTGGATATGACATTGTATGCTCAAGTCCAGCTTGTCCATCCTCGTGTCCTTCAAGAACATGCGGTGTTTCTTCGGCTGCTCGTGGGACGTCAACCTCCGGAGAGTCATTGTAATAGTGGCTTGCGTCTGGCGAGGAATCGAAAGTGGCCTGCTCACGTGCATTTTCATCCAATGGTATGTGTTCAGCACCAAAGCTGGCTGGGACATTCCTCGAATATTGCGAGGAAGGCTGCTGCCTCTCTTCCACTTGCTCAGGTCTGCGGACCTCTCGAGGGAGTGTCGGGCTTCGGCCTCGATGTCTGGATTCAGCCTGGTCAGACGGAAGCCCGTCCACAGGCGTGCGCTCTTGCTCGGTTCCGTTGTCAACCTGAGTAGAGTTGTCAACGGGTGCTTCCATGACGCGGTCAAGGAGGATACTATCGCTGACCTCGTTTTGAGGCTGAGGTTGGGCTCCCTCGATAGCCCCACTCTCTGCGAATGCTGGCACTGGTGACGGATCTCTATTTTCTGATGATTTGTTACGGTCTGTCTGAGGCTCGAAAATAGGGTCCTGATCATCCCTGTCTTCTTGCGATGGGACCTCATTCTCATCGTTGTTGATGGCGTGAGCGTTGAACGATCCAGGCATAGGAACATGATCGGGGTCAATCTCCTCGGGTACAGTATTTTCTGGAAGCGAAGCATCATTGGTAATCTCAGGGTCATCCTCGCCAGCTTCGAATTGAGCAGCTTTCTTTGCCTTCCGTTTTTCCTTCTTCGAGATCTTCTTTGGCATTTCAGCCCATTCGTGTTCCTTCGGCTCTTTCCGTTCCAGTTGATCTTGATCTGCCTGCTCCGCGCTGCTTTGTACAGCAGGCTCAATCGGAGCTGGCTCCCAGTCATCGGACCAAATCTGGTTCTTCTTGGCTTTCTTCTTGTCTTTTTTCGACAGCTTGGGCTTGATCGCTGAATTCTCGACGCTGATAGCGATATCATCCTGTGAAATATGCTCTGTCGTAGTTGGATTGTTGCTCGAGTCAGTACCTTGCTCTCGCTGCAGCTCCTGGGTGTCGTCGCGCGCGTCTGACGGTGCATACGATGCATCTTGTTGCCAGACAACAGGCTCCGAGACAGCTTGTTCCTCATCCAGCTGTGCTTGTCTTGATGTCGCAGGATCTTGAGCGAGCGGCTCGAAATCTTCTGCTGCGGCGTCTGCTGATAGCTCTTTCTGCTTTAACTTCTTAGCTTTCTTCTTATCTTTCTTCGACTGTTTGACGGTGAAAGCGAATGGTTCGGCATCAGCAACAGGGGCCTCTTGTTCGACTTCCACCTCCGGAGCTGCATCCTGATCATTCGCGTCAGAAACATGGGCCGATTGGCCGATCGGTTCATTATTGTCGGCTGCTTTCACAACACAATCTGAAGCTTCGTTCTCGGCAGCGGATGTTTCCCCTTTGTCGTCTGGTTCGACCTCCGTATTTTCACTACGTTCGATATCACGATTCGGCTGGTCGCTGGCTTGAGGGGTAACGCTGCGATCAAGAAGATCATGATGGTCAGTGAACGCTTGCTTATCGGTCTCTGTGTCTGATGGTTGGGCTACCCTCTCCTCTAATTCGTGCATGGATTGATCTTTGACTTCAGGAAATGTAGATTCGACAAGGTAGCCATTGAACGGCTCATGCTGCTCAGCGGGGCCAAGTTCCCGAGCTCCAAAGCTTCGAGAATAGTCGCCATCAAAGTCAAAGGCACCCGGCATGTGGGACATCTTTTCCTGAACCGGAGTCGGCTGTTCGAGCTCAGGATCCAGATCCGTTTGGTAGGTGGCAGCACCAATCATACCGCTTGGAGACAGCTCTGTGAGTTTCTCAATCTCAGTACGTGGATGCGGATGCGAAGCCTCTTCCTCGGTGTGTTCGACTGCTTCATCCCTCTCGGCAGAGACCTGAGGCTGCACGTTCGACTGTGGGAAGTTTACGTCGTCGGGATGGATCACAGCATCACTGGACCCTTGTTCACGAGTAGCTTGAGACTCGTGGGTGACTTCTGGCTCTGGGACGAATCGTTCGACCTCTTCGACATTGGCCTCTGATTGACCTGCTTGCGCTGTTGACGTTGGCTTGTCAAGCTCTGGCTCGGTCGACGCAACATCATCTCCCCTCTCGTCGACGTCCACGTCCCTTGACGTCTGTAGATGCTGAGATTCGTGTGGCGACTCCGGCGCAAGGTCATCTGGGCCTGCACTTGTTGTTTCGGCTTGAGGCTCGTCCCAGAGAACAAAAGCTTTCTTCTTGCCCTTCTTACCCTTCGATTTTTTGGACGTCGTCGGAGTCGTCCAAGATTCTTCTTGAGGTGCTGTATCTCGGGGACTGTCTTCTTGAGATACGAGACCTTGATGGGTTGGAACTGCAAGTTCTGCGGTCGGCTCTTCCCGGATATCGACTGCCTTCTTCTTGCCCTTCTTGTTCTTCGACTTCTTCGAGCTCGCAGCTGGCTCTGTCCGTGTATTTTCCGGAAGTGCGACATCCGCAGGTGCGGCGTCTTTTTGAGGTGCAAGATCCTGAGAGTCGGTACCCTCTTGAAAGACATCTACTTCTCGCGAGACGACATTTGGCCTGGGCGTTATGTCCACAGGATCAGTCACGGGCTCGTCCCAAGCAACAAAGGCTTTCTTCTTGTTCTTTTTACCCTTTGATTTCTTGAACGTCGACGGAAACTCATCCCAGGGTTCTTCTTGAGGAGTTGCGACTTGGTCGACAGCGGCAACAACTGAAGAGGTCGTAGGCACGTCACGCGTACTCGACGCAGGCCCGGCTGAGACCGGCTCTCCCTGCGTGACAGGATCATCGTCAACGAGGCCCTCGTCATGTGGACCGATGTCCTCGAGAGGAGTTGCGTGAGCGGGGAAAAGCTCGACAGAGTCAGGCTCCTGGGTGTCGCTGGGCTGGGAGGCTTCCTCTGGTCGAAGGGTATCCTCTGCAGGGTCGACAACTCGAGTTGCAATGTCTGCTTCTGTGGCCAAGTTCACTGGCTGTGTTCCCGGTTCATTCGCGGCCTCAGATATATCCTTACCCTTCTCGCTGCTCGGCATCTCGGGGCTTGTCGAGGCCTGAACCCACAAGTCAAGTGCATCTTCAGTGTCTTGTTGCTGTCGGCGAGCGACTTCCTCGACCTCAACAACTTCTGGTTGGTCTGAAGTGACAATAGTCGTCCCAAGCTCAAGAGCCCTGCCCTTCTTGCCTTTTTGGCCTTTTTCGACGCTCTGCGCTCTAGGAAAGAACGGGCTGGCTCCGGCTCGGATACAGGTTGATTGTCGGCTTGTGGCCCGGACGGGTATGCTTGATCTGCAGGAAAGCCATCGTCTGGAGCTTCAACATCAGCAGCATCGCGAGATCGTGATCGATCATCCTCGAATACATCGGACAACGTCACATCCTGCTCTTCTCCCGAGTCTTTGCCTGTGTCCGAGGTGCGACTGATGGGATCCGCTTTGCTCTTGGGCCAGGATGCTGTTTCAACCACATCTTCAGTCTGAGCTTCTCCGGGATTGACAGGCTCCGCGCCGGCCGGATCGGCGTCATCTTTGGCTTGGGCCGCAGCTGCTGCAATGTTCCTCAAGTTCTCTTCACGTAGCATATCTTCCCAGGAGTAAAACTCCGGCTGAGCTCTTGTGACAGACCCCTGCACTTCAGAGGGAAATTGACTTGCCTTGGGCGTAGAATGCCCAGAACCGAGTACGTTATCTAGCCTGTGGTCTTCGTGGAAGTTGCCCGTCTTCAAGGGTGCGAGGACTGGCTTAGCGGTGACGGGCCTATCTTCCGAGGCTGACTCGTACTCTTCGTTGTCTTGAACACTGGACGCTCGACTCGTCGGCTTACTTGGTGGCAGGCTTGGTAGTTGCTCTTCCTCCGCCGGTGCTTCTTGTGGTTTGCGATTTTGTTCGACAAGGTACAATGGCTGGAACTCGGTGAAGTGTCTCATTTCGCTGGAACGCCCTCGTCGGTGTCCTAACCTTGTTGTCGAAAGAGAAATCGGTGACGTAGGTGATGATGGCATCGGGCTACTGAAGCTCGCTGCTCTCTCGCGAGGTGTGTTTGGAGAGGCTGAGAGACCTGGTGAGGCTGGTGGCCTACGAAAGCGGAGGGGTACAGTTGTCGAAGACGCTGGTCTGACGGGAAGCATTGGCCTGCGCGGCGTGTGGAAGGAGTGCATCGGGGGAGATGCGAGCACTGGAGAGCTTTGCAATGGTGATGACTCCCTCGTTTCCTCGGCCTGCATGGTTGAGGATGGTCTCTCGATCGGGGACGACGGCCGACTCTCCGGCAACGGTAGTGAGGCAGGCTCAGTCAGAGACTCTGGCCCAATTGTGACAGAGGTTTCTGACAGTTCTGGTGCCTCAACAGGAGCTGGCCCACCCACGGTCAAGATCGAAGCTGGCGGGCGATCATGTTCATGACTAGCATCATGTGGCGACGACGGTTCGCTTTCTGGAAGCGGTGATAGCGAGGGAACAGCAGTCGTCTCATAAAGATCTCTAGCAGTCATCGATGGGCCGTTGGGCAAACCAGACTGTTGATTTAGGGGAGACTCCGTAAAAGTCGAGTGATGCATCTGGGATAGAACTGCCTCTTCGCCAACACCGAGAGGAGACGAGGGCCGACTTTCCGGCAGTGGTGGCAAAGAAGACAGAACGTTCT
>Ga0058702_10000223_pt1 | contig 28220 bp, 36 predicted proteins | sample AgamicOrSfe_FD_83781 | JGI IMG/M metagenome (GOLD analysis project Ga0058702, IMG submission 83781) | Agave microbial communities from Guanajuato, Mexico - Or.Sf.e | ecosystem: Host-associated > Plants > Phyllosphere > Phylloplane/Leaf | place: Guanajuato, Mexico | collected 2012-05-30 | reverse complement strand
GGTCGTACCTGCCTACGGCTGTAAAAGTATCAATCGAGGCCTGGATCGCACGCTAGACCTTTGAGTCGCCAGTCTCATCATTCTGCACCTTGGCACTAGTCAATCCTTCCATTTCCACGTCCCCTGATGCTAGCTTTTCCGCCGACTTCTTCGTTGACCACTTCATATTGGCACAGTGGCTAAGCCCAATGAGTCCCAGCTCGATCACAAGCATGAAGGCGAGTACAAGCAGCCCAACTACAAGCGCGTGCCAGAAGGCTCCCACAAAGCCTCTATCATCAATTCCAAGCAAGCCGGCGAAGAAGATGATAAACGCGCAGATAACGCCATTTACAGCGGTCAGAATACCAGCTAAGACCTGATCGTCACTTTCCTCTTTGTTCGTGTCCAGCAGGAATGATACCCAGATGATAAGGTGGAAGTTTAGGAAGAGCGCGATGAGGTATAAGACGACAATGGCTATGATCGCGAGGCCGCTCAGGATGATACCGGCTGCATCAGAAAAGACGCTGGTGGGTTGTGACGACACGGTAATGTCGCTGGGAACATCAGGCACGAAGTCATAGTCGTCGTTGTCGGCCATTGTGCACAAGAGAATTGTTAACCGAAACTTGAGTTGAGGTGTTGAGATGCTGCGGTGCTGAGATGCTGAGGTACTGAGCTGCTGAGGTGTTGAAGTGTTAAGGGATGCTTGCTTGCTTGTTCAGACGTTATTACGGAAATGTTGTTGTGTATTGCGCAGGATGGTGCCACTGCTTGCTCATATACTAATGTTGTGATTACACAAGGCTGACTTCAGGTCGTACAAGGCGCAGCGGTAGTCAGCTGACAGTTGTGCTTAGCCGACTCGGCCCGAGCACCACTTCTCGTCAGTAGAACGGCATAGTGCTACTTCCACGGCATGCTATACCTATAGTTATACGTAGCCTACATGTTTCACCTCCGAATAACCGTCCTTATCTTTCGATCTCTTGACTTCCCTTGTATAGATGCTACTATCCTCTCCTGACTTGATGCGTCTAGCCAATCTTCTAAAACCCACAGTACCGCTGATGGCTTCTTTGCTGCCCGGTCCGCTTTGGCACAGTAGCACATTCCTATAACAGCCAGTTCCACCACGAGCAGAAAAGCGAGTATGATCAGCCCAACCCCGAGCGCATGCAAGAAAGATTTCACAAAGCTCACAGAGCCCTCTCCCGAAGCCCATATGATGATGCCTGTGGCGAGAATGAGATACCCGCAAATATGGCCGCTGATATACGTCAAGGACTTGGCTGTAAGCAAACCCCAGCCGTTCGTGCCCAGTCTGCCATTGATGTGGTCAACCAGGGAGTAGTGCACCCAGAGCACGGCGGCATATAGGGCAAAGAGTAGTGCGATGAAGGCGACAAGGACAAGGCCATTTGATATGATGTAGAACGCATCGTGGAAGATGTTGGCATGTCCGAGAGGAATGGTGGTATTGTTTGACGTTACAGGTGCAAAATCGAGGGTGGGGTTGTTGTTCGTCATTGATGGCTCGATGAGATGTGCTAGTAGCAGTCGCTTTCGAGAGGTGGTAATGTAATACGTCTTGTTTGAATGCTGTTGCTATTGTTGCTGTTTCGGACTCGTGTGTAAGACGGTGCTGGTTGCTTTTGTGTCAATGTTGTGGTTACACAAGCCCTACATCAAGTCGTACATGGCGCAGCAGCCATCGGACGATTGCGCTTGGCCAATCTGACTCGATGAGAGTGCTACAGCATGCCAGGCCCGTGACAGAGGCTGAGGAAAAACCTGTTTGAATTGCTGTACCCTACGGCTAAAGGTGGAAATTCACATCAACGATAACGCCGCCCCCCAATGCGTCTATCATGCCACGTCTATTCCTCAGTCATTCTGGTTTTGGGTGCTCGCTTGCTCGCACATACTCTTCGTGCCTCGAGAGCTACGATACTCATATGCCAAACCAGAACTTGCTTCTTTCGTACACGTAAAAACTCGTCGCCACCATCGGCACGACTTTAACATACCCAATGCCCAGCCCCACGAAGAAGCCCCTCCAGCCACGTTCCAGCCAGATACCCCTCGCCGTCTGCATGATGCCTTGCCGTCGACCATCGCCTACGACGCCTCCAACCTGCATGCGCCGGCGCACAACTTCCAGTGGGTATGACAGGGTCTGCGAGACAAAACCAGCAAAGCCACCAGCCACCAGCTGAGCCCAGCTTGTCAATTGTGCGGGCTTCTTTGAAGTGGCGGTGTTGGGGAGCGTGGTGTGTGCAGCGAAGCGAGGATGACGGAGGATGTCGCCCATAGTGTCGTGTGTCAGGAAAGAGGCGCCGGCGTAAGGCAGCATGCCCCAGAGCGTTGGTGTAAAGCCGCGGTAGAAGTTCGCCATGCCGGATGAAGGGGAGAGTTCTTGTATTGTCTTGACGGCGGATGCAGCTGCGACTGCTGCAGCTCCAGAGTCTGCGGTGGCGATAGACGCGCCCGTAACGCGTCGAGGATGCTCGTGATAGATCTGCCTGCATATCCCAGCGAGGCTGACTCGGCCACCACTTTTCGTCTCAAATGCCAGCCGGACGCGGATGACTTCAAGTGGATATGTGAAGAAGACGCTGACGGTGCCTGCAATACTGCCACTGAGGAATCTCCGTGCTGCTGTTTCTTGAGATGGTTCGTGAATCATGACAGCTCGTACTTGTTCGTAGGCTAGGAATTTGATACCCGCATATGGAAAGATGCGCAGGAGAGTGGCCGAGTGCCCACGGAAGAGGCCGCGAGTGCCGTCGGAGCGATAGATGTTTTGCATTGCGGCGACTGCGCCGAACCATGAGCCGGTATACTTTGAGAACTGTGGATTTGATGTCTGGAATAGAATCTTGACGCGGTCAAGAGGACCGACGACTGTTTTGGCCTGTTTGAAAGAGAGCCACAGGTCAGCCAGAAACAGTCAGGACATATCAAGGTGTCTTAGGAGAAACATACAGCACATCCCGCCAGTCCACCTGCAATGCCAGTTTTGATGATGTATTCTGTGCTTTGTTTGTTGACCTGCGGACGAGAGGTTGGGGCTATCGTCGAAGTCGGTGACGTCTGTGAGGAGGGCAGCTGGAGCCGGCCCTTGCTTGTATCGAGCCGCACGGGGTCATCGTGATCGGGTGTGGCCATGTTCTGGCGGAGGGAGAGTATTTCAGATGAGGCATTGTCCCCGCCCAATGAGGGCATTCGCTAGTGCAGAGTACGATCGCCAAGGTATATGTGCCTTCCGGATATCATATGCTAATGGAGGAAATGTTACTTTGCGTTTAGGTCGATAAGATGGGTATCCAGTTCTGAGGGATAGTGATGTGAGCGACGGTGACGATGAGGATGGAAGCCGCAGTTACGTCTGGAGTTTGACATGTGGACTTGTGATCTGCCGGGTCGCGCCGAGGTCGAGAACCGATCGCCGACACGGATTACATCTCGGAGAAGAATGGACAAGCAAGTACAACATCAAGCCATCCTCGACCCCAAGAAATGAATGGCGTGCCGTCATGGTAATCGCAGCAAATAATGAGAATGGCGTGACTGCGCGAATCGAACAACTATGCGAGGTTGCCGCGGGGCTTCGCGCGGCAGGAAGGGATAGAGAAAGTCTTCGCGTGCTTCAAGAAGCACACAAGATTGATCCTGGCAATGTCCAGGTCGTGGAGGCGCTGGAACGGTTGAGCCTGGCTGATGTCGAATCCATTGCTACTGGCAGCTTATTGGCAGCCTGCAAAGATCTGTCAGCCAAGCCAGGCTCGTCCAAAGCTGCTTCCTCAGTGCTCCGCATGGTCACAAATGCCAAGTACGAAGCCAAAGAAGCAGAAGAGTCTTTGCAGATCCTTTTCCAAGTGGCGAATGGTCACCTCGCCAAGGACAAAGCTGTCTTGGGCATCATCAGCACACTAGCAGGACAACATGCCGTCGCCACTCTGCTGAAGGCACAAGCAACAGTAAGCTTTCAGCAGTTGTGGAACCGTGGCGATGCTGTCGTCTCGAGCGTTGTCTCTACAGTGACTACGCCGAGCACGTGGGCGACAGGCAATGATCGGGAAAGCGCAGAAAAGGACGTCTTCCAACTGCTGCTCGCCAGACTTTTGGAACCAGCACAAGAAGCAGCCGAGATGGCCATGCGCGCTTTGGCAAAATTGCTAACGAGACGTGCATCAGACTTCGGGCCTTTTGTTGATTCTAGTAATTTCGAGATCATTCTCTCCATGCTCAATGTCCAGCTACCGGCAGCACTTCGAAGTCAAGCCACTCTAGTCACTGCCAAATTCCTCGAGATCTCGCCTGACAAGGGACAGAGATTGCTGACCGAGTATGTCGTTAACCGAGCACGCAGACCCGCCATCGATGACCTTGTAGATGCTTTCTCGGTGGCGGCCTCCATATTTCCTGTCTTGCCTGCCACCGCAGCACCTCTTTTCTTGACGCCTGGCTTTCTTGATGACCTTGTTGGCGTGACGAGGAAGTCGAACAGTGCACGACTGGGACGAGCAGCCCTGGAACTCCTCAGTGCAGCATGTGTAGATAAGGCCTGTCGAGAATCTATCGCCGGAAAGTGTACAGCATGGTTACAGGAGATTGTGGACAAGAATTCAGACGACAAGGATGCGCGCATTGTACAAGGAACCATGGCCGCCTTGATCCTGTGCAAGATACAGGCAGTCCCACCAGAAAAAGGTAGCAGCCCCATCGACTTGGCAAAATTGGCAATCTATCTGAGGACAATCATGAGCACCACCAAGGACGATACCATCATCCAAACCGCCGTCGAAGGCATAGCATACGCATCAGTACGCGGACGAGTCAAGCATACTCTTGCAAAGGATACTGTCTCCATGAAAAAGATGATTGACATCCTACAATCTCGCACGAACCAGCGTGGGGTACTGTTTGGTGGTCTTACGACAATATCTAATCTCACAGCTTTCAGAACGGAAGAGAGCGCCGAACAGCAAAAACTGTCCCAATTGAGAGCATATGCTAATCAGTCGAAGGAAGAACAGAAAGACAGGCACAATGATGACGAGGAAGTCAATGCTCGGTGTCGAATCGTTATCGAAATAGGGACAATACCACTTCTCAACACAGCTGTCAAGCAGGCCACACCGACAGTCTTATCGCTCGTCTCCAACATTGCTTTCTCATTGGCAAATCACCCGAAACATCGTGGCTTGCTGGTGCAACAAGGTAAGCATCAGGAGGTTCCTCCCTCTTGCATCACTAACATGAATTAGGACTTCTCGACACACTACTCCGCCTCTCTAACCTCTCCACCTCTGACGACACCGTCCTGGTCATCGTCCGCAGTCAAGCCTCGCACGCACTGGCCCGCATCCTTATCTCCCTCGATCCTGCACTGGTCTTGTCCACCCCTGCAAATCGCAATATCGAGTCCGCTATCCAGCCTCTAACCATGCTTATCACGCCTGCAGACTCGCCAAGTTCCTCCACACTGGCGGCTTCCGCCCCGAGCTCCAGCAATGCGGCAATATTTGACGCGCTTCGTGCTCTGACCAATCTCGCCTCATTCTCCGAACAAGCACGCCAGATCATCACATATCTGGCCTTTGCGCACATCGAAAGCTACCTATGGTCACGCGTGTCCGCACTTGCACAGGCAGCCATGGAGTGTATACTAAACCTGACACAATCGCCGGCCGCAGCCGCGCAGATGTTCTTTTGTGTTGATGCAGATACAGCACCCGCCGAGGATGCCACATCCGTCCTTTCCCCACAGTCTGCATCAGATCAGGCAGATACTTTCTCAGGAGCCCACGCTGACAAGGCGGCGGCACGTACACGTCTCACACTCCTATTCGCACTTACAAATTCCTCGACTCGTGGTACCGCTCTTGCTGCAACCGCGGCGCTGTCGCAGATTCTTGCATTTGAAGCAGGTGCTGCTTCCTTCCTTGCTCTGGCGTCGGCATCCCCGCCGTCCAGTGCGGCTGGTGCAAAGGAGACTGCCTCAACGAATGCCTTGGACGCTCGTACGCCAACACGGCGGCTACTTACTCTGGTAGCAGACTCTGCTGGTATAGCTGCAAGCTCAGCCGCACATCCTGACTCGGGCTCGAGCCCTGAAAAAGGCCCAGACGTAGAAGCGCAGCCAGATCCAGACATGTTGGCACGCGCCGCGACCGCATTGTGCGCCTTTGTCGATGCTGGTGGTGCGGCGGTGCGAGCGAGCGTACGGAATGCAGGTGGACTGCGACTACTCGAATCTTTAGTGAACATGACTGTAGTTGAGCAAATGGGCTTGAGCGATATGGTTAGCGATGCGATAGCGGCGCTCGGTCCCAGTAAAAGATCTTGAATTTGCTACTGTCACAGAGTACGAGTTATGCAGAATGAACCCGCGCAGCGCTCTTCTCAAGATAACTCTGAACCCGTACTCTAGTGAAGTAATGCTAGATTGCAAAATGCTGTGAGGTCTGACAAGCGGCATGGCAGTGCGATAGTCAAGATAATCATCGTTTCACAGGCAGGAATGCTAATGCTATCAGTTTCCACTTTGGATCTAAGATGATGGGACTAGACACCAATCCTCTGCTGATGCCTCATTCTCTCTGGTCACGCTTGGAACGCAGGATCAGCACGAATCGGATCCTTCGACTTCGCCGTACTGGCCACAGGTACAAAGTCTAAGTCTGAGCAGGATCTCTCCGGCACTCTCCCAAGACTCTTCTACACTTGTGATCTAGTGCGGCACAGCAACAAGACGAAGCTGGCCTTCATGGGTGGCCGTGGAGTCCACCCCTATACCTACTCTCCAACAACCGAAGCCATGCCCATACTCCACGAGTGAAGTCGGCCAGGACGATACTCACAGTACAGGATTAGGATAGACTCACAGCTCAAATGCACATACGTATCACTCCAGTCTGCTTGCCCTGTCTCTGCAGCTCCGGGAGTGGCGTGGCAAGCTGCCTTGCCCCTGTTGCACCCAGGGGATAGCCTAAACTGATAGCACCGCCCTTGGGATTCACCTTGTCTATGTCCCAGCCGAGCTTTCGTATGCAGTACAGCGCTTGACTCGCGAAGGCCTCATTGACTTCCCACAGGTCGATCTCGTCGGTAGATAAGCCCGTCGGCTGCAACAGCATCAGTATTGCCACCGCAAGCCCGGTCGACATCTCATCAGGCTGCACACCAACGACTTTTGTCGCAACCCACTTTTCAATGATGTGGCTGCTTGGACCGAGCTCGGTAGCCGTGCTTCGACGCATCATTAATGCAGCCGCTGCAGAATCAGAGACCTGGGACGAGTTTTCTGCAGTCGACGCGCTTGTGGGTACGAAGAGAGATTTGAGCTTCGTCAGTGCTTCCCTGTGATGTTGTGGCTGAGTCCGTTGTCCACCTTTACACCACTTTCACCGTTCGTCTCATGGCGCACCGTAACGGGTATGATCTCCTCGTCAAAACGCCCCTGCCTCTGCGCCTCCGCTGCTTTGAGGTGACTATGTAGCGTAAACTCATCCTGATCCGCTCAACTCACACCATACCGCTGTGCGACAATCGGCTGGTGATTCCCATACTCATGATAGTATTCCGCGCACGCTGATTGTGTGAATCCTTGGCTTCCTCGCAGAGGACTGTCGGAATCGCCTTGCTGCCGTAGTTTCGCGACATGCTCTTCATGCCTGCTCCGATTCCAACATCGATCCTGCGCATGCTGATGGCGTTGGCTATGGGAGTGGGCTTGGAGGCCTGATGAGCACGCTCGGTTGATAGCGTAGATTAGAGGTGAGTTGTGGTAGCCGACGTGGTTCAGCGCCATGCATGCGGCTTCAGAACCGCCGAGCTCGGAGAGAACAGTCCCAACTGCGGCGTCTTCGATGCGCGCAAAATCCAGTTGACGTAATCACTCTCTTGGAGCTCGGAGAACCTTAATGGTGTCGAGATATCAGCTTGTCGACTCCGCAAGTCTCAGAGTTTGGGAATAATCCTGATCATTCTATGCTTTGGCTCACCACGCCGAGCATCTCCTCTTGCGTAAGCCTCCCTTGCAACCCCGCGTCACAGACGCTCATAGTGCAGAGAGAACAACACGACATCTATTGACTTGCGACCTCTCCGAGCGTACACCATGGCTCATACCACGAAATCTGTCTTCGAAGGGTGGTGGCTTGGAGTGAGAGTGCCAGAGCGAGCGTACGCACTCGAGACTCACCTTCCAGCTAGTTGAGTGCAAGCTGACAGATCTGAATAATGCTATGAAGAGCGACTACTAATTGCTTCGACGTTGGCTTCTTATCTGCCAAAGCTCGAGTCGACTCCCCTCCCAGTGTAGCACTCGACCAATCTTCGTGTTGCCATAACAGATGACATTGCCGATGGAGATCGAATACACGACCGGACCCCAGTGACTGTTTCCGAAGACTTGACGCTGAGAGGACCACCACCCGAAACGAAGCCGAGGACGACTGTGGGGCACTCCGCTTCTCCACACACATGATGACGACCATCCGATCTCGCACCTTCCCTTTGGATGTGCAGCAGTGCAACAGCGAAAGATGATGCAGATGGTGCAGGCGTGTTCGAGCAGCAGGCATACGTGACGCTTGCAGCAGCTTGTGTACCGTGACTGTACCGTGACAGCAACTCCCATTATATCACCTGGGATCGCTCTGTAAGACTCAGTCCTTGTATTTTCTCTGAAGGCATAACAATCAGTGTCGGAGCACGTCAACCTCTGCGACAGACCCCGCCAGTTTCCTGCCCACACACAAGCTCGGCGCTTAAGCATCCACAGGCATACAGCCAGCCACTATGGGCAACGATTCGCAAGGCGCGCTTTTACCACAAACCATGAAGGCACTCTGCTTATCTAGAGACGAGAAAACCGGAGTTTCACCAGCCTCGCTCAAATACGTCACTCTGCCCCTTCCCCCACCAAAACCTGGTCACTTACTGGTCAGAATCCACGCCGCAGCCATAAACCCCAGCGACGTGCTCAACTGGCACGGTGGCTTCCCCTACACGTCGTATCCGCGCGTACCTGGGCGCGACTTCGCTGGCACAGTGGTGGACGGAGATTCAAACTGGATAGGCAAGCGCGTGTTCGGCTCGAGTGGCAGATCGATCTCATTCACGCAGGCCGGAACGCATGCTGAGTTCTGCCAGATTCCTGTCGGGGCTGCTGTGCCGATGCCGTCGGTGCTGTCGTTTGAGCAGGCGGCGTGTATTGGCGTGCCCTGGTCTACGGCGAATATCATGTTGAAGCGTGGGCATGTTCAGGCGAGCGATACCGTCTTGGTCCTGGGGGCGTATGGGGCTGTTGGGAGCGGTGCAGTGCAGCTGGCACGGGCGAGAGGCTGTAGGGTGCTTACGGCTGCGAGGAGGGAATCTGCAGACATTGACATGACCAACGACACGAGCTTGAGTGCGGCGGTGAAAGGATTGACTGGCGGCAAAGGTGTCGACGTTGTCATCGATACTGTTGGCGATCCAGCACTGATGCAGCAGGCGCTTGAGGTGCTCGCTGTACGTGGGAGATTATGTTTCATTGCCGCGCCGCGTACGCCCGATTTTGAGTTTAGCTTTCGCATGAGAGATCTGTACAGGGCGGAACATTCGATTGTTGGCTGTAATAGTTTGCAGTACAGTGCAGAAGAGATCGGAGCTAACCTTAGTGAGCTGGTTGAGGGGTTTGAGAGCGGGCAGTATGAAGCTGTTTCGGAAGAGAACATCCAGACTATATCGCTTGAAAAGGCGATTGAAGCTTATGAAGCAGTGAGGAGGAAGGATGGCAGGAAATATGTCATTGTCCCGTAATGAGTAGCGTGATCCGCGCTCATGGAGAATTGCCTGTCGAGCAATCTGACCTAGATTCCAAGCCTGAGCCGTATGACAGCATGGAGGACGTGGACTATTATGGCATGGCATGCACGGCTCATACAGTGTTGAAGAGGATTACGACGCCGACAGAGGGGAAAGTCCGGTGGTTTTCTACAAGAACGTGCTGTGATTTGGCGTGGAAGCAAGCGGACGTCTTGAGGAAAGGATAACGCAGGTGTTGACGACCAATGAGGTAATAACGTTGCAGTAGAAGATGGAGCCGCGAAGGAAATGGAGCAGTACAAAGACAGTTTGACCTCGTGCTACTAGCGCGCTGTTACATATCATGAGGCTCTCAGCCTAGATCTCATCTGCAACCACATCATCTGCCACCCAAGAAAGCAATGAAAGCCTCGTGCAACGTGTCCCACCCCATGGTATCCTTGTACTCAAAAATCGTCCACCTCCTTCCCACCTTCTCCGGCTTATCCTCAACGAGACTACCAGTCTTGGCGTCTCCCCCCAGCACCCAAGCAACAGGCTTAACCTTCGTTGTCGCCTGCCACGGAGCATGACCACTCACAAAGTCTATGATGGAGTCTCCCAGCTTCTCGCCCACAGCTCTAGCTGATGCATCCAGATGCGCGTCAAAGTTCTTGAACAGCAGCGCCACGTCCAAAATGTGCGTGCAGTGTCCCTTGAACGGACCGTCCCAGGGGTTGGCCTCGTTCAGGTGGTAGACATATGTTGGTCCGGGCCAGTTTCGGGCGAAGGTCTCCTCGGGCAGGTAGAAGCAGATGTCGTTACCGAGCTCGAGGATCGCGAAATAGGCGGCTTGATCGTCTTTGGCGGAGCTGATGCCGTAGTCTGCCAGCAATTTATCGACGAGTGCGGTGTGGCTGCCGCTGATGTTGCGTTTCAGGGATGCGGCGAATTCTGCGCCAATTCCTGAGATGCGGTGGCCAAGTGCTAATTGGTAGATGTTGCCCTGTAGATGGTCAGTACGTCGAGACAGGTCTTGCACAGTTTCGAGAGGATACAAACATCCATTTGACAGTCGCCAATGAAAATTTCCTTGCACCACTCCAGTCCAGGAAACTCTGCCTCACCAGAGCCTGACCACTCTTCGGCACTTGCGAACGTCGGGGCCGTAGTGACGAGGTCTCCGTCCAGCATGGGCAGAGATGGGATGGATGGTGGGACGTTCAAGAACAGATGAAGACTTGGGATCTTCTCAATTGCTGCAAGTCTTTCCTTGCCGGAGAGGTCGCTGAGCCCATGTGCTGCACAGACACCTTCGTAGAACATCTCGTGAACAGAAGATGGAAGTGGCCGCATTAGGAGACACGTTCCGGAGAGGTTGACCATCCGTTTAAAAAGTGGCTCACTGGATTGAAGATGCAGAGTTGTAGATACTGCAAGGTGGGGATCTTAGCTTAGATAACTATGGTGGTGGAGCTTTGGTAGTATCTCACCTCCTCCGGCACTTTGGCCGAGCACGGAGACCTCATCGGGATCCCCTCCGAAGCCTGTAACGTTCTTCTTGATCCACTGCAATGCAAGTCTCTGGTCACGCAGACCGTTGTTCGCCTTGAAACCAGCAGCTCGCAGCTCTTCTGAGGTTAAGAAGCCAAAAATTCCAGTACGATAGCTAGTCAAGAGATTTAGTGATTCAAGACGTGCCGCAACGTGGTTATATTACGTACTTGATAGTAACACCGATGAAGGGCTTCCCAAGCTTGATTGATCTTTGAACTAACGAAGCAAAGTCGTATTGAGGCCAATTTGCAGATCCACCTGCCAGGGCGCCGCCATGAATGAAGACGACCACGGGAAGCTTGGCATCAGGGCCAGCAGATTTAGGGACAGTGATGTTGAGATTGAGACACTCGGTACCTGAGGGAGGAGGCATCTGGGGAGTCTCGAGACTTTGTTGGATCAAGCCATATTCTGCTTGACAACCATCAGGTATGCCGATGGTCGACGGCCTTGAGGGGTCACATGAGTTAGCTGACGCCCACGTATAGTCACCTGAAGGCCTTGAGCTAACATACCCCACTTTGGTGGCATCAATCGTGCCTGGAGATCTTGTAGAGGACAACTCCGGAGCCCCAAATCGGTGCCCGAGTGAAGCATACTTGACGCCCCAGAATTGGGTGAGGTCAGCATGCGATACTCCTTGGATCTTGCCGAGATTTGTGTGAGAGATGGTTGTGGTTGCCATGACTGCGTTAAAGGCGTGATCGAATATTGACAGAGGAAAGGTGGGAGGGTGGGAGGTATAAGGAACGTAGACCTTCGAAAGGCCTAGTATCTAAGCCGGAAGAGATGTTTACTGCACGAGTCCGCTTCTTGCTCGGCTTTGCAATGATACACTCAAGGCTCTTGGGTAGTTCAGGGACTCGACGGTCTGCAGACGCCTCGCATCAAGTCCTGCGGAGGGGTAGGAAGCCTTGGGCCCCACAGCCACACCTACACCTCACTTCGCTGTCACCGCTTCTGGCAGGGTAGCCACATCGTCAGACCAGTGCCTGGCGTGTCGCTTTATGAGAAGAAACACTGCACTGTAGCACTAGCATCGTTTCACGGGTAAGCTTGCTGCATCAAGAACGTCACTGCACTGAGTACTGACAATGAAGACTGATCTACTGGGACTGACGCTGTATGTCAAGTGATTTCTCCACTGACTTGGTATTTTCCCTTGGACTGCCAGGCCAGCTCAGTTCCTCTCCGCCGAAGTGACCTTCAGACGTCGTTTGACCACAGAGTGACAACATGGCCAATCGTTACCATGCGATTGCCCACTCTGAGCTTTATGCTGCTGCTCGTGTGTCACGGCCTCGTGAGAGAAAAGCAAATCATAGATCTAGTTCGCATACCCATGGCCTCGGGGTGAGCCTCGCGATAGTGTCTCAGCCTTGCGTCAGCCTGGTCTCAACCTTTCCACCGATACGGCTTCCACGACAAGTACACCCTGCTGACATGATCACAAACACTTCAAAGTCTCGTCCTAGCTGTCGGATGACGAGGCTGCAGCCTGCATAAGGCGAGAATGTCAACACACCTACTGCGGTCGACGGTCTAGCCTGCTCACTTCCGACGATTTGGAGTATAAGTAGCCTATTGACCGTGCTGTTTTCTGCTTCTTTTCCCATACCTGCAAACTCCTCTCATGCAGCAAGCACGCATCATTGATATGCCTTCTTTTCTTTCTACCCTGTCAGCTTTAGCAGCAGCTGTAACTCTGGTATATGCCCAATCAGTCCCGCTGCCCTGCCCAAACTTCCACATCATTGTTGCGAGGGGCAGCACCGAGAGTACCAATGCTTCTTCGTTCGCTCCTGCCAATGAAGGCTATATAGGACATATCGTGAATGGGACATGCTCAAAGGTACGTTAAATACCTGTAGTCCTCCAGCACGACCTCTGATACATTCGAAATTACAGATTGCCAATTGCACTTCATATGGAATCGAGTATCCTGCCCTGAAATACCCTAATTACACCGATTCCGAGACTGAAGGCATTGCCGCGATGCATGATGCTATTATAGTAAGGACCTTCTTCCTGTAAAGGTCCACCAAGTTCGGCTGACTGATGACTCACAGTCGTTTCACAAAAGCTGTCCCAAAGTACCCATGGCGCTCATGGGGTATTCTCAAGGAGCTCAAGTAGTCGGAGACACACTCTGCGGAAGAGATGACAAAGGCTTCGTCAACAACACCGCGCCATTTACAGCTCCAGGTTGGAAATTGAGTATGTGCTTCATTTTCCTCCTCTTCAATCTCACAGACCTCAGACGTGGGTTGACAATTCCCGTTCAAGTCATCGCCGCAATCCAGTACGCCGACCTCGCCTTTAACACGACCGACTCCTTCCACATCGACAATGCAACCACAAACGGCGTATTCCTCCGGAAGAATGTCACGGCTTGCGACCCGTTCAAGCCTGTGCTGAGGTCGTACTGCGATGCAGGTGACACTTGGTGCGCGGGAGCTCCGGACACGCCGGCGGGTGAAGCAATCCACGGCAGTTACGTTGGCATTTATGGGAACGAGACTGTGGACTGGGTCGTGGGTAAGTATAATGCTTTTAGAGCTACCACGCCTGTCTGAAAGGTCGAGGGATGGGAAGATGATTTTGCTCAGCTGGACTGTCTCGGATGTGCGCGGCAGGTTGAAGACGGAGGAGCGCTCGGCACAGGAGAGATAAGAAGACGTTATCGAGGCTAGAAGAGTTTATACGGCCACTATTGTTTCCCGTAGTAAATTATGATAAGCATACATCACCGTAGTGTCTTCGTCTGTCGTTTCGCCAAGCATTGCTGTGCTAGGAAACCTCAAAGCCAGCTCTCTGGACAGATTGCAGCTTTGGAAGCAATGGAATGTAGTAAGGCTCGACTTACTGGATGAACATGTGCTGCTGGGTGGCGGCAAGACAGTATCATGCATGAAAGTTGATAGCCGATGTACTAGCAGAGCATGCAGCTTGCCAGATTTTGCATGTCCTCACTGGCGAGAACAGCAGTCTTCGGAAGGTCTGGAACGGAAAATTGAATTGCAAGACTATCGACTCATCAATGAAGAAGATTTCAGAAGCACCGCACTTGCACGAAACATAAAAGGAAAGTAGATCAAGCTCTTGGTACCTGCCCGGCTCCATCCACATGCATCTGCACTCGATCATGTCCCGTCTGCATGTTTGCAGAACACCCTCCATGTGAACTGCCCCAAGAGCACCAATGTTATTTTCATTTCGTCGTAGTCCTGCTGTCAAATGACTCAAAACTCCTCAAAAGGGTGTGTTGTTGAGGCAAAATCACTCATCATCCTTCCGATGTACTGCCACATCTTCATATCCGCAAGTTCGGGGTTGACAACCTTCATCGAGTGATATGCCTCTGCGAGAATGTCAGTCCACTTCACCAACGTCGAGATCGGGACCAAATACCTTCAATGTCTGAGATGCGGTTCATGATCTCTTTTCTGAGAATTACTCCGAATTCTTTGTCGAAACAGTTTAAGTACACGCGCAAACGGCTTCTCAGCAAGAGCTTGTGCACAATCTTCGCCAAACGCGTTTACCACATCCGGATTGCTCTCCTCATACTGCTCAAGCATGACCGCGGGGCCCGATACGCTCCTAGTCCCCATGATAAGTACATGGGTGCTGAAGTCCACATTCACCAGTCTCATAATGAATGTATTGTAATTTTTGAGCGAGTACGCGTCCCACTGACCTGGAAGAAATTGCTGTGAGACGCTGCGGTGCATTTGTTGCGGGTATTGTTCCGTAGGCTCGGGCTCTGGAGCACGGCTGGCCGTGTCTTTCGCCTTTCTCTTTGGCCAGTTCTTCAAGCTCATGCTGTTTGCCCACGCGAGCGTAGAGCATTTCCAACGGTCTTTCCCAGATGTACAGTCCTTCGATGGCGTCCAGGATGCCTTGAGCAGGTGGTGTGCGCACGCCAAGTCCGAGCTCCTGGAGATTGACTTTGATCCATTGTTCGATACCAGGTATAAAGACATAGTGCATATCCAAACACTGCTGAACAGTTGTAGTCATCTTCTGCAACTTCTCGTCCTGCTTCGCCGACAATGATCCCTTCTTGCGTACGTCGTACATTGCTGCAGCTGAGGGCAAATGTCAGTAGCTACTCTTTATATGACAGGTTAGACGGTATACGAACCAATGAAGAACAGGATCTGACCAAGGCCAACTTGGAGACCTTGTGCCATGACGGGGGAGACGTCCCTTGGCAGCAGGAAATCGAGCGTCAATGGCGGGTCAAATTGTCCGCTGACCCAGGTGCGAAACTTGGAGCCATGATGCTCCCACGAGCCTTCCATACTATGAAGGCACAGCAATCCATCCCTTATAGTGTCGTGCATGAGCTCGAAAGGGTTTTCGGGCTCATTGAAGAGTCGTGGCTGGCGGGTCCTGAAATCCAGATCGCCGGGGTACTGCCTCTCCAGAGCCTTGCGTAAGGAGACGAGATAGCGTGTGAGTTCCAAGGTAAGAAACAAGAGTTCCAGCACGATGAATTTGCGCGAGAAGCCACTGAACGGGTTTGAGACTGTTTCCTTCGTCGCGTCATCTGCCTTCTGGATCAGTTCGCTCGTGGTTTCGATGAGTCTGAGCATGTCGATGGTCAGTTTCTCGATAGTGTTGGCCACGGGACGCGTCCAGAGGTTGGCAAGGTCTGTAAGACGTTTGCGGCGCATTTCATTGCAGCATCCGACAAGGAAAGGATGTTCTAGAAGTAAACTATGTGCCATGATATGCCAGTTGGCACATTCACGAGGATTTGCTGCGATGAACTTGTTCAGATCGGGTTGGTCAAGTGCTACCTGGTTGACGATCTGTGCAATGGCGGTAGTAGTCTTGAAGACTTGCACTGGACGCGCGAACACTGGTACCATGACTTCTGGCATCTCGTAAATGTTTGATATCTCGATGCAAACAGTCCGCGTGAACGATGAGAAATGAACTTCGAGGATATGTGGGTTGGAAGCTTGAGACAATAGGATCCGTAGTCGTGGCACCGCGTGTTACATTGTGTCGCATGCTTGACAGCTGACTCTAAACGCTCGGTGCTGTCTTGCACCTGCTAGCATGGTGTCACGAGACCTTTTCAGAGCGCGTAAGCATGCCGGTTCAGTCTAGCTCACTTGACGCTACCGTAACACAGTATTTTCTGCGCAGAGTATGGTAAAGTGAAAGGACGAAGGTCGGCGTGGGTCGCGGGGTAGGGGTAGGGGTAGGGAGTGATTCACGATCACGTGCTTTCAATACCCGTCTTCGACGGCTCTTTTACGACGAGATAACTATGACTATACGATCGAAGTAGGTAGTTGACAGCGCATCTATCATGTGCATCATGAGATATGAGATGCTATCACCCGTTGTTGTGTACGGTGAGAGGTTCTAAGTGCCGATCTCTAGCTATGCTGTAGGATAGTGTGGTTCGCTGTATAAGATGCTCTGCTGCTTCTAAGCGCCGAGGATTTCTTTAGTGTAGGACAATGTGCCACATTCATTATGAAGTGGACCACCCCGTGCTTCATCTCCCGTTTCTCGAAACTATTTGCCATTCTCGATTGGCCCATTCTGAAATCCAAATCTGCTATATTAAGTATCAAGTATCGAGAATATCACCTTCCTCCTCATGTCAGTATTCACACAAGTAACTTCTGTCATTGGCTTGACCCTGGGTACGGGAGTCACTACCGTGACGGGTGGAGTTAGCTGGGCGATGCGGCTTGGTGTCTCTGGCAACGATGAACCTGTTAATCTGGGCATGGCTATTCAAGCTGAACGTCATCTTTTGTTACAATGTGAAGCAGAGTTCGAAAGCTATGGAGCAGCACTCAACGACGACTGTATAGCGGCATGGGAAGCTGCTCACGCATCTGCCAGTGCTAGTGTCCAAACCGTGATGAAGAAACTCGTCAATGTATTACCCAAAGGTACGTTCTTAAAAGACAGAGATAAGTCTCCTTAAATACCAACTATTTAGACAAATCTGCCAAGCTTTCAACAGAATCGGTGCGGCACCTAGACGATGCTAGTCGTGGTATGAGGAGAGTGATTGAGCCTGTAAAGAAAGGACGGCTATCACTATGGCCGTTTTCCAGAAAACAGGATCAAACCACTTTGCAAGACGATTTTGCAGCAGCAGACAGTGAGCATGAAGACATCCTCGCTGAACCAAGACAATTGCTACAACATGACGCTGTTAAGGCAGCATTCGAGAATCCCGCTACGGTTAGCGCAATGATGCAAGCTCTCTGGTCCCAGGGCAGAGGCGCGGAAATGCTCAAAATGTTTCAACAAGCTCAAGATCGCGTAGCTAAAGTGTCCGCTTACAACAAGATACTGGCCGATCCAGCTGCTCGGATGGCTTTGGCATGGTTCAAAAGGCAGGAGGCTAAATTCTGGGATTCTGGGACGCCTGTGCCTCTTCTGGTGCTACAGTACATTCTTTTCACAAAGCTCTATATGAGGCTGACCCACTGTTCGGACATGTTGATGGCCTGGATCGGGAGCCAGATTGGTATCTGCGAATCCTGGATTCTGTTGACAGATCCCGAGAGATCTTGTGCGAAAGCTTTCGAAAGGCTGACGATCCAGAGCCGTCGACCAACTTTCATTCGCTGTACCGCAGTGTTTCTCGCGGAGCAAAGGAACATGAGTCCGTATACCTTGAGACTACGACAGCAGCAGACCCAAAGTTGTCGACTAATCTAGACAAACTGCCAGAGCTAGTGACCTTCTGCGAGTCGGACGAACCTTTGCCTACACGCCGCGGCCGGAGTGACTTGGCCTATCCGCTAGGCTATCACTACAGACGCGGATCAGTGTTTGTTCTATATCTGTCACATGAGGAGGAGGATGGTCAGTATATATCCGGACATACCTTGGGCGATCAACTGAAACGTCCAGAGTGGCTCACGGAAGACTTCAAGATATTTCGAGTTGAAGTCGCAACAAGATTGGCACTCCTCTATGTGCAATGTCACACTATGATGGAAAATTCGTTGCTCTTCCCAAGCCTGGAAACTTTTGTTTATGTTCTTCCACAGTCGATGCATGATAGGACTGTGACCGACCTATCTGGCGAGCTAGAAGACAGACTCTGCTGGAAGCTTGCGCTTGGGAAGGAGTCTCGCAAAAAGTCTGGTATACTAGTCAGGCATCGACCTGCACACGAGATTGCTGTTCTATGGGCTGTACTGACGGGCAAAGACTGCTTGAAGGCTTGTGACTCATCAGTGGAGGCACTTGCGAAAGTCCAAGCGAGGCTCTCGCAGGATTTTGCGGAGAAAACATCGCAGACGGCTGGCAAATTGGAAGCGAAGATGCGGCGCTTGTTGCGCGACGCGCTGTTATCGCCAAAAGCCCCAGTCTCAGGAGTCGAAGAGCTTCAGATCAAGCAGGACTTCTATGCTGCTCTTCTAGAGATCAAAGGGGAATGCATGAAAGGAAGGGCGGACTATAGTATTGCCGAAGAAGAGCTAGAAGAACAACTAGCAGAGCAACGCCGGATCACAGAGAGTGCTGTTCCTCAACTGCATGAGCCGTCTTCGAACGCTGGAGGCGCCGGACAACAACGCCTCATTGGATATGGTGAAGATGTGGAGCTAAATAGGCTGTCTTTCGATATCGGAGACATGTCGTTGTCCGACGACCGGGCTGATCAATCTTCAAACTGGGAGTGGAATGACCCAGGACGAATGGTATAAGAAGATGTAAATGGTGACTTCTATGCTTCTAAGGGAGTATCATGCTGAGTTTCACTAGGATGTTCAGCAGGCTTGACAGGTAGCGCTGCTCTTTTGTGCGACAAGTAATGAGTTATGTAGTACATTTTCACGAAGCAAGACTGTCTTCAATTCTCAGTCTCCTTAGTAGTGAGAGTAGCGTGTTAAGCTTCGCCAGAAGACCTAGGCCATTGCCTCGTAAAGCTGTGACGAAAATTCGGACTATTTGCCTAAAGATCGTTGCGACTGATCCGACGGCTTGGGTTACCTGTCGTGGTGGCGGAAAAGAAGCTAAGTCCTCCAGCGACAGACTCTTAGGCTTCGGATCGTCTCTAGGCAGTCTAGCGTGCAGTACAATGTCCTCGAGGGATGATCCATTGTTTAACCATCCATTCTCGCGCACGAGATCTCTCGGCGGTGATGCATCTTGTGGCGACTTGTCTTTATCTGTAACACCTTTCCGCGACGATCCTTTACCAGCAACCCGTCTCTCCATGTCACGTTTTCTGGCTGTAGTCTGTCTGTGGAGATTCCGTCGTCATTGCGCGTCACGTCTCGTGGTAGTGGCTCGTCTGTGCGCTGCACGTTCTCCGATGTCTTCGAGCTAGTCGAGGTCGCAAACAGAGACGCCATGTACTAGCTTGAACTGTAGATCGAGATCTCGATGAGCTGGCCTCGATGTCTTATATTGCACCATTATTGACGACGCCAGATCTCGGCCAGCTGCCTATGCGATAGCGGACACAGAATTGTTCGCAGCTTATGCAACAATCACATAACGAGTAAACCATGAGTGGCTGGAGTCAGTCGAGAGGTGAACAGTGTAACGTAGTAGTGGGTGGCAAATCCTGAAACCTTGGAAGCTGGACGAGAGGTTCGTGCTACCGCCCAGCTCGGTCTTACTCAGCCGACTCAATCAAGACTAGATATTACATCAGAACTTGCTGTCAGCAACACTCTCTTCAGGAAATTCGGTTGTACAAGCTTCTGGCTTGACTGGGAAGGAAAATCTTGTTCTACCGCAAATTGATTTTATACCACGATGTGACGCGCTGCTGCCAGAGCAGAGCTTTCTCAGAAGTGCAGCTACAGAGAAGAGATTGAAGTCGGAAAGTACGAATACATATCGGCATCAGTATCCTGAACTTGGACTTACTAAGTTGAGACTGTCCAAATGAAAACGCCCTGAAACATTCAATTACATGTAAGCAGCAGAGAGCCCGCACACCCACTGGTACGCACTTTAGACGGATAGTATGCTGCAGGTGACTTACGGTAGGGAGTGCATTGACTTGTTTAGCATTCTTCCGGAATTCGGCTCCAAGCACAGGCGATGCAACCGAGAACCCAGCGCGTGCAAAATTGGCAGTGAAATTGAACGTCGCCACGGAAAGTAATGCCACTACTTTGAACCATCTCGGCCACCGGAAAGGATCATGAGGGTCATCTGATGCAGGAGGCCACAGAGCAATCCCGTGGTGTTTACCAGAGTGTGCTACAACGACATCGGCTTCCAATCGATCTGTCATCTTTGCCAAAGTGAACCAAAGATGGTGATGAAGCAGAACTGTGGAAGGAGTATATGCGCATGCGAGGGTAGAAGTACAGTCGCAGGTCAAAGGTCAACACGCCGTGGGAGAGACGGGAAAGGATGACTTGAGAGCGGCTGAGGCTTGGGACGCCTAAGAAGATTAGTTTAGCGACGACGGGGCTTATCACGACGCGTATCTTGCGTGTCTTACGCAGCTCCTCCGAAGACAATGGCGGTACATATATACTTATGGATAGCATGTAGCAAGCGCACTAGCATGGTAGATGTCTAGAGATCTACAATCATCCGAAAGTCTAAAACACAGGAGCATCTTGCTGAGTACTCATAGATGATCTATCTGTGGAAGGCTTCCACGACGAGATCTTTACACCTTGACATACCTTTGACGAGTATGAGTAGTGCAATCGTGACACGTACCATTAGTTGAAGTAGTCAAACTTCAAGCTGGGGAAATGATCGTATCAGTATTAGATTCGTGACTCACAAACATTGTTTAAAGGCTTTAGGTGTGACCTCTTGGCCTAGCTAATCTTTCAAACACAAGCTCAAACGATCTCATAGATCTCGACTCTGACTTTGTTGGGTTCCGTTGGTGGCAACAGATTGCCGACAAAGCATGTTCGATTCAACCACTCATGCGATCCTGCGGCCACTTCGAACCGTGCAAAGGTCTCGGTGTACCAAGCTTTCCCTCCATCCTTCATCGACGCTTCGGCAGGATCATTGCCAAAGACCGTTCCCATATCCTCCCGACTTGCTCTTCCGTAGCCTTCATTGGTGACATTGATCATTGTGCCGTCGTCGGCTTGGAGTGAGTATTTCGCAAACACATGTACCACAGCATCTGGCCTGACAACGTTCCGATCACCAACCCCGCTCGGAATGGTCGCTTCGGTCGTGGGCCTTCCACTTCACCGCCCGTGATCGGGATGAAGCGTCGAACGCCGCTGAAAGTGGTGCCAAAGTCGATTGGTGGAGCGAGCGTGACGTTAAGGTGAAACAATACTCCAGGCTCTGTGAAGGCATTGCTGCAAAGTCTATTACAGACGAGAGTAGTCGATTGAAAGCTTTATGTTGACCGCTGATAACGAAGATGCGGCTTAGCGCTTGTGTTGACAAAGTTGACAAAGCCTAGAGGGTAGGAAACGCAAGATGATGTGTGATAATGTTAGGACCGAAACCTTACATTAAGGTCGCTTACAACACAAGACTTAGCCATACAGGTGGGAGGAAGACTAGCGTGTAGCGGGTCGCTGTATCCGGCATGTAACGATTGTCACATCGCTGCGTACTCCGCTGCAGCGATCGTCGGCTCGGGGGGAGACCGGGACAGATCGGTCTGACCGCCCCGTCGGGGAATCATCGGATATGTTGTCCAAGACGACACGAACGTATTCTGCCACGATTTCATGCTTTGCACTCTTGACACAAAAGAAACCACACCGACTGATATCCCAATCGTAGTGGCGAGTGCCAGTCCAGAGGATCGTGCAATCTGCTGCCGCGTTGGAAGTCGATATCTGCGCAATGGCCAAAGACGAAACGGAGCATCCCACTGCTTATCCTAATCGGCCGCAATTCAATGATTTCATGAAGCCATGTCGTTTCGAGGGAGAAGTGCGGAACCTTGCAGTCCAGGGCAAAATTCCTAAAGGAGTGAATGGCGTCTTCTATCGAGTGATGCCCGATCCTGCGCTTCCTCCGTTCATTGAGAACGATCCGGTGCGTCAACTGAATGTCCTCTTCATGGAGTAGCCGGGGATCTGATCCAGCCTGATGTAGTGGTTCAACGGTGACGGTAACATTACTGCATTTCACCTCGAGGATGGTCGCGCCCACATGAAGCAGCGTTACGTTCGAACGGAGAAGTTCGTTCAAGAACGTCAAGCTCGACGAGCCTTGGCAGGTATGTATAGAAAGGTCTCGCCGAAATCGTAGCAACAAAACAATGTGCTAATAGGCCACATCAGGCAAATATCGGAACAAGTATACGGATGCCATCGAGTTCCAAGTCAGGACTACAGCCAACACTAACGTCTTCTACTTCAACAACAAATTGCTAGTTGTCAAAGAGGATGCACCGCCATACACTCTGGATCCGGCAACGTTGGAGACCATAGGTCTAGAGACGTTTGATGGCCAGCTACCTAGTCTGACGTTTACGGCTCATCCAAAATTAGACCCGAAATCTGGCGAGCTTGTGTGCTTCGGCTACGAAGCGAAGGGAGACGGTACGCCTGATGTATGCTACTTCACGTTTGACGCGCGTGGCAAACTTCAGGAGGAGGTATGGATGGTCTGTCCGGTTGTGGCCATGATTCACGATTTCGCTGTGACGGAGAATTGGGTATGCTGCTCCTTCAATGCAAACCCTTCCACACACTGAACATCACGATTAGGTGCTATTCCCGGTCATACCTCAGACTTGTGATCTCGAGCGCATGAAAGCTGGTGGTGAGCATTGGCAGTGGAACTCAGAAATTCCATTGTATATTGGGGTTCTGCCACGCCGCAATGCCAAAGGTTCCGACGTCAAAGTATGGATTCAATTGAGCAGTGAATATGGAGGACAGACTAGCTGACTTGAGTGCCAAAGTGGTTCCGTGCACCGAATGGATTTCCTGGCCACACGTCCAACGCATACGAGACGTCCGATGGCAAAATCCACTTCGATCTGCCCGTCAGTGACAAGAACGTCTTCTTCTGGTGGCCAGATGCAGCGGGAAAGGCGCCAGACCCGCATCAGATATCAGCGTACATGGACCGCTTCACCATCGATCCTGCTTCCGACAATCTGGACCTCATGCCACGCAAAACACTTCTCCGTCAAGACTGTGAGTTTCCACGAATCGACGACCGATTTTCCATGCGCGACTACAGCCATGTTTTCTTCCTCCTCATGGACCTCAGCCTCGGGACCGACATGGGGAAGATTGCGCCAGTGATGGGAGGTGGTTTCCCACCTTACAATGCCTTGGCGCATCTGAACATAAAGACAGGGAAGCTCGAGACATATCTTCCCGGCCCCACGCATCTCTGTCAAGAGCCAGTTTTCATTCCACGGTCCGAGACGGCGTCGGAGGGAGATGGTTGGGTGATGGCATTGATCAACAATTACACCACGATGGGCAGCGAGCTTCATATTGTGGACACGGATGATTTCTCTACAGCCTTGGCGGTCATTGATTTACCTGTACGGCTTCGTCACGGACTTCATGGCAACTGGGTGAACGCTCAAGAGCTCACATCGGTGATGTGAAAGACGTAGGGAAGAGCTTCCTGCCGCGCAAGCTTTCTCTTTGCAGCATATGTAGCATTAGATGCGTGCAGTCTAACTGTTTTTTGTCCTGAATAAACTCCTTATACCCCATACAGCACCAAAGCTCCCAAACTCGCTCGTGGCAGGTAGGTCAAAATCCCAAAGAGGGCCCCTTGGTTTCAGATAGTCGGCACATCTTCGGCCAGTAAGCTGAGTCTCACTTCCTCCGTCATCGCCATACGTGTCACCTTCTCTGCTGCTACATGCAACAGGGTGCTCGCTTGATGTGAAAATCCAGAATCGACCAACTACAGCGACGACATTATCTGCCTCTCTCTGCCTCTGCAAGCTCCTCTGTAAGCTCTTCCGTTGTGCTTCCGCCATTCCCCAATCCGATGTCGGCAATACCCTTGATCTGATGTGCTCCGCGTCCGCGCTTGGTCTCATCATTGCTTTCAAGCACGTCCAATATGACGAGTGACCTTGCTTGACGCGTGGGCAGGGCAGCGTCCAAGTATACCACTATTGCTTTGCTGTCCAGAAAACGCTTCAGCCAATGTGTGGAAGACAGACGGTGTGCACTTCCAAGTGTGACAGTTCTGATCCAATAGTGGTGACGACAGTATCTGTCCAGCTCCTGCAGTATAGCCTGTGCTTGTTGCTTCTCATCCTTGCCATACACTGAGAAGCCAAGCCTGGCACTTGCTTGTTCGCAAAGGTAGCCGAGTTTCAATCGCACGGCGGACCCGTCAGACTCCTTCGAGCAGATTGATGACGCTAATGTGCTTTTCCCAGCCTCGGACAGACCGCCGATGATGTAGACCTTCCGGACATGTCGAAGCAGAGGCTGAAAAATTGCCAGATGACTTGCTTTCCCCAAGTATGTTCGTAAAGCATCCTGCACCTGCCTGAATGGCTCCAAGGTTGTGTCATCCATTAGTACGACGTATTGGAAATTGCTGGCATCTTCTTCCAGATACTCCAGCTCACGGTCTAGTAAATGCCGATATCGTGTGTAGCGTTCATCTACCGCTTCCCATTCCAGTGCAAGTGATCTTTCGACGGCCGAGCTCAGGTCTCCAGTCCTTTCGATGAGTATCGCAAGGTCTTCCCGGCATTCCTTGACATCTAATGTGTCTGGATCGAGGCAAGTTTAGTGCGTGCTTTCTCCAGATTGCTGTGGCCGTCTTTGATCGCAATCACAGCGGCCGCCACAGCCATGAACATAATGTACCCTCGATCAACAAGACATATCGTGGCATTTTGCTTCAGTGCAATGTCCATTCGATTTCGTAGAGCTCCGGATATGGTCTTGATCCAGTCTTCGTGGCTTGATGACCACCACCAGTTCTTCAAGTGGCCACTGCGTACGAGACTAGCTAGGTTCTCGTCCGTATCATGGAGGCTTCCAATGATCTTGATCTCGTGAGAAATTGGTTAAAGCTCAATCTGCGTGGTTTTGCCAACATTATCGGCTCCGTTGATAGACACGAGCATTATTGGCCAACGCCTGTCAGTTGTATGTGCGAAATGTGTTTCTCTCGAGGCCTGCTTCGGCATATGCGGTCAGGCGGCACAAGACTTGGTATAGCATGACAACTGTGCGACCTTGTGAGACGTCACACTAGCCCGGCTAAAACCATCAGTAACTGCGGGTCCAGTCTCATCTTCACCTCGTTTATACGCGTGTGGACTTTTCTATCGAGATTCACAGCTCTGCATGCCTGCAGCATTCTGTCACGACTGTGACCATAAACCGCTGTTCGCCACGGTGAAAGCTCTTGGTCTTCGAATGTCATGAAGACCGAACTCAACACCGGCACTCGAACAATGAACGCAACGATCGCGGATCTTACTGACCTAGGTCAAGCGCTTGCGCGTGATCTCGAAGTATACGCGTCTCTTGTGGGTGGCAGCACGATATATAAGGCCTCGAAAGCAGACACCAACTTTTGCAGCACGAGACCTCGACGCTATTATTCTGATGAAGACCAGGACTTCAATGTTCAACTTGATCACGGATGATCACTACAGAGGCAAATTGTTTGGACTGTTTGAGATAAGCAGCACCGAGTGCGAGGCACTCCCGAGTTTCTGTGCTGATCCGGAGATACAGGCGTGGGTAGATGCTGTCCGAGTCGCTGGGATGTCCGTTGATGGAAGAAAGGTCTCCGTGAAGATTCTGAATGTTGAGCACTTTGCGTGTCCACAAAGTGAAACGCTTCGCATCTTGTCCTACAAGGATCGTCGAGTGTACGAGCTGAACAGGGATCAACAACGTGTATGCTTCCGTCTACAGCAGGCTAGTGATCCTGTGTATCCCTATTCGAACACTGTTAATCGTTATCCCTAGAGTATGATGCTAGACCGTGATGTCTCCGTACTGTACGACGACTGGATCTATCACGAAACAACCCATTGCACTCACGGAAACGAGTTTCAGAAGACCGCCTTCGGCGTGACTGCGGATATGCTGATGACAGGCTTGTGGTACTATGGTGCTGAAGCTGCACGTCGCGATATTGTCCAAAGGCTACTGAACTGCTATCTCAAGGCTTCTGCTAACAGGCCAATGCTGATTACATGCTTTGCCCGACATGGCGACTTTAAAGCTTGGTATACCGAGCGTCTTTCTCTCGACTTAGGTCTCGTTGGCTCGCAGACCAGTGACGAACTACTCTGTGGATGCTCCGCTGGGCCTCGATTTCTGTTCAACAAAGCATGCTCGACGATGATCAAGTCACAAATCAGCGAGCAGCATCGTGTCCTTGCATTACAGTACCCTATCGATGATCTGGACAATGCTTTGGAAAGAGCAAAACATGGTCATGTCTGGGACCCCGCTTCCCTCTCGAGATTCTCTTCGGATTCGACGCATGGCCTCCTCACTCTTGACCTGGAAGCCACGCCTAGGGTGTTCTGGAAGCAGTCCAAGTACAATGTAGCCGAAGTCCAGGGCTCCATGCTTGCGGCCGATTACTTCCCGCTGACCCAGCGACCTCTCGTCACAAGTTCGGGATATCTACTGTGTCCAGAGTTCTTGGGTAAGACCCAAGCTGACTGGCGCTACGGCTATTGCTCGGGCGAGATTGATGGTAGTATTGCCATACCAGTCATCCTGGACGCTGAGCTGCGAAAGGCTGAAGACGCGCCTGCCGCGTATGTTGCATCCTATGGAAAGTCATCCGGATGTGATCGACCTCTTGTTAACCGCCCGCTATACGACAGGGTCGCCATGGAAGGAACAAGGCTCGCAGAAATGTACCCTGGTGGCATTGATGTCCAGGACCAGCGCCTGGCATTACATCAGATCATGTCGGCGTCTCTTTCAATCAACGGAAGATCATATCTTTCACTGAGGTCTATACTTTCTCACTCTCTTGCTCGGCTCGATACACAGCATTGCGCGATGGGACCAATCGTGTTCGGACTAGGCGATGCACACGGCGGAAACATTATGATCGCAGACGAACTGAATGGACGAAGTTATCGCGATCTGTTATACATCGACTACGAGGTCTCCGGCTTCCATCCGCTTCTTCTCGATCTAGCCAAGCCGCTGTACAATGATGTCTTCTTTTCTACACTCATGGGCGATTCGCTCGCCATGCCGGGCACCTTTACATGCATATATCGCGATGGTGCCGTGATTATGACTCTCGACCGATGCATTGATGACTTGGGAGAAGCCATCTTGGAGATCAAGAAACGCCATCTCATTGAGCCGATTCGAGCGTATATGACCACCGAGGAAGTGGCGCTGGACGAGTTTGTGCCATGTTTGGCACATGCGTCGCTAGCTTGCGCTTTGTTCACACGAGACTATACAGGACATTGGGAGACACTTTGGCGGAATGTCTGCATTGGGGTGGTACTGTCGCAGGTAAAGGACTTTGACGGCTTGTGGGAAGAATTCGATGGTCTTGTGAGAACACGCCATAGACACTAGGACGGCCATGGTCAGAATTGGGAGTAACAGTGTATCGGATGTAGTTTGAGGTGGACATGGTTCCATATGAATACTCCTTCGAGACAGAACAAGCATGAAGTCAATGCGTTTACAGGTACCAACTCAACCAGATTATCCGCTGCCAATCCGCCTTCATTATCAGTTTAGGTTAAGCCACTCCCTTTTACGTCTCATCCTATCTTCTGACCACAGATTGTACAACATCACAAGCAAACATGCCTCTATCGTCCAAGACCGTGATCATGACACATCAAACGCTGTATCAGCGCCTTCCTCCGCACATACTCTCTCGAATCTCCCTTCACTCCCCTCCTCCTCCCTCCTCCCCCTTCACAATCGCGATCGCCCTCTGCAACACCTCCCTATCCTCCCTAAACG
>Ga0058702_10000220_pt1 | contig 28496 bp, 29 predicted proteins | sample AgamicOrSfe_FD_83781 | JGI IMG/M metagenome (GOLD analysis project Ga0058702, IMG submission 83781) | Agave microbial communities from Guanajuato, Mexico - Or.Sf.e | ecosystem: Host-associated > Plants > Phyllosphere > Phylloplane/Leaf | place: Guanajuato, Mexico | collected 2012-05-30 | reverse complement strand
TGAGGGTATTGGTGACGGTGATGGTGACGGTGATGGTGATGGTGATGGTGTCACAGGGGTGTGATGAGGGAGAGGGTGAGAAAGAAAGACACATACAAGCACCCGGATTATCGCTCTGAAACGCAATCAGCATGAACCCCAACGCCGGCAACATCTCCGTATCGCGTCGTGGCGGGTTACTGAGCATACTGATCGGCGCCGCCGTCAGGTACGTGCCGCTTCCCTTGGCGAGGACGAAGAAATCATGACCATGCAAATGGATTGGATGCGCAAACGTCTCGACCGTCTCAATGACGAGGTAATGCCACGCCTCGCTCGTGCTAGCCACGACGACGTTCTGGCTTGCATTGAACGTCTGCTGACCATTCACAAGCTGCAACGCGGTGGGCGTCTCCCAGGGCTGGAAAAATGTACTGCCGTCGAGGTACCAGCGTTGGAGGCCTTGGCTGTTTGGGGAAAATTCCATCGATTCGGTCAGGATGGAGAGAGAGGGCGCGACTGTTTTGACGACGGCGGGAACGATGTTGGAGTTGGATTCGCCGAAGCAGTTGTTACTCACGAGGCTGCCGGACTGTGCAGTCGTGGTAGGGTCGGCGGTGCTGCTTGAGTTGGAGTTGGAGGTGGAAGTGCTGCTTGAGTTGGCGGTGGAATACCGGATTATCCCCATGATGCCATCCGGATTCGCGTTATTCGAGCAGTAAGAGTCCGGCACGGCACGCAGCCAGAACGCGTCTGCGGTGCTGGCTTGATTGGCGGTGACGAGGACGTCGTAGCGCTGACCGATGCCCATGTGGAGCGTGGTGGTATTATACGGGTTGATGGGCACGAAATCAGTGCTTATGACCTGCATCTGGTGGTTGTCGATGCTGACGACGAAGAAACTGTCGACGGCTGCGTTGACGAAACGGAGGCGGTAGGTTTTGCCTGCTTCGAAGGTCGTGGTCCAGCGGGAGCCGGAGGAGCCGTAGGTGTTCATGCCGTTTATGAGGCCGTTGTCCATGGCTGGGGGGCGGCCGGCGTATTGGGCGGATTGATAGAGCGTGTCTGCGGTTTGGTGGGACCAGTCTTGCACGATTACAGAGCCGACGTCGATGTCGTAGTTTGCAGAGGCGGGACCGTTGATGATGATGGGGCCGAAGACGCCGTCCCAGGCTTGGAGGGAGAAGTGGCTGGTGCGGGGGTTAGTATGATGGAATTCGTGTGGTGAGGTTGTTCAAGTGTGATTACCTGTGGTACCATGAAGAGCCTGGAGCGAGATCAGTATGGGAAGAAGGGGTGCAATGGATTGGGACAAACCGTATTGCGTGGCCTTCCATGTATACGTCGTCGACTGTCCCGGGGCGACAGGGCACTGCGTGATGCTGCTCACTCCATCCATCTCATTCGAATTCAGCTGTCTCACACCATGAAAATGCAGACTCGTGCCATTATTCTCGACCTGGTTGTTGACGGTAATCTGAAAGGTATCTCCCCAGTTACCCTCGATAGTGGGGCCCGGGATCTGCCCATTGATAGCCTGTACCATCCTCGGTACGCCGTCAGGGCTGAGTGTGATGTTTTGAATGTTGAAAGTGTAGGAGCGCACGACGCCGGTGTCGGGGTATTCGGTGTAGTAGTCGGTTTGGAGGTTGTAGTCGCACCATTGGGAGCGGGATGTGGCGTCGTTGCCGGCGCAGACGTCGCCTGGCATTGTTTAGCATAAGTCCAGTGATAGTGGTTGTCTTGGGGGAAAGAATCTACGCTTGCTGAAAAGACTGTCTCTTGATGAAGAGAGTGTGGGCAGTGCAGTGATGACTGCTGGCAGCAGCAACAGGCTGGTGAGGAATCCTCTCATTGCGATGTTGAGTTTCTACCACTGTCACTATCGAGTAAAGCTTTATCTTGCTGCTGGCTGTTGAGAGGCTCAAAGATCACAAAGGTCGATACCACAAAACAGTATTTCTTGGCCGTCCATGCCTCCCTACTTATACCATCCTACTCAGCAACGTCAACAACGTCAGCAAAGCCGACACAAACATGGTTCCGATTGTACAGTCAAGCATTCGCGCCCCGCAGCCTCTGCAGCCTCCGAGGACGACAAGTGGAACGAGAAACGGAGAGACGAAACATAATCTTGAGCACTGACTACATCATGGACGTTTCATCTCAATCTCATTGTTCGAAACGGTTGGGGGATTAGGTACAGCAGAGTCCACAGCCCCCAATTTAAGGTGAAGAGCCGCAACGAGATGAGATGGTGCCCTGCGGTCGAGGACACGATGAGCCAGGGATGAAGGGATCGTGCTAACGGATGGGATCGTCATGGTAGTCCACCGAGCTGATGTATGCTTCTTTGCGCCATTGTTCCATGGAGATTGGCGAAGAGATGAGACGGCTGGGTTTCCGATGAGAGGAGCTTGCTTTGTTTCGCTCGACACCAAGCTCAAGCAATGATGCCGATGAATCATAACCTCAATTGACGAGCAACGTGAGCTCAGTCGGAAGCGCACACTCTGTATACCAGATCCACTCGTGTCATCCAGGCTGATGATGTATGTCGTGGAAAGGATGTCCTGTAATCAAATCAATGACGATCGTCATGTCGCCAAGCCACGGTACTACCCTGCGGCTATCGGATCTTCGGGACCCTGGCAGGGCTAGGGCTGGTCCAAACGGGGCGAGCTTGTGCAGTTTATGCAGCTTGTGCTTTTGTCGGAAGCTGAACACACACGCTGAAAGCGCTTGATAGCGCCATGAAAGAGAATCGATAGATTGTGCCCCTTTCAGTTGTACTGCTCGTTCTTGTGGTGTTGAGTTGTGATGTGCAGTGCAACCACTTCAGTTTCTCAGATTTATGCACGTAAGTGTATGGTCGACAGATTGAGTGGGACTTGGATGGGTCTGGATGGATCTGGGTGGATAACTCGATTAAGCTTATTGCTCGGCACGGCAGTGGCGCCGGACTCCAATAGCTCCAGAGTCAGGGTCTGTGATGAGGTCAAAAAGTCCAACAACATCACTCACCTCATAATCGCACAGGTCCGGGGTTGTGAATATGTTGATATGAGATCGATCGATCTTTGCCATAAGGCATGCAGGCACGGTAAGGCCCTCAGGACATGTGAACAGCCTCGCATTTACTTCATCAAACTCATTCCATCCCACGTTATCCGACGGCATCACTACCACACCCTTCTCCTCGGCATCACCCATTCCCACTCCTCATACGTCAATATCAGGACTGAGCGGCAGCTCCATCGTCGCCCCATCTACAACTTCCTTCCCCATCACGATCTCCATCGTCCCTCCATTCTCAAACACATCCTCCCAGCTAACCCAGCTCTTATCCCAAGCTCTTCCCATTGAGCTTCAAGCTCTGCACGTACACAGTCTCGTTAACATCGTTCGGGACGCCGTTTGCCGTGACTTTCAATGTCCTGCTCTTCGTCTTGTTTGCACCAGGTGTGGAGGGGTAGTCAAGGTCAATCGTCATACTCCAAACCAAGGAGCGGAGATCAGGAAGGTTGTCGTGCTGACCATGGGGTACAGCCCAATCATGTTTCATAGCTCATAGCTCTGTATCGCGCCGGCGTCGCTGTACCTTCGATGCCGCCAGTTCAAGTGTTGTAGTAGCGTGTGTTGATTTAGCGGGAGTGATATACTGTACGATCCTGCGCGCCGGCGAAGTTGAAGAGATACGGGCTGTTGCAGGAAGACTCGTTGCCAGGGTTGACAAGGGAGCTATAAGTCGGAGGATATGGTATTGGTCGTAGTGATCTTGGAGAGGACATAAATATTCCAAGCAGTTTTCGAATCGGTGACTAACTTATCAAGTGTGGTGCCGGCCGAGATCTCAGCATTTACATAGTTACGCGCCTCTGCAGCGGAGATCCAGCTAATACCTACGCAAGACGTGACTTCAGTCTGGTTGAAGGTGAAGCCTCCACCCACGACTTGACTTCCGCTTGACATGTTGGTATGGGCTGGTTGGAACAAAAGTGTTTCATTCCCCTTGAAAGTGTACGCTTTGACAGCTTGCTGGTCGAAGTAGCCGCAGAAGTGAATGGTCCATCCCGATGTCCGGTTCCAGCCTTTATCGTAACTCCCGCGTCCTGATGCTATTATCAGTAGTGCAAACTATGTGGCATATTGCGCAACATGCCTTCATAGTGCCCATCCGGGTATAGTTGCCGTTCAAATAGTATTGAAACCAGCCAAGACCTCTGAAAGATGGCAAGACGTGGCCAACATCAACGACGACATGATTTTCCGCGCCGCCAGCAAAGCTGTACTGAAATATGCCAGCATGATCCGTGCCTGCCAACTCGACGGTGATGCTGGACACGAGCGTGCTGGAATAGTATCCGACAAAAGCGTTGTCCGCCGCGCCACGGGGCTCAGAAAGCCCGACTTCTCGAAAGTCCAGCGGTCCCGGACACTGGCATCTGAGCGAGCCATATTTCGGTGCACCACCAGTGCCACTCTCGTGCATCATGGAGAATCCAGTAATGTCTCCTGTGGGTTGGTAGCCCGAGTAAGAGTGCGAGCCCGTATACAAATCAGGGCCAAGCTTGACGACTGAGAAAGGTGCAGGCACAACTCCCGGGAACACGTTGCCTCCATTGGTTGTGCCACGGAAGACGTTCACATATTGTGTGGGGTCTTTGACTTTTGTATCGATGTCTTGTGCGAGGGAGGCGGCCGGTAGTCCAAGGAAGCTCACAAGGAGACGGGTTGCTGGTGTCATGTTGTGTCACTTGTTTACTCTGCTTCGGCAATAAGAAGGAGGCATCAGTCTGAAAGCTGTGCTTAAGGCTTTTCTCTCAGGGTAGTGGGCACTTGAAAGCACTGGTAGCACATTTCAGGCATTCAGGATCGTGATTGGTGACAATGCAACAGCCTCAAACGCAGTTCCAGGCAGGATGCTTGCGAAGGTTTTGCTCTAGTGCCTCTCCTTAGAGTCGGAGAAGTTCGATACAGGAGAGTCGACCTATTTCAGGAAGGTCGTTTCGAGACTGCACGAAAACGTGGTCTGCGGATCATTGTGGGCGCATCCTCCAATAAGACTGAGCACTTAAACTGAGCACTTGCACAGCTTCGTTTCTGATGCATGGTGCACAATCCAGAGGAGACGTGTCGAAGATTATTTAACAAGAAGGGGCACCAGTAAGCCAACTACGCATGATTGCTATTCGAATTGTCGTTGACAGTCGCTCTGTCAAGACTCGAAACAAGCAACGACAGCATACTCTTATTATCTTCTCTGATCTGTTGAGTCCTAGCGATGTCTCTCGTTGGCTCAGAAGTGCCCCAGCTTATTGTGTACTCCTCTTTCTCACCATCGACTTTTAACATAGTCGGACACATTCGGAATATCTTTTGGTAGAGATGTCGCATCAGACGTGGAGTGACTGTATGTGGTCGTGTATACTTGGTGAAGCGTCCTGGCGACTTTTGTAGTGGCGTAGCAGGTGCATATGACGATACTTCAGGTTCCAGCCCAAGCTGTTGTAGGAGCTTATTACTACAATCTAGATCTGCTGAAAGGCCGCCCGTAGTGGTTGGACCCCGGGACCTCGGTGCTGTCCCCTGCAGGTGCTGCATCGAACGCCTCCCTCTCACGCATGCAGGGACATCTGAACCTTGAGCCAGCCGGCGCAGGCGATGCCATTCGTCTGCTGGAAGTGGTGGCAAAACTCTCTTCACCATGTCGTTGTACCACTTCTTAGCTTTGTTCTTGATACGCCGCTCCGGCATCGGTAGCATCCATACATTCAGCTCTGCAATATCCATCTTCAAGGACTTCGGCGTGCTTTTTGGCGCGCCAGCGGGACGTGTGTCAACCTGCGATTTGAGCAGTGCCTCAAAAGCAGGGGTCATTTGCGGTATAGCAGAAAGCGTCTTGGGCTGCAGATGTGGGAAGCGAGCTTGCAATTTGGCATGATTGAATGACTTCGTGCCAGCGGGAGCTTCAGCTTTGACGGAAGTCGGGTGATGTCTTAACACAGGTTCAAGAAGCTTGAATCGTCGTTCGCCCGTGCGGCCATACGTCATGAGCAGGACTTTTTCCAGATAGTCAAGATGACCTTCATTGGCCTTTTTCAGATGCGTAAATGCTTTTCTCGCCTTGCGATTGGCAGTCCTCAGTCTGTCGTTGTCACATTTCGTGGGTGGTCCGTGTAAGAGGGCATCGGACTGATTTGCACGATACTTGGCAAGGATATGTTGCTTCAGATATACTCTTGAGCTGGCATCTGGAAGATAAGTCGTCTCTCGCAGCAGAGCTCGGAGAAGACTGAGCAATTGTGTGCAAGATGCGGAAGATGTCATTAGGAATAGCTTGAGAATGGGATCTTGTTTTCGAGAGATACTGTAGCCCGCCAAGCCCATGCCCGTCCGGATGCGGACAAAGCCCCTTTCTATGCTCGAGGAGGAATGTGACCTGTTTCCTCGGTTTCATCCTGAAGCGTGCCGTCGGAAGATGATAGACCATCATACAATACGTCCCAGCTCCAAGGCGGGCAGTTTGACCACGTCTCTTTTGGTACTATGGTGATGCTGGCGGCATTTCGCGCTCCTTACGGCACGCTCAGTCCTCTTCCCGGCTACGTCGCCAGCCTTCCGCCCTGGTCTTTTCAGCATCCTTCTATGATCTGAGCGAGGGAATCGGTCATCGAACGAATCCACTTCCGCACCCATGTCTACTGCCTAACTTTGCCACGATCGCTCTCTTACTGGCACCGCTCTGCAAAGCTGGGGTAAGGCACACTGATACTGCAGGGTTTGCACCGCAGAAAGTAAAGTACTCTACTGCACATACAAGCTTTGTTATTTGTGAATATCATGCTGGCTAGATATCTTGTCACACCAAATTCAAGGCAGTGCCGACAATGCGTACTGATCATCACACTGAAATGAGGGCGCTCGTTACGCCTCGTTGATGACTGTCTGGTCAGACACGTACCTATTCTTTGTCCAAGCTTTGTTGGCCATGTTGTCCCAGCTTTGTGACCTTCGACTTTCAATGTTGTCTTAGCGTAGGATGAGCCTGTGCAAATCTCTGTCCCAAGTGATAAGTTGATACTTTTCTGATCTCTGAGCGTCAGTTTCCATGAACATATAAAGACGGATGTCGTACGTTCAGAAAGTTGCAACTTCTCCTCAGCATCATCATCACCATTGAGGAGTCTGTTGTGGTGCATAGATCTCGCAGTCTTCACTGGAAAAATCTCATAAGCGATTCTCACACATAGCACTGCAGCAGTACAAAGAAGAAAATGGTGTCGTCCTCATACGATGTTACTCACGATACCTCAGAAACCAGCATAAGCACGATTAAGAACACTCATCAAGAATCCGATATCTTCCGGTTCATGGACTTATGCCCTGAAATACGATGCATGGTATGTCACCCCCATCGGTTTAGTATAGTAGTGCCGATCATGCTAACCAGATTGCTCAGGTATACTCAGAGCTGATCTTGGACTCACCCAAGGCAGCCCTGCCACTACTCACATCATGCCGCTTGGTCCACAAAGAGTTTGTTGATCAGATGATACGGACTGAGAACGCCACCCTCATCTATCTGGAATGTGGCAGGCATCTCGCATCTCAATTCCAAGGTATGAAGCGAATCTCCGCTAGAGTCATATGGATGGCTGGAGACTACTTGAGGACTCCCCATGACTTTCGCAGAGCTGCAACAGCCGAAGCAGAGTCCAGTGCGAAAGACAACGATGACCTCGGCCCTCCTGACGGCGTCGCACGTCGAGAATGGTTGGCAGCTTCTCGAGGACCCTATGCTATGCGGGTCAGCGTCAAGTACACTGAGGTACCCTTCTCCGACCGACTCGGCGTCATGATGGCCATCCCCAGCATGGCGGAGCTCGAGATGTTCCTGATGTGGCTTGCAGTATTTCAATGTGCAGATATAGGCAGGCGCAGAGGAATGGCTGCGACAAAGCAAGTCCGCATTGATTTCCACGAGAACTTGATCTTTCAACGCGGCATCTCTGTCCATCTCCGGGAGTTAGACCTCTTCATGACTGTAATCAACCACTGGTGGGGATTATCAGATGTCAAAGTCTATGGTCAGTTCAAGGTGGCAAATATGATTGCCCATCGCATAACCGGCGACAGATGGAACACGCCTCAAGAGATGCGTAGCGAGATGTTAGACCTTGTTTATGAAATCTGGTTCATCGCTTCGAGGCAGACGACAAGGGAAAAGAAGGTGGAACTATTGAATAAGCAGACCGCAAAAGCGTGCTTTGGGCACGCCTTGCTGTGCTGGTTCCGGAGCACGGCGCAATATGCTGAGTGGAGAAGCAATTATATGGGGTTGGCGCGCTCGCTGAATATCTTCAGAAAGGTCCTTCTAGATTTGGTTCGGGAAAAGACAAACCCTGTAGTCGTTGTTGGTCGTCGTCGTTCGGTATGATCTCGGTTTAGCAAGTCTTCAGCCACCCATTCAGCCACCCACTACAATGGCCTGCGAAGCTAGCGAGGTGGTCTGTTTTCTGGAGGGACTCTTCACTGTAAGATCCCGTGCAGGATAGGAGATGGATTTGGGGTTCTGCAATGAAAGGTTTCCTTGGCAAAGCTGACAAGCTCTTGTGTCTGTATGCTTTCATCTCTAAACTCGCGGCCATCTCTCCGCCTCTATTCCCATCATGACTGTGAAGTAAAAGTCAGCTCATCGTCCATGATGAGCCTTGGCTAGCGTCATACATACATGGCTATTCTGGATAACGTGCTGCTGGGGAAGCATGCTGCCTTGATGTTGCAGGATGCGATTTGTTTCCTTGCTGACAGCCGTTGCCTGAGTCATCTTCAGCCATAGTCACCGCTGTGATCGCACTGGCGTACGACCGCACTATCGCAGCATGCTCGTAATTTCCCTAATGTCTGACTTGATTTGCAGTCCTTGGTCGTGCTGCAATGCGCTTGCTAGGCTGAAACGTCTGGCTTGGCCTCGAGAAAAGAGCTTGTAGCAGGGCTACTCCGAGCTCGATGTACACAAGTGAAACTCGAGCAGCTAGTATGAGAACAGAAAGCGTGGTGGTGAATACAGCGAAACTGACTAGGGGCACACTTATGACAAGAAGTGAGATGGCGGGCAGAAATGGTACAGATTTGAACACCATTGAGCCGGCGAGAATATCCTGCGCGCTGAAGAGCTCGTGCGGTATTCCTTCACAACTCGAGAAGTACAAATAGGTACAAAATATCTTGTCTTTTGATGAAGCAGAAGCACAAGAAAGATCTGGAGGAGAGTGCCGTCGTCACTAATCTAGGTCACGTGATGTCTTTTCGACGACATACCGTCAGTCGAAGAAGAGGGGAAGCTTGCTTTTTGTGTAACAAGCCGCTTTGACAGCTATATAGCAAGCAGACGCCCGATCAAGTTTCGTAGTCATGTCTGTTCAATCCTCTGATCAAGATGTCCATGGTCAGTCCTCGGACGAGGATCATGACTTCCCATGGAGTGTCGGAGTCTTCGACGCCCACTGCCACCCTACAGGTAGTCACTACCTTACCATTTCACAGCGGATTCGAAAGCCCAATCTGACCGCCATTGTCAGATACGATGGCCAGCGTCCCAGACATTGCCAACATGAAAGCCAAAGCTCTTGTCATCATGGCCACGCGCAGAGAGGATCAAGGCCTTATCTCCGAAGTGGCGACCGAGTATGGCGTAGATGAGGATGTCCCACCCTCAACAGCAGAACACAAAGACTGGCGTGGTGTGGTGCCGTCGTATGGCTGGCATCCCTGGTTCTCTCATCAGATATACGATGACACATTGCAAGAAGACTCATATTCCTCGACAAGCCTCAGTCAGGAGCAGAAACGCCAGCACTACAAGGCCGTCCTCACCCCGACTCCTGCCGACACTGCATTCCTCGAGGCCCTTCCTGAACCTGTACGTTTGTCAACACTTATCTCGGACATCCGAGCATCTCTGAACCAACATCCGCTTGCTCTCATCGGTGAGGTCGGACTCGATCGTGCGTTCCGGATACCGGAGGCGTGGCTGCCTGCGGATGCTGCAACCCGCAATGATGACATAACACCTGGTAGCCGTGAAGGTCGCCGGCTGTCCCCATATCGTGTCACCATCGAGCATCAGAAGAAACTGCTGGTGGCTCAGCTACATCTGGCCGGCGAGATGTCGAGAGCAGCCAGTGTACACGGCGTCCAGGCACATGGCATGTTGTATGAGACACTGAAGGAAAGCTGGAAGGGTCACGAAAAGGAAGTCCTGAGCAAGAAGGAAAGGAAGAAGAGGGAACGTGATGCTGCCAACGAGATTGACGCCAACACGAGACATGCTCAGACTGAAAATAACCACTCGACAAAGCCGACCTCACTGCCTTACCCTCCAAGGATATGTTTGCACTCCTACTCTGGGCCTGCCGAGCAAGTCAAGCAGTATCTTGGACCTGAAGTGCCAGCCGAGATCTTCTTCTCCTTCTCTCTTGCCATCAACTTCTCGACTAGTGCTACTGCAAAGTCGGAGGAAGTCATCAAGCTGTTGCCTGATGAGCTCTTGCTGATTGAGAGTGACATGCCCGTCGCCGGTCAGCGAATGGACGATCAGCTCGAAGCTATCGCGAGGACAGTATGTCGTCTCAAGGAATGGGAGCTCAAGCAAGGTGTCGAGCAGTTGAAGAGCAACTGGATGAGGTTTGTCTTTGGACGATCATCCTCGGGGCATGCGTAGCGATGATGGAATTGCATTGTCACCGTCACCATCGACATCTCTTTCTGGGGAGTGGCCATGAAGTGTCGCTGTCACTACATTTGTCGGTCAGTCAGATTCGCTACTGGCAAGCACTATCACCGATCCAGACCGACCATTTTTGCCTACGATGGGGATACTACCTGCTGCATAACATGTCCATGTGACGGCGTGGTGACTGCACCGTTCGCTCGGTCCTCGCTGAGGTATCGTTCCCTGAACGTGTCAGTGTTGTCGATGGCATCTTTCATGCTATCCGTCGACAAGTGCCAAGCCGGACCTGCAGCTTGCCTTGCATCTCCTTGACCTGGAGCCTTGCTTCATGAGTGGGAGTGTCGCCAAGCCGTACGAGCATTCGGTATTGCTGTCGTTGTCTACCGAAAGAAGTTGCAGCTTGCTGGTCAGAATGAGCAGGGTGCTCACCAATGTTGCTGCAGTTTGTCAGAAGCTGAATATTGGGCGTGGACGCCGTGAAACTCCTCTTTGAGCTTGGCTTGAGCCTATGCGGCGTTGCTTACCCAATGCGGGATTACCTTGTTGCTGCCTGGATGTGGCCGAGCTCATCAGCAGACCATGATGAACGCGCAACATGCCGGTTGAGTTATCAGCTATCCTTCTGCAGGAGCGGCTGGAAGACAAAGTCACATTGATGTCTCTGGGAAGTGGGTACAAAGGGTCACAAGCTGATCGCATGTCGTTCTTTGTCACTTTGTTCCTTTCATCATCCATGCTGTGTCAATCGTCAACTGGCGGGAGGAGCGGAAAATGTCGGACAAACTCAACAATAGCCTGGCTGCCCAGTTGAAGACCCACTATTGGTCTCGAGGTATCGCTTAGCTCCGCTGCCGAAGCTAATTGAGGAGTGGTTTTCAGACAGAGCTTACTCATCCCTGTTGAGCTGCAGCTTCGCTGTGTGAGTGACAACGAGGAACAAAGAGACGTACCACAACGAAGGACAAAGACTTGAGTCAGTCAGTTTGTCAATGTACATCGCGGCAATAGTACCTGCAACTGTCTGTGGAATCTGAAAGCTGGTAGACAAAGCCATCTCTTGGCTCGTGCACAGCCAGTGATGTGGACTTGTCGACTAGGGTCTCTCTGGCAAGGCTCCGTCGCCGGGCGAGGGCAAGTAGCCTTGATAGACGGGAGATGCTCCATCCTCTCCTCCTGCCGTTGACGTTGACGTGCGTTGGCACAATGATGCAGGGGTGAGAATTGTCATCATCAGCGGAGAATTTACCGCTCGTCCGAGCAGGCATGTACCCAGTCTACAGGAGCCACACCCTGCTGTATCGAGCTGACGGGTTAGTGGCTTTGTTTTCGAAAGCAAAGCCGCCGCAATATCTTGTTTGCTGTGCGACTCCAGCCTCAGCGTCGGTCCCCCTCTTGGATTCCAGGAGGTGGTCCACCCTAAGGCGATGGGTTCCAGTAGCAGGCAACCCATTTTCAACACGATTTCGTGTCACTCGTCGATGGTCTGCAGCGCTGATCTAGCTCTTTGGGCTGCGCCTTTGTCAGCAAGCAATATTTCGTCTTCACTCTCATCGAGACATTGACAGCAGGAGACAAAGCTACCTGCAACGCCTTTGTTTCAAGCATTGTCCGCAATCAGCTCGCTCACTCGCTTTGTCCGGCGGCTGGATCCTCGACTGTAGAGTTCATTGGCGCATGCATTGACCACGATAGTGGAGAGATGGGGAGACCAGTCTCATCACTGTGTGATTGTTGCAATCGCCCAGCCAACCTCCGCACTGAGCCACGCAAGAACATCGCCGGGGAGTGCTTTCAATTTCCGTGGATCACCCAACCTCCGCTATTGTCGCTGCGCATCACTGGTAGTGTTTGTGTAAGTCTACACTCTGTGTGAGTCTGCATTGGCTGTCATTCAATCTTGCTTGGTGCATGGTGGCTTCCTCGCTTTCATGATGAAACTGGCTCAACTTTTAAGGTCACCATCCATTGGAGGAATCCCAGCTCCACTTCGATCCAGCTTGCGGCGCCCGCATCTCAGCAGCAGCAAAGGCGGCTTGAGTTTGTGCTGTATGCAGAGCAAGTCTCGACAAGGTCCCGCCTCTCACATTGAGCGGTCGACTTTCATTATATATATACCTGGTGTCACCTCGATCTGGCTGGTTTCTTTCACCTAAATCACTCTGGAAGTGATTACTCAAGAATCCAGCTATCCGGCTTTCACCTCCCTTCCTTCGCAGAGCTACGTCCACAATGTCAGCTCGCCTTGACCAAGCTTGCTCCTGGTGCCCTGTGCAGGCTTGGTGTTGCTCTAGCCTCCTGTCCCGCGTGCCCGTCCCGATCCCGTGCCAACAACCCGATTTCGGGTTGGCACCAGTCGCGACACACGACTGGAGTCCAGCAGCGGCAGAGGTATCGCACTCTCCTCTCGTGCACCACAAGCACGTGCATGAAGAGAGAACAACCTCCCATGCCCGGGTCGGAGCATCGGAAGCTGTGACCGCCTCGCCGGCGGTCAGGGAGCCTGCAAAACAGCAGAGGAGGAGGCCGGTCCTTGATCGAGGACAAGCTGGTGAGGGTTCGAGAGTGGTATGTCCTACACCTTCATCGTTCCTCCATGTGACAGCTGCTGACATGTCCACAGCGAAAGAACCAGTGGACAAGTGGTCCCTTGGAGCATCAGATGCCTCGAGGAAGAGTGCTTTTAGCACTGTTACACGGAGAAAGCGCGCACGCACCGACCATGCCCAATGATCCCCTCGTCGAGACGATCCTGGCCACGATCAAGCAGTCTCTCAACATCACGGACATCCGAAAGAAGGTTGTCTGCAATACCATGGGCAAAGCTGAGGACACCGCATTGATCGCCTCGCTCGGATTTGCCAGGCAGGATGTGGACTCGCTTGATTGGACCAAGATCTGCAAGAGGGATTGGCTGCGTTGGTGCTACAAGCTCAAGCGCCCACAAGGCATGGGATTGACATGGGAAGAGCAAGCTTTGGTCCGGAAATTCCTGCTCGCGCGTCAACAGGTCGAATCGTTCCGGTACTCCCCCGGAACTTCTTCTACACCTTAGGGCCGCTGTCTTTTTGTATATTCTCGAGCATTTCAGCGAAGATTTCTGGCGATAGAGTCTCTTACCCCAATAGCTATAATGCTAACGACACTCTCCACCTTTCACTCCTGCCACACCATGACCTTGATACCTGCCTTGCCAGTATTATCTTGTGACGCTAGTAAATTGATTGCCTCTTTCCCCAGTGACACCTGTACTCCTCACGGCACGCTTCAGAATAGAACCGGGCTGCTTTCCTACACTTCTTTCTTTGCTTCACAAGCCTTAATCGCCTATACTAGCGAGGTACTCTTACCTTCCTAAATGATTTTTTCTTCCTACGGCACGCTTTAGCTAACCAGCGAATATTACCACCTCACTGATACTAGCTAGGTGTCTCTCCTTCTTACGGCATGCCTCCGCCAGTTGTCTAGCAGCATTGCTATACCTTCTCCCTAGCTATGCCAATACTAATCTGTGGTGCTAGCGATAGGCCGTGTTCCTTGACGGCACTCTCCTACCTACTAGTACATAGTAGTACCATACCTCTTTCCTGACTTTATCAGCATCGGTCCGTGGTGCTAACTAGGTATCTCCTCTTGCCACGTCACGCTTCAGCTTGAAAATAAGGTGTTTCTTTTTGCCAACAAAGCTTGGCTGAATACCGTGGTATATAGTTAAGATAGGCATTTCCCGACTTGAAACTTAAGCTTTTTTGCCCTTTGCGGAGAGTGCTTTACTTCTTTTCTATAAGGACTACCTTCTTCTTTCTCTCCTTCTCGAACTACGTAGACCGCGAGCGAAGACGTACTATTGCTCTAGCTATCCTCCTTGTTCCCCGGCGGCACTCTCCTATTCTGTTTCGGATCTCCTTATCCCTCTGCCTAGCCATCTTCTCTCTATCGACGATAAACGCGAACGAAGACGTCTTATTTCTCTATCTATCCTTCCCGTTCCTCGACGGTACTCTCCCGTCCTCTTTTGAATCTCCTCCTCCCTCCTCCCGGTCACCTTTTCCCTTCCTATCTCCTCCGCCGGCAAGATCGTTCTTGCTTCGCTCCTTCCCTCCCCGATCGTCCCAGGGAGAGTGCCTTCCCTCCTCGAAGTCGATCCTTCCTTCCTCCTCTGCTCCTTCCTCAGCATCACGACCCAGGCAGCAAGACGAGGCAGTCGCGGCGATCATGACTCTTATTAAATATGGCACGTTCCCTAGCCCGGTTAGGACGACATCCTCACTTTCAAAGAAGACTTCTGCCACCACTACCACAACAACAATGTCTGCCCCTAATGACGCCGCTACCGCCACCACGGAGGAGCCACGACGCTCTTCAGAACACAACCCGGCCCCTGCCACCACTATAGGCGGCTTCTGGCTCGACCTCGACAACACCCCCGGTCTCGCTTGGTTTGCCCTTGTCTGCGTCGTCTTTGGCGGCGCGGTGCCCGCCACCGCGCGCATCGTCCTGGCCTGCATCCCCGGCTTCAATTGGCATGCCGAGTCCTTCGGCGCAAGAGTTGGCCTGGACGCCCTCCGCTCCTGGCAGTGGAGCCTTGTCTCCGGCACCCTCCCCCTCGCCTACAACGTGGTCTGGCACCGCTACGTCGAGGGCCGAGCCTTCGGTCCTCGGGCACAATGGCTGCCATTTGCACTCAAGCAGTGCGCCGACTTCTTTCTGTGGGGCATTCTGCTCTCTATCATTAGCGCAATCCTATTCAATGCATACAAGGATCCTATCCTCAAATAGACATTCATGCAAGACGGCACTCTCTTGCTGGATTGCAAGGCAACGGCTGACACGACAGACAGATCACATCCATCCAATATCACGGCATTATCTACCTCAATGGCATGATCTGGCAGGACGTGTAAGATGGCACAATCACGAGACTGAAAGAGACAATAGCTGATGAGATGGAAACAGGCGACATTCTTAACCGGCGGCGACATTTCTTCTTGAGACATGAATAGGGGTCATATCTGTATTTGGGCGGGCCGGAGCTTGGTCCATTTTGAAACATTGCACGTGGCAACAACTTTCTAGCTGTCACGTCTTCTCGAGGATGGAGGCAACACACCATCATTTCACACCACATCCTACCACGATGGCGGCGCCACTTGTAGACGACCCGCAGATAGCATCTGCCACTCTACACAATCCTCTGGCATGGTACCTTCACACATACGTCTGGCCCTTTCTACTCATCTGGCCAGTCTTCTTCTCAGTCTACCTATCGGAGGACTCATACGACCAATACATTGACGGACAAGAATGGACATTCGTTTTCTCTGGCACCATCGTCACACTCCAGTCACTCACATGGCTGAGCACGAACTGGAATGTCAACATTGCTGCACTATTCACATCCACTGTCGCGAGAAATGTCGAGTCAGCTGGCCTGATCAAGGTCATTCCCGTCGCCAATGCAGGCTCCGCCGACATCTGTAAGATCGAAAAAGACAAGCGCGGAGATGTATCATTTTTGTTCCAGAAGAGGCGCATGCTGTGGAACAAGGACCGACGATGCTTCGAACCCTTGACTTACACACTTGACGCGGAGCCCAAACCCGTACTTGGTGGCTTCCAGACTTCTCAAGGTATCACCTCGCAAGCGGACTTGGAGAGAGTGCAGCAATACTATGGCGACAATACTTTCGACATTCCAGTCCCGTCTTTTACAGAATTGTTCAAAGAACATGCCGTGGCACCTTTCTTTGTCTTCCAGATCTTCTGTGTTGGACTGTGGATGCTGGATGAATACTGGTACTACTCTCTCTTCACGCTATTCATGCTTGTTGTCTTCGAGAGCACGGTCGTTTGGCAAAGACAGAGAACTTTGACCGAGTTCCGCGGCATGAGCATCCAACCATACAACATCTGGGAATACAGGTCGAAGAAGTGGGAGGAGGTGCGAAGTGACAAGCTACTTCCTGGTGACATGGTCTCAGTCGGAAGGACGAAGGAAGACTCTGGTGTTGCTTGCGACATGTTGCTGGTCAAGGGCACAGCGATTGTCAACGAGGCCATGTTGTCTGGCGAGAGTACTCCGGTGCTGAAAGACTCGATCGCACTACGGCCCAGCGATGCGCACATTGAGCCTGAAGGACTGGATAAGAACGCTTTGCTGTTCGGCGGCACAAAGGTCCTACAAGTCACGCCGACAGCCGCTAATGAGACCGAAGCAGAAGCCAAGAATGTCACAGGAGTTCCTCTTCCGCCGGATGGTGGCGCTCTCGCCATTGTTGTCAAGACAGGTTTCGAGACCAGCCAAGGGAGTCTTGTCAGGACAATGATCTACTCTACTGAGCGTGTTTCTGCCAACAACGCGGAAGCTCTACTTTTCATCCTCTTCCTGCTCATGTTCGCCATCGCCGCCTCATGGTACGTCTGGACCGAAGGTGTTAAGCTTGACCGAAAGCGATCGAAGCTTATGCTCGACTGTGTGCTGATTGTCACATCTGTTGTCCCGCCGGAGCTGCCAATGGAGCTGAGTCTGGCTGTTAACACCAGTCTAGCTGCCCTCAGCAAGCTTGCTATCTTTTGTACAGAGCCATTCCGCATTCCATTCGCAGGACGTGTAGATATCGCATGTTTCGACAAGACTGGCACGCTCACTGGTGAGGATCTCGGAGTCGAAGGTATCGCTGGCCTTGCGTCAAATCACAATGGCGCCTCCAAAGAGCAAGCAAGTGGACCAATGACTTCATTAGTCTCTGCTGGTGAAGTTGACATTCAGAGCACTCTGGTTCTTGCATCTGCTCATGCGCTGGTCAAGCTTGAAGATGGCGAGATTGTTGGTGAGCCCATGGAGAAAGCTACTCTCAAGTTCTTGGGATGGTCTCTCGGCGACAAGGATACTCTTACTGCTAGGACTGCCGACAAGGACGCTGCGACCGTACAGATCAAGCGACGGTTCCAATTCTCGTCAGCGCTGAAGCGACAGAGTACTGTAGCCACTGTTTCCGCGACCGACAAGGCTACTGGACGAAGGACGAAGAGTACGTTTGTGGGCGTCAAGGGTGCACCGGAAACAATCAGGAAGATGCTCGTTGAGACACCTTCAACCTATGAAGATACCTACAAGTACTTCACACGTAATGGTAGTCGTGTGCTTGCTCTCGGCTACAAATACCTCTCCACAGATGATGAGGTTGGACAAAATCGCATCAACAATCTCAAACGTGAAGAGGTCGAGGGCGGTCTCACATTTGCCGGCTTTCTCGTGCTTTCGAGTCCTCTCAAAGACGATGCTATCAAGGCAGTTCGGATGCTGAACGACAGTAGTCACCGAGTCATCATGATCACTGGTGACAACCCGCTCACTGCTGTCCATGTTGCACGGCAAGTCGAGATTGTCGACAGAGATGTCCTTATCCTGGACGCTCCCGAGCATGATGAATCTGGAGAAAAGCTTGTGTGGAAGAGCGTCGACGACAAAATCAGTATTCCCGTCGATCCCAGGCAGCCGATCGCCGCAGACATCATTGACAAAAATGATCTCTGTATCACTGGATATGCGTTGGCCAAATACAAGGACACCCCGGCGATGAAGCAGATCTTACGCTATGCATGGGTCTATGCACGCGTGTCCCCGAAGCAGAAAGAAGAGATTCTCATCGGTCTGCGGGACATGGGCTACTACACTTTGATGGCTGGTGACGGTACCAACGATGTTGGTGCTCTGAAACAGGCACACATTGGTGTGGCTTTACTCAACGGAACAAAAGAAGCGCTAACCAAGATTGCGGAGAACTTTATGATTCAGAGGATGAAGAACGTCTATGAGCAGCAAGTTTCGCTTATGAAGCGCTTCAATCAGCCTGCTCCGCCTGTGCCGCTCAATATTGCTCATGTCTACCCGCCTGGCCCTACGAACCCACACTACGAGAAAGCAATGCAGCAGATCGCCGACAAAAAGGCAGGAATCACGACTCCCGCTGCCATCACAAACGGCACAGCTAAGCCTGATGCTGTCGCTTTGCAGAAGAAAGAGGCAGAAGAACAGATGACCCCTCAAGAGAGGAAGAAGGCAGAGGCGCAAAAGAAAGCTGCGGCACTTATGGAGAAGATGAGCTCCTCTTTGATGCCTTCTGCTGAAGATGACGACAACGAGCCTCCAGCACTCAAGCTAGGAGATGCTTCAGTTGCGGCGCCCTTCACGAGTAAGCTTGCGAACGTTGTTGCCATCCCGAACATCATCAGACAAGGTAGATGTACTCTTGTCGCCACGATACAGATGTACAAGATTCTGGCTTTGAACTGCTTGATCAGTGCATACAGTTTGAGTGTGCTCTATCTTGATGGTATCAAGTTCAGTGATGGACAGGTCACGATCAGTGGTATTCTGATGAGTGTCTGCTTCTTGTCCATCTCCCGCGCCAAGGTAAGCAGGAATGTCCCCTCGCGACATCAATCATGTGCTAATCACATTCGCAGCCAGTCGAAGCACTTTCAAAGGAACGTCCACAGCCCAACATCTTCAACCCGTATATTATCGGCTCGATACTTGGACAGTTCGCCATTCACATTGTCACACTCATCTACATATCTCGCTATGTAGCGTCTGTGGCACCACTTTCCGAGGTAAGCTTACGGAGATCTCATCTGGTCGCAAAGACTGACATCAGGAACAGGCACACACAGCTTTTGATCCCGACGCTGGCACTGAATTCGAGCCGTCTCTCCTCAACTCCGCCATCTACCTGCTGCAGCTCATCCAGCAAGTCTCGACCTTCGCCATCAACTACCAAGGCCGTCCCTTCCGCGAGTCCATATCCGAGAATCGTGGCATGTACTGGGGTATCCTTATGGTCACAGGTGTCGCATTCAGTGCCAGCACCGAGTTTGTTCCCGAATTGAACCAACAGCTGAAGCTTGTGCCGTTCGACATGGACTTCAAGACACGACTGACCGCGATGATGATCATTGACTTCCTCGGTTGCTATACGATTGAGAAGGTCCTAAAATACATGTACTCGGACTACCGGCCGAAGGACATTGCGATCAGGCGGCCTGATCAGCTGGCAGTGGAGGCGGTGAGGAAGGAGAAGGAGAGAGTGGAGGAGGAAGAGAGGAAAGAGGTAGAGGCTGCGGCGAAGAGGAAGGCGTAGTCGATGAGTAACTGAGGAGTTGCTGTACTTTATACATGTAGATTGTTCAAAAGCACAGACATCTCGTTTCCTCAGACTTTTGAGTACTGGTACTGGTACCATACTCCGCAAGATCAAATTCCGTTGCTTACACATCAGCTCGGGTTCGGAAACGGCGTTACTCGTACCTCCGAACCCAAGCGAATGACGCCCTCGGAATCTCGTTCCATTTCTTTCATTATCAAGCAGCACAAAATGATCCTCCCGGATGCAGTCTAGCCCAAGTGTGCGCATCGCAACCATTTCATAGTCACGATCCTCTTACTCGCGCCGATGCGCCGAAGTTGTAGTTACCACGACATGAGATAAGCATCATCAGCTCGTCCACTCGCATCTTCATCCGATCAATTGAATCTCCACCCGCAAACTCCACCTACCTACGATGAGTCCACCAAATGCCGGCAACTTCAACAGTAATCTACCTGCTCCTCCTACCATAAGCAATCCTCCTCCTCAGATCTTCACAAACTACTCACCGGACGGCTCTCAGTTGCCAATCGGCAGCAGTTTCTTCAATGCGGAGCAGTTCAACTATGACTTTGGCGACTTCGAATATCCAGAGGGGGACCACGCGGATCCAAAGAGGAGGCGGATAGCAAGAGCATGCGATATCTGCAGGAAGAAGAAGATCAAATGCGATGGTAAACAACCATGTTCCCACTGTCAGAATTACAAGACAGACTGCGCCTTCACCTTTACCGAGAAGAAGCGCGCACAACCAAAGGGCGCAAAGTACATTGAAGGATTGGAGAACCGTCTAGGGCGGATGGAGCACTTGCTAAGATTGAGTGGACTACTAGGTGAAGATGAGGCATCACAAACGGATCTAAGTCTGCTCGAGCAGAGATTACAAGAAAGAGCAGGCAGCGTTCGGACGAGTGCTTCGCCAATATCAGATCACAGGAAGTCCATGGTCGAGTCCATGGCGCGGAGAAGTGGCTCATCAGGTGGCTCACCACGACGGCAAGAGGTCGAACAATCGCAGTCGCCGAGAGAGCCAGCTGTTGACGGAGTGAGCAAGTTTTGTGGACCGAAGGAAGAAACGGCACGAACCGACGACACAGATGGTGAGCTGGCGGAGATGATGGACAGCCTGATTACCAACAATCAAGGTGAAACAAGGTATATCGGCTCTTCGTCTGGAGTTTCAATCTTCTCGCCAAAAGGGATCAAGTGGGTGACGGAGAAGACTGGTGATACTAGCTTTGCTCAAATGTTTGCATCTGCTGCGCCGGAGCCATGGTATCATTGGAGAGTAGGTTTTGCCATCTGATGTACGGTAGATGTACTAATTCTGATTCCAGCCGGAAATCTTCGGCGATATCTTTGCGCGGCATACCTATACTAATCTGCCACCGAAAGAGCTTTGTCTGGAAATGCTGGGACACTACTTTGAGTATTTCAACTCATCACTTCCTCTATTCCACGAACCGACCTTTATGCATCTTGTCGACATGCAGTACTCAGATTCGCCTTATGCAGGAAGCGGCTGGTGGGCTTGTCTCAATGTCGCATTGGCGATCGCACATCGTATGCGAGTTTTGAAGACAAAGGCAGCACCACCAAGTAGCATAGAAGAAGCTAATGGCTGGGCGTATTTCAAGAACGCACTTGCTGTAGTGCCAGAGCTGATCTTGAAGAACACCGATCTTCTATCAGTACAAGCCCTCATCGGAATGTGTATCTTCCTGCAAGGAACACCCAACCCGCAGCCATCGTTTGCACTTATCGGCGCCGCTCTACGCTCAGCACAGAGCATCGGTCTTCACAAGCGTGGACAAGGCTATGGCTTCAACACGGTCGAGGTCGAACAACGAAAGCGAGTCTTCTGGCTTGCGTATTGTGTCGACAAGGATGTATGCTTGAGATCAGGACGTCCACCAGCACAGGAAGACAGCGACTGGAATGTGGATCTGCCGAGCGACAATCCCGAAGATGGCATGGGTAATATTGTGCTTGTGGATGGCGTGACGACGTTCAATATCTTCAGGAAGATGTGCGAATTTGCCATGATCAGCAGTCAGGTCTTCCAGCGACTTTACTCTGTGAAAGCGTCGAAACAGACTGATGGTGAGCTGCTTGGTGCAGTCAACGACTTGGACGCCCAACTTGAACGATGGAAGGAAAGCATTCCGATTGAGTACCGTCCCGAGCACGATATCAAGTCACAGGATGCAGCTGTAGTGGTGAACATTGCGATCCTGCATTTCGCCTATTTCAACTGCGTCTCGACGATCCATCGACGATCTATCATGCAAGGCATCTGGTCAAGCCGTTTAGCTCAGTACGCTGTGGAAGGTCGAAACGCGCAAGCTCTCAATCACCGAGTATTCCAGTCTGCTGCACTTTCGGTGGCAGCTGCACGTCTGTCCATATCCTTATTGAAGTACATCCCGCAAGGCGATGTCTCGCTGGTATGGCTGATCATTTACTACCCTGTATCTGCTCTTGTGACTGTTTTCGGTCACATCTTGATGAACCCTCAAGACCCGCGAGCTCGATCAGATCTTGATTTGGTGAATCTTGTTGTCATCTTTCTACAACAGATGACTGCAGAAGGTGAGTTCGTACAGACTGTTCTGTGTACATAAACTAACATCACTTCCAGACTCTACAGGCAGCACCCGCAAAATGTACGAAATCTGTCGCGCTTTTGAGGGAATAGCACGAAACGCAATTGAAAAAGCCGAGCGAGAAATGAACACCCGCCAGAAGCGAAAGCATGAACGTGATCAGAGGAAGTTTGGTAGTGTTGATTTGAGTGCAAAGTCGTCAGGCACCACCAGCACACCCACCATGCAGAGCAAGCCCACCTCAAGATCATCACAAACCCAATCAACAACCAGCCAAACCGCCTCGCCCATCACCAAAGAAACATTCGATCACCCTCCGGGCAACGCATACACCGGTCCTATCCCATCCCAAGTATTCCAACAACCGAATCCGTTTCTCCCTCCACAACAATATCAGGCACAACAGGCCGCGCGTCAGCAACAACAGCAACAAGTCCAACTGCAGCAAATCCTCCAACAACAGCAGCAACAGCAACCTCTCTTCCCACCCTCTCTAGGGGTAAACAATCCCGCATTCCCAGGGCCGATGCACCCCCATACCCTCCTCCCACATGGCGGAAACAACTTCGCCGGCTTGCAGAACGCGTGGCCGAGTTCGAATTACGACTTTCTTTCCGGGCTGGATCATATGGGTGGCGGCGGCGACGGCATGGGCGCGACCAACGATTTGCTGGGAGGGCAATTTGGGTTCACCGGGACGACGGGCGGAAGTGGCGGAGGAGACGGAAGTGGGATTACAGGGACTGTAGGAAGCAGTGGTGCAGGAGGCGACGCGCGATTTGACGATGCGAATAGCTTTGTGCCGCAGGATTTGTGGAGTATGCCCATGACGTTTGAGTGGGATTGGGGCGATGTTAATGTCGGTGGGATGTGAGTGGATGGGGCGGAGGACAGGGGAGGGGAAGGGCAGGCGAGGTGAGTGTAGGAGTATGATCGCTGAAGGCACACGGCGAAGAGCATATCGGCATCGGTATTGTCTGGCTTAATCCAGCTCCACATACATGAAATTAATAACGTTTCATAACTGCTCCGGAAGACATTTCGGTCTCTTGTCTGCTACGAACTCTTTCTTCTGATACCTCGACTGGTAGGCGAAGCTTACCCGCGTTCCTATATGCTCATCGGCCCTCAAAACTGCACCTCTATCTGTTTCCCGTCCCCCCGCCAGCACCAGCTAATACGGCAGACTCATCGTGAAATCCTCCTCATTCTCGCGGCCCGTCAGCGAATTGAGCGTCTCCTCACTAGCACCATACTCGCACCGGTGCGTCATCACCGGTGCCCCTTGCCACCACTGCTCACTTACCCTGACGATGTCCCCTGCTACGTCCTCACATCCCCCAGTACTCATCGAGCCCCAGAACTATACCTCCTTCTGACCACCCGCTGGTACCGTTCGACACGGCAGACTTATCGTGAATTTCTCCTGGTTCCCTCTTGGGTGGGTGGGAGTGGCCGTGGCTGGGGCTGTGGTCGGGGACGAGGCGGGTGCCATGCGTGCGAGGGTGCGATGGGGCCAGTGTTATGCACCAGGGCATACCAGGGAACGGATACTATGCGCAGGAGCTCGCGACGCTGTGCCCACCGTTGTAACGCTCGAAGTGAGTACATGGCGCACGGCCTAGGTGGCCAGAAGCGCGATCTGGGGCATTAATCAGAACTGAGCCGCCTTGTATGCTGCACGTATGCGGACGGGCGGGCTCGCAAGGTAGATGTTTACGCCTGAGGATGGGGTGAGGGTACATAGGTAGAGACGTTCAAAGTCGCCATGGATCGCACGGTCCACGTTGAGTGTAGGCTTTCTTGCCATGACTGCGTCTGTGGGAGGTGCAGAGGCGGAATGGCGGAAATAGGCGAAGGAGGTGGTGGCGTGCTGCATATGCCGAGATGAAGACCTGGCGTAGCAGTAGCGGCATGACGGGCAGGCGGCCGGGGAGGAGGACGGCGAAGGGACGTCCCAATCTCCCTCTCCATCCTGCGCACGACCAAGCATCAACCCGCCAGTGCATCAACCTTTGCCTCCAATGCCGCCAACTTTGCCTCCAACGACCCGACCTGCGCCCTTAACTTCGCACAACCCCCACACTCCCCTTCCTGCGACGCAGCTTCCACTTCCGCCCTACTCATCCCAGCATACCTCTGACAGAACGCTTCGACGAGATCTTCCCACTTTGGCTTCTTCTCGCTGCCGAAGCTGCTCTCGTCGAACCATGTCGCGGCCGAGTCGACGAGACCTCGGCGGAACACGTAACGCACTCCAGCGGCGTTTTCGGGATCCGCAGGGTCGATGTCCATGCGTGTGAATGTGTTTGAAAGAGTGAGAAGGAAGATTTGAATGGTTGAAGGGGGAGTGGGGGATGGTGAGCCACTGAATGTGGACATGATGGAGGGAGGAGGAGTGGTGGTGGTAGTAGATCGGTAATGAGGTATTCAAGACGGATGTGATGGGAAATAATGGGATGAAGTTGTTGTTGGAGCATGGATCGATTTGGTGCGTGCTGCCTCACTACCCCGCCAAGCCAAGGATGTCGTTTCAACTTCTTCAGTCCTCGGTGAGTCCCGTGGACCGTGGACAATCTCATCAACCTCACTTCAAACAAACACTTTTCTGATAAACAATAAATACCTCATTCTCAAGGACATCATCGATGCGAGGAGCCCATTCATGCCAACAGTTCTACACACTACTTAAGCCTACAACTATTACTCGACATTTACATCTACATCCATCCCTCCTTCCACACAAGTTCCAACAATCCAACCCTTTCACCACCTCCTCCGCCAACATGGCACCTCTCACCCTCTCCGATATGCCCACCCTCACCACCATCTACGCCAACGGCTCCCTCTGGCCGGCGCCCTCAGACTCACCACCTCACCACCCAGCCTCCGCCTCCCATAACTCGCGCATCGCCCTCATCCGGCACGACATTACACAATTACAAGTATCGGCAATAGTCAACGCAGCCAACAACTCCCTCCTCGGCGGTGGCGGCGTCGACGGGGCAATCCACTCCGCCGCCGGTCGGGGCCTTGTCGAAGAATGCGCCAAGCTCAATGGCTGCGACACTGGCGACGCAAAGATAACGAAGGGATATAAACTACCGGCGGAGTATGTCATTCACGCCGTGGGGCCTGTGTATGCGCGGGCAGTCAGGGTGGGCGGGAAGGAGGAAGCGGCGAGGCTGTTGAAGGGGTGTTACAGGAGGAGTTTGGAACTGGCAAGGGAGAAGGGGTGTGAGAGTGTGGCGTTTAGTGCGTTAAGTACGGGTGTTTATGGGTTTCCGAGCGGGCAGGCGGCGGAGGCTGTGTGTCAGGAGGTGAGGAAGTGGCTGGATGAGGAGGGTGGGGAGGAGAAGATGCCGAAGAGGATAGTCATTTGTAATTTCATGAGTAAGGATGAGGAGGCGTATGAGGAGGTATTGCCGCTGTACTTCCCGCGTGTGGAGGGGGAGAAAAAATAGGGCTATCATGCTCTGTACTGGCTGTTCGGGCATGATGAGTACACAGATACAGGTAGTGTGAATACATTGCAGTATGACCAGATTAAGTGATGGACCTAGACTTCTGACGGCATTTCTTCTAGGCGATCCAGGCTTGATTCACACGAAGACATACCTAGTATCGATCCGATACAGCATGACTGATGATGGGTGAGAGGCGCTGAGCTTCGCATACGTTCCACGGGTAAGAATGAAGAAGGTTAGAGAGACTGATACCAGGACGTTACGAGCTACGTTGACATCAGCAGCCTGGTTGGAACAAGATCCATCTGGACTGCCCGGCGGGACATCACATCGATTATCCTCTATTCAAGAGTCGTTGAGCTCTTGAGTAACTCATCATCAAGCGCAATTCCCACGTCCTGGCTAAGTTCAGTTTGGGAGTCCTCCCACAATCCTGCATACGACCACATCTGGAAACGATACAACACATTGCGATTTCGGACTCTCGCCCACTGCGGACGACTCCATCCTCTAGACTCACTGCCACTCATGAGCTCGAGAGTCATCGAGGGGGTGAATTCAGGATTGCGAGAGTGTCCACGCCGCCTTGAAGAGCTGATACAAAGTCAGGATGGTAGTGTTGAGAAGACTCGGCATTGCCGCGAAGTGGTCAATCACGCGGCGGCCTTTATTCATAGCTCCACCTGGACCGACAATACCATGGCCGCCACCGAGCTGATTGAGCTTGTCATCACCCTGTTTCAGGCCTGTTTTGTCGCAGCATCGAGCAAGAACATTCTAACGGTTAGAAGACCCCTCTGCCGACTGTCCTGCTAAGTGGGATTTTCACGTCATTGTCTTAAGATGAAAGGCTGCGGACTATTGTCTACCATAGCCCAGCGACTGATGCTGCTGGTGACATGATGAAACGCCGGACAAGGTACGATGCTTACCAGAGCAAAGGAACTCATATGAAGACCGCTTGTCATTGCATCGTCACATCAATCCTTATAGCAACAACCAGAGCGATCTGAACGAAGTCGCGTAGCGTAACTCCAGAACTATCTCTGCTAATGGCAAGACACTATGATTGCAGCGGCAGACTTCTTCGAGTAACTCCTGGTGTATCTATCAAGCTTCATCTGCGGCAAGTCAAGTGAGGACGAAGATTGTGCTCGCTAATGGACGGGGGCACCGCATCACTGGGTGTGTCCGATTTGCACAAGCTCAATGCACGGGATAAGCAAGAGAGTGTGTGGTTGTCAGTCATTACTTCACCGGCTGCGATGCATTTGCCTATGGCCTCCCCAACCCCCAATAGTCATCGCTCCAAGAGCAGCGAGCGCATCATTGTCGATTCATAGGCGATGCAAACGACGATGGCGTGAGGAAGCTAGTCATTGCCTGTATCTTGATTCCTCCGTCTCTACAAATACTCTACTCACAGACATAACACAACCGAACGTAGCTGCACGATGCGGGATACTGTAGCGCCGCCGTCCATCGAGTTGTTCAGCTCGTCTAAGCACTCCAGAAGCTGCTCCTGCCCTCGTCCACACTCCTGGGTGTCCTTGCCCCTGCCTACGATCCCCGGTACGGCGCTGCGAATCTTGAAGCGCCAATTCTTCGCATATAGGTCTCGGCAGCGAGCTCTCGCGTATACCGTCCGCCTCCTGCTGTGCTCCCGTGTATACTACCCGCCTCCTGGCATGCTCGCGTACATACTACCTGCCCCTTCGCGCGCTCCCGTGCATACTGACGGTCCAGTTACATGCTCCCGTGTATGCTCCCAGCCCCACCGCACGCCGGGTGGTGGTCGCGGAGTCGGCGGGCGCTATGCCTAGGAGCGTGCGGTGGCGCGTCCGCTTCAAGGCACAGACAGTGGTCGGTTCAGATAAGAGCTAGGCATGAACGACGGAGAGTGCCGACGGGTTGCACTAGTTCTTCAGTCCTTCCAAACATTGCACAAGCTGCTCCCAGCCTTTTGTGCCTTCCCAGCTATCTTTTCCCCTGCCCATGATTCCTCGGACAGCCATCCTTGCCTTGGACCGCCAGTCCTTCGCCACCGGCTCCCCGTTCTGACTTCCCTCCCGTGCCATCGGTCCGAGACTTTCATACGCATTCGCCAGATCCACCGTAGCTTCGACGACAGCTTCCCACCTCTCCTCCGTGCCCCCTTCCCACCCCGGCTTCCCAACAACACACCTCCAGCCCTTCTCTCCCGCCTCCAACGCTTGACCCGGAGCACCTCGCCAGATAGCCAACCGTCCCACCAACCCCCACAGTCTCTCCTCCTTCGTAACCAACCCCACAACCTCCCTATCGAAAAACTCCAACACCAGCCTACCCAGCCCCAGCGCCGGCTCCTGCGCCGTTACATGCGCGACAAGCATGCTCAGAATGGGCACGTCGATACAGGCTTCGCCGTCTGTGGGGCCGCGGAGGGCGATGATGCGGGATTGGGCGTGGATGATGTCGGGGTAGGAGGGTGGGGAGAGGGAGGCGGAGACGGTGAGGAGGTTGTCCCAGATGCGGGGGGAGTTGTGTTTTAGTGTTGCGGCGCGTTGGAGGGCGCGGAGGG
>Ga0058702_10000218_pt1 | contig 29034 bp, 28 predicted proteins | sample AgamicOrSfe_FD_83781 | JGI IMG/M metagenome (GOLD analysis project Ga0058702, IMG submission 83781) | Agave microbial communities from Guanajuato, Mexico - Or.Sf.e | ecosystem: Host-associated > Plants > Phyllosphere > Phylloplane/Leaf | place: Guanajuato, Mexico | collected 2012-05-30 | reverse complement strand
TATCCAGATGCCGCATCTCAATGAAGCTGGGCTCAAACGCCAATATGTAAGGTTGAAATACAGCGAAACTCTGAGGAGTGCCCTCCCAAGTGATCTTCCAATCCGTGAAGGATCGCCAACCGTGGCGATCAATGAAGAAAGAGAAATCGCTATAACAAAGAAGGAAATCGAGTCCGATGCGTTCGACATGGAGAGGTTTGAGGTTCTCCCCTCTTTGCGCCACGAAGTCAAATGAGGTGTCGGCTTGGTCCAGCAAAGGTTGTGTCTGGAGTGTGTCATATGTAACAATTTCAAATCCTCGTGCGCAGCCAACGCAGAGCGTGGACCGCAGAAAGTGAATTGAAAATGTCTCACTAGGTACATAGAATTCCTGCATAGTGTCAGCTTACGATGCGGGAACAGGAACATGCGCATTACCTTGTGGGGTTTAAGTACTTCCTGCCCTCCAGCCAACATCTTGGCAAGGCCGGACTTTTTCTTGTTGTTCGGCATCGAATCTGGCATGTATACCTTGATGTCGCTGGAGTTGTTGAGTGACGTTGGCTTGACACAGCAGACCAGATGTTGGCCCTCGAACACGCCGACTTTGAAGAGACTGGCATGTGATATCTTTCTTCCTCGTTTTGACGGTGCATTGTGGCCTTCCTCTGGATTTAAGGCGTCTATAGAGTAGGAGTACAATGTCTTGTCGCAAAGAACGAGTAGAATCGAATGCTGCTCTAGGACATCGAGTTGTGCAACGTTCTTGATATCTAGGACTCGCCTTGGCTTGATCGAGGCGTCCCTGACCTTGCGCTCGGTGATGTACACGCCGAAGTCAGTTCCAACAACGAGCTTTCGGCCACCGTCAATAGGCACGCAACAATTGATGCGTGTCCCACCGCTGTTGAAAAAGCCTTCATTTAGGATGGTCTTTGTGAAGATGTTGCTACGCTCGCGTAGAACGCTCTGTTGTGCATCAACATGCTCGTACCACTTTTGCCGCGAAATCAGAGATGTGCAGTACAAGGTTTGTTCGAATCCACCTTTACCCAAGTGCTTGAAGATGATAGGATAACCACCTGCTTTGTTGGTCTCTGTACGCGACACCATACTCGTCGTCGATCTAGTGCTGGCAATACTTGGCGCTGATTTCGTGCTCATCAAACTCGATGATGGTCGTTTTGCCAAACCCAGTCTTTGTGTGTAGTCGTCTGGAGACGACATAACCAACAGACCTAAAGGTATCGGCCTCTTGTAGACTTTGAGTGTCTCACGCTTATTGTTTATTTTCATCCGCGCGAATAGCAGTGCATGGTCGAAAAGATATGCCGTAACCTCTCCAGTCGCGTCAGTAGGTGTCTTGCGCATTGGGCCCTTGTGAATCAGCTGTCGAGTCTCTTCTGTGAGTTTGAGGTCAACATATTCGCCAGGCTGCCATATCAGCTGTTCATTGAGTTGCATGAGGTTGAACCTGTTCTCTGACTTTCCAGACTCAGTGTTGACCTGAGACAGAATCGCCTTGACTTTGGCTATCGCCTCAGGTATCGCAGTGTAGTCTGGATTGTCTTCTGCAGTATACTTCAAGATGTTCTCCAGGAGAAGAGGATACCTTGCAAGACGAGTTGTTGGTTTGGTAAGATAGCCATTTAGCTCGAGCTTACGCGACTCCTTCAGGCGTTCAGTCTCATCGGCGAACCTTGCAAACGCTGGGTTCAGACTCCGCTCACGCTCGTACCCATGCTTACCAAACATCTGATTGGCGCCATACCTTACAAACGGACCAAATTCTGGGATGAAGTTCAGGAAGAGGTCACCCACATTGCGCACCACAGGATTTTGTCGTTGACGCCTCGAGAGCTCGCCCGAAAATCGCTCGTTGACATTGAGGATTTCCAAGCAGTTGTGAAATACAGTCTGTATAAACTTTTCTCTTCGTGCTTCCGGAATTGGAGATTGTCTTGTATTGCCTGCCCATTGCAAAGGCGTGATCCAGTAGTCTTTCAGATATTTCAAATCTGTACAGAAGTCTCTTTCAGTATAGCAGAGCTCGGATATGACCTCTTGGCGTTTCTTTTCACGGTCATCCACACTGTTTGCCACTTCTTTCGATACGGTGTTGATCCACAGCTTCTGCTCGTTTGCGCGATCCTCATGCAGACTGATCCGGGATGCTTCCCGTTTAAGGCCTGGTTGTGGCCTCATGTTGAGACGCTTCATTTGCTCTGAACGATTCGGGCATGCAATAGAATAGCATAGTCGATCCTTGGTGCATGTTGGTGAATAGCACTCCGTCACTATCGTGAAAACTCCGTGCACGTCTGCTCGATCGTAGAACTGATATAATTCATCGTCGAAGTCACGAAGCCTGTTTGCGTAGGTAACTTCATGGAAGAGCTTCTGAGTGCTCGAGTCAAGCGCACGTCCTAGCAAGAGTGCCAGATTCCTGTCGCGACTATGCATAATATAACACAGCAAGTCGACGGCTTCAGTACCCGTGAATGCATTAGGGTAGACTAGGCCATTCTTTTCCTTCTCAGTCACCGCCATTTGCTCTTTGAAAGCCTCTGATACCTTGGATAGAAGAGCTGTGTTCACAGGTGGCGCTCTTCGGCGGGTAGTAGACTGGGAGGATGATCCATTAGTCTGGGATGCTACCGACGGCCTGTGGGTCATGGAGAGCGTTCGATCCGGATAGGCAGCTGAAGGGGTGATAGATGGAGCGATTGTAGAAGCCATGGACATGGTCCTGATTGATTGCGCATCATTACTGGCAGTCCTAGTCTTGCTTCCTGGAAGTGATGGTTGAGGAGAACTGTAATTCTGAGGGCCAGCGTACCTATCCGCTGGCGAATGTGTCTCTTCCTCATGCACAACAGGTTCTCGTTCACGGCTCGGTATCACTCTCCCATTCATGGTCTGTAGACGATCATGATCCCTGTTTAGCGAGGACATAGACATCGATCTTTCATCGATGCGCTCCGGAACAACACGACCTTGCGCCGTGGTATGAGCCGACCGATTCACGTAGGGCTGTTGACGAAATGCAGATGCCGAGGATACATTGTAGCTATTTGCAGGATTATAGACAGGACGCGCGGTGGACGCCATCGATTGTGCTCGGGAAGCATTTGAGCTCATCGCGGGAGGTGCTGGAATTGGAGGATAACCGGGATAAGCTCGTTGTTGACCATTGCCGGCATATTGCCCAGGTATGATGGACGGTTGTGCCTCCACACGTTGCGGAGGATACTGTCTGCGTTCAGGATGGACAGGCTGTGGTAGATACTGCGGTTGCGGTTGTTGCTGATGTTGTGGGCTTACACCGTTTGCCGATTGATACATGTCTGGCGCCTGGCTGAAATAGCCCTGTGGTGGTGGTGGTGGTGGTGGGCGACTTTGTGGTGCTCGTGATAAGGGCTCCGATGCTTGAGAAGACATGGAAGACATCGTCTGAGTTCTGCCATTTGGTGGAGGTGATTGAGAAGTCATGGTCCGACTCCGACCAGCTGGAGGTGCTGCGCCGAAGATTGAAGAAAATGCTGCATCTCGCTGATGAGGCAAAGCTTGCTGACCATAGTTTTGGGGCCTGCCAGAGTTGCGTCCTTGTTGCGATCCGTAATCCGCCATGGGTCATTAGTGCGCATAGATGGAGAGTGACGTGAGCTCGGGCATGAATAGCTAAAGAAAGACTGCTACAGCGAGCGAGAAGGGCTCAGCATGCAGCCGGTGAGTTCGATGCCGTGAGAGGAAGTCGATGTGTTGTAGCACAAGGTCTACAACGAAAAGCAAATGCGTCCAGCGCAGTCGTACTGTACAGAATAAGTATAAGTAAGGTGAGTTTGTGTTGCAGTGGAAGGGCTGGAGATCGGATGTGCACATGCATGATTGCAGATTAGGGTCTATCATCACTTCGACCTCGCCTTGACATCAACTCGCCACTACTTCCTCACAGACTCAATCCTGAACCGTTCATTCCTCGTCGTAGCTAGGACTTGGCCGACAAGCGCATTACCACACACTATCGCCAGGATGTCTGAAGCTGAGCTCACGCCAAAGTTTGCGCCCTTTCTGGGTATGGTGAGTTCTGGAGATTCTCCAACATAACAAGAGGGCATACATGCTGACTGTGCTGCAGGCAGGTATCGCATCTGCAGTGAGTCACCCTATGGCGTAATGTCAAGATATGACTGACTAACGTTTGCGCTTCAGATGATATTTGGATGTGAGCAAGAAGAAAACGGATACTCGAGCAAAGAGCCAGGCTAAAACATCCCAGGCATTGGAGCAGCTTATGGCACAGCGAAATCTGGCATTGGTATTGCGGGTGTAGGAACCTTCAGGCCAGACCTCATCATGAAGGTATGGGATCTGGATGGGCATGCAGGCCGCGTGATATTGCGGAACAGTATTGCGAAATGAGGAACAAAGACTAACGACAGACTCACAGTCTCTGATACCAGTCGTCATGTCTGGTATCATCGCCGTCTACGCTCTGGTCATAGCCGTCCTCATCGCAGGTGACATGGCACCTCCTCCTGGTCAAAACTATGCTTTATTTAATGGGTTCATGCATTTGGCATGTGGATTATCAGTTGGACTGTCCGGTGTCGCTGCTGGATATGCTATTGGTGTAGTGGGCGACATGGTATGGCGAAGACTCGAGTGTCACTGGCGAGCATGCTGCTAACGATGTCAGGGTGTACGGTCATACATGCAACAGTCTCGCATCTTCGTTGGCATGGTATTGATCCTCATTTTCGGCGAAGTTCTTGGTCTTTACGGGTATGTGACGTGCAGAGACGCTCGAGTAGATATCGCTGACCCTCGTAGACTTATCGTTGGTCTCATCTTGAACACTAGAGCCTCCGGTTGAGACATTGAACAGAAATGAACGTTGTAATATAAAGCCGGGTATACCTAATGCTTCGGAACTTGAAAGCTCTCCTGCGCAACCACTCTTCTCACTCTACCATCAGACTGTGCTAAGTGCAGTCTCGATGCTTACCAAGTGCCGACGCCGTCTGCATATGCACAGAAAACTTGTCGAGATATCCCATGGTGGTCATAAGGGACCTTCTGCAGGCTGACAAATGGGAACGAAACGTGCAGTATGCGGCGCACCGATTGTGTGAGAGGTACTGGTACTGGTGCTTGTGCATATTGAGTAGTATCAGCTCCGTTCAATTGTCTGCTGTCGTAACTTCGTACTAGATTACAAGTCTACAAGACCTGGTGGTGAGTGTCGCCCAGATTCTGCTCAGGTTCATGCTCTGTGTCACCGTACCTCTCCCTACTACTACTACATCTCCAGGCATAAGATACTATCTACGCCGTGCTAACGTATACTACGTGAGTGGAACAAGGTCTTCGAAGTATTCCTCGGCCTTTTGATATCAAACGCCGAGCCTCTCGATACAAGCCTTTTCTGGCTCTGCAGATCTTCATTCTACGTATTACTAAGATAGCTCAGTTGTTGTGCTGATTCCATGCTCCTACCAAGTCGTCTGCGCATGTTGTTTATCTCACGTTCGGGCAGTCCTTGAGTACTTCGTTCCGTATTGATCTCACCTCACCTCAGCGCTTGTCGGCCGTCCCGCTCTCGGAAATCGCGAACCCCGCGCTTCGACCCAACGTCATCGCCCGCGGCGAGTTGAGAGTCGAGCCACTGTTCAACGATAGACGCGGCGAAACTATATCGCAAGGCACACCTTAAAAGCTTGTCAAGCAATAGCGGCGCCTTGCGGGCCCATGATATACACTCGAACGACAATGCGCACATAGCTGCTCTTTTCCAACAACCACAACAGTCACAATGGCCACGGCCGCCAAGAACCTCTTCTCGAGCATCCACCACCACCACTCCAATCGCAGCTCGACCAGTTCGAGTCGCAAGCCAGAGAAGCGTGAAAGCGCCGACGACTACAAGAAGGGCAAAGAAGACGAGAAACACTTTATCGCATCATGGGAAGCTGGTAGCCAGAAGACTGTATTGAGTCCTGTAGAGGTCGCAAAGGACCCTTCACTGAAGCATGTCGGCTCCTCGACGAAGCACTTGCAGGTCAATGACTTCAAGTTCCTCAAGACTTTGGGAACGGGTACGCAAGAAGAGACCGAGTTCCGGAATGAATGTCGCTCATCTGTCTGTCAGGTACATTCGCGAGGGTGTCCTTGGTCAAGTTATCAAGCCCCCAAGATGGAGATGGGGAGACTGTGTTCGCATTGAAGGTCTTGCGAAAGTGTGATGGTGGAGTCTACCTTGCCCGCATTTGAGACCATTTCTGATCAGCCTGCCACAGTGATCAAGTTGAAGCAAGTTGAACATGTTTGTACCGTCATATGGCTGCTATCTTGGCATAGCTCACCCACATTATAGGTCAAGAGCGAACGGAGCATCTTGGCTCAAGTCGCCGGTCACCCCTTCATCACCACTATGGTTGCAAGCTTTCAAGATGATGAGCATCTATACATGATTGTATGCTACTCGAGTCCCGAGCCGTCAAAACAATCACTGACCAACAATGCGCTAGCTCGACTACTGTCCTGGCGGAGAGGTATTCTCCTACTTGCGCAGATCGCATAGATTTGACGAGCCTACATCTTCTACGCTGCCCAGATCTGCCTCATCTTCGAGTTTCTGCACGGTCGTCAAGGTGTAGCATACAGGGACTTGAAGCCTGAGAACATTCTTCTTGACGCAGAGGGCCATATCAAGCTGGTAGACTTTGGCTTTGCGAAGAAACTGAACAACCGTATGGCTTCGAATCTCGTGGTGTAGACGTGCGAAGCTTGCTGATACCACCTGCAGATCAGACTTATACCCTTTGTGGAACTCCAGTATGTGTTAAGCCACAACATCCCTTCGACCCTAGCTAAATATCTTAGGAATATCTCGCGCCGGAAACGATCAAGAATACCGGACATAGCTGCGCTGTTGACTGGTGGGCTTTCGGCATCCTCATATACGAGTTTCTTGTAGGCCAGCCACCATTCTGGGATCAGAATCCCATGAAGATCTACGAGCAGTATGTCCCTATCATCCAGTATATTGCGAGTGTTTCAACCGGACTGACTCTCATCTAGAATTGTCGAAGGGAAAATCAAATATCCTTCTGGAATGTCCGCCGATGCCAAAGACATCATTTCCAAGCTGTGTCAAGTCTCCGCGCCAAAGCGTCTAGGAAATCTTCGCAATGGTGCTGCTGATGTCAAAGCACATCCTTGGTTCAAAGATATCGACTGGACTAAGATGTACAATCGTCAACTGGAGGCGCCCATTCGGCCACACGTCTCTTCAGCCACCGACACCAGGAATTTCGAGGAGTACGACGACGAGCCACCTCGGCGACAAGTATACACAGCCGAGATGAAGAAGAAGTACGACGCAAGCTTTGACAGCTTCTGACAACGAACCGCTCGCCGCATTTCAAGGTCTTCATCACAAGATCATTTCAAGGACTGGTAGAAATAGGGACGGGCATTTTTTGAAACTTATTGATTGTGTTAAACATCAACTTCTTTGGCAGCGCAGTGAAGACGCTAATTATTTCGCTGCGATTGTATATTCGGCGATTGTCTCTTTGGCACCGATAACGCCAGATGAGGGACGAAATCCTAATGACAGCGTTATACCGGAAGTTATCTCGTTAGAGAGTCCAAGGCCGCACTGTGTACTGGAGGAATTAGGAAATAACCACAAGGCGCTCTAGGTGTCTGCGCGGACGGAAGTCTGTATTGTAACGCGCGCACTATCTTAGCCTCCTGTTTATGGAAGAGACCTGAGGGTCTCGTAATCATTGAAGCAAGCCTCCACAGACGCTCTTCGACATGATCGCACTGGGTGTCAGCTATGCTTTGCACAAGCTTCATCCGGAACGGGACATGGACTTAGGTCGTCTCGTTGACCATTCGTCAATCATGCTCCTGATCTCGCACATGAGGTACGCTTCTACCTCCTTGCTCAGACCTCAGTGCCGCATTCCTACTGTCCCTCTGCCACTTCTCCGCCTCTGCTGCCTCCCGCAACGTCCACGGAATGCGTTTATGCCGCTCGTGTCGTCCAAATGTATCCTGCTGTCTTTCCTTCTCTGCATCTCTTGCTCCACCCTTGCCGCTATGCATGTCGCTGTCCTCCTGATCCACCCCGTAGTCAAGCTGCGCATTTACAAGAGGGTTTCCATCGTCGTCGACAAAACCGGATTGCGGTGATGCATCCATGTCGTCTGTGTTGAATTCGTGGTCTGGGGAGTGCCGTGTCGACGCAGAATCGGATCGTTTTGAGGAGGAGGAAGAAGGAACGTGACGTGCTGCGGTGTCCATTGATGAAGTTATGGCAGCGAATGTGAACGCGAAGAAGAGGAAGACGGGGAGGGAGAAGCGGCCGACTTGTCGCCGGCGTGGGTGTGAGTGTTGCGATCGTGGGTGGTGTCCAGGTTTGGAGGAGGAAGAATTTACATCATCAGGACGGGTTTGTTGTGGATTATCATGTAGACGACGGTAGATGTGCAGGCGTCGTCGCAGGCATGTCAGGGCAATGCTATCTTTGGCTCTGGCAGCGCTTTTTGACGCTATGAAGACGGAAGAGTGCATGTTTTCGACACAATCTCGAGATACAGATCAGAAGTAGGAATCTCAGAGAGCGCTGGATGGTGTGTGCCCGGGCTTAGGCTCTGGCATTTATACTGGATCGAGGAAGTGGTCGATGTGATAGATGTTATAGATGACGATTCCTCGGAGGTGTTTCACCCTCGGAGTGAGCTGCGCAGCACACCTGATTGGCCGTCACCAGTGATCAGATCGACAGATCAACACGTTCCGTCCCCTTTCAGGATCTCGATACAAGCTGCTCGCTCGCTACAGAAAGAACACCGTTCTCCTTCCCGTCGCAAGCGCCAATCACCCCGGCTTCGCTGTCACTGCCTTACCAGTTTACTAGCTACTAGCTGCCTATCAACCGAGACCCTTCTCGCGGAAAATGCGATAGGGTGTTACAGACATCTGGCATGGGTGACTTGTTACGAAACTCACGAAACAAGCTTCTTCGTCGCCTCACAGCGCACGGCTCGGGTTCGATCGAGGAGCCTGTCAGGTCTGATAGCTCGACCCCTGCATCTACCGGTACGCCTGCTTCACCGCCTAGCAAGAAGCCTGTGACCGCGACCCCAGTTCATCGTATCCTTGAAAGACCGAATCTGGAACAGCCAAAGCCTCTACCCTCAACAACCAAGACTGCCTTCAATCCCTCATTGGCGCCAGCAGTCGTTGTACAGGAAGCAACGCCTCCGCCTGTGCCACGAGTACCAGGACCACCTCCGAAGTCTTCCTCCATTGTCAGAGCCAACTCCCCACGTCCTGGACCTGACCGCAAGGTCGCTTTCTCAGGTGGTCTCACTGGACATATACAGCCTGGCCCCAGTACAGCGAAGACTATATCACCTCCCACTAAGAAAGACAACAGCAGTATACATCTCGGTGCACAACCTCAGATGATGACAATGTCACGACGTAAGGTGTGGATCAAGAGGCCAGGCGCATCCCCAACGCTTGTCCAGATCAATCACGACGATGTCGTGGATGAAGTAAGAGATATGGTGCTACGGAAGTACGCGAACTCGCTTGGTCGAACGTTTGATGCTCCAGATGTCACCATCAAGATCGTCCCCCGAGAACGGACACAAAGAGAAAGCGAGAGAGTCCTGAATCCAGAAGAGTCAATCACCTTGATCCTGGATACATATTACCCGGGAGGACAGGGTGTAGACGAAGCACTTTTGGTTGATGTGTCTGCGAAACGAACCCCCAAACCATCACCAAGGATTGTGAACCACATGAGCAGCTATTTCGATGATGCACGTCCAGCTGAGAACGATGGCGACTATTTCTCGTCAATGCCAGTCGCGTCTCCGAATGCAAATGGACTTATACAGGCCGCAGGCAATCGACGGCCTTCCATACAGCACGCATTCCACCCACACTCTATGGCCATTTTGGAAACTGGCCTCTTACCTGCACTGCACTCACCAGGTATAAGGAAACATAGAGAGCGACCCAGGTATGACACATAGCACGCATCCTCAGCTCAGACTGTTGCATCGGCCACTAACACAAGCCACAATAGTGCGCATCATGCTGGAGATCGGAGTCGCGGGCAACAACGATCCATGGTCGAATCTGTACATGCCCCAACACCACCTCCTCTACCGACTCCTCCCGTTCCCGACTTGCCAAAGGGATCGTCTGTAAAAGCCTCTACACCGCCGTTAGATCGTATGAGCTCGCCACGACCGCACAACAAGACCAGAATGCGAGACCGCAAGACCTCGAATGCCAATGAACGACCTGCAATAGATGGCCGGAAAACATCTGACAAGCAACCAAGCTACAGCTTTTTGGGCGGTATTGTGCCGCCCATCAACGTACTCATTGTGGAGGACAATCCCATCAACTTGCGCTTGCTTGAGATGTTTGCAAAAAGACTGAAGGTCAGGTGGTCAACGGCCATGGACGGGAGGGAGGCCGTGAACAAGTGGCGAAAAGGTGGCTTCCACTTGGTGCTGATGGATATTCAGCTGCCCATTATGAGTGGTCTGGAAGCGACAAAGGAGATACGTCGATTAGAGAGAGTGAACGGCATTGGTGTCTTTGCGAGGAGTGAAGGCGAGGAACGTGTAGGACTGCCGAAGATGAACAATGGTGTCGATGCAGCCAATGAGGATGCGATACAAGGTACTACTAATGGCGAGTCCGCAAATGGACCGCAAGAAGATGACAAACTGGATGGCGTCTTCAAGAGCCCTGTCATCATCGTTGCGTTGACCGCCAGCAGCTTGCAGAGTGACAGACATGAGGCACTGGCTGCTGGCTGCAACGACTTCCAGACAAAGGTATGTTAAGATTGTGCTTACTGAGGACGATTTTGTGCTGACTGAAGTAGCCTGTATCATTTGTGTATCTGGAGAGCAAGGTGATGGAATGGGGCTGTATGCAAGCCCTGATTGACTTTGACGGATGGCGGAAGTGGAAGGACATGGCTGCTGCAGCGGAGAAACAGCAGGCTACGTTACAGGCGAATGAAGACCCAGCGACGCGAGCGAAGCGGGAAGCAAAGGAGGCCAAGAAAGCTGCAATGATGGCTAAAATGGCCCAGAGAGCTTAGGATGAATGAGATGGGGCTGTTTTAAGCTGCTCGCTACACTGGTCTTCAAAAGCCCCTGTACTCAGCCCAGACTTATGTTCGAGTACGGTGTCAAGACTCCGAGCTGGGAGAAGTTCAGGCTGAGCGCCGTAGAACTGAATGTGTCTCATGGGCGCGTGCACCATCAAATTATGATAATGACATCAAAGAGGATATATCACACCGCCAGGTGTCAGGCCTGAGGCCTGAGCTAATGCTCGGTGGCACTCTTTCTAGCTGATTTGACCCTATACTTGTAACTTATCTTACCCTTCAGCTTTGCTAGCTTTGCTTGATGTGAATGAACATTGCTATTACAGCGTCATCCGCACTCATCAGCTCTCGACCTATGATTAGATATCCTCTAAATATGTCGAGTCACTCGAGTGAAGTGACGAAAGGTGATGGACATTAGGTTGAGCTGCAGCATGCCGTTGATTGGACGATCGATACCACGGGTATTGTTAGTTCGAGTGCGGCTCGCCTTAGTGGGGATTCTCCAGCTTCTTAGCTCAGGACGGTACATGTAGCTTACTTGACCTTATCGCGACCACATCAACACCATCATACACCTTCTTTCCTCCACACAACACCACACTCGCTGTGAGATCGCCATCAATCACATCGCTCCAGAGGGTTTCCAATCACAGCCAGCTATAAACCATTGCGATCGCACTCCCGCTCGAGTCCCGAGGTTCACCGTGTCGAGTCCTTCCTCGTATCCACACTCATCTCCCGCGCGAGACACCTACCAATATCGCGCAAACATCCAGCGCACTCTCTGAAACTCTTGCGCAACAACAGACACACCGTCATGCGAAGTTGCGACTTCCTCTAAGCTACAGCACCGGGATCGACTCCGTCGAAGATCATACCTTACAGCGCACATCACTCCACAGACCATCGACCGGATCAGGAACCATCCACTTGCGCTTGGGTCAGCATCACTGGAGGCTCCTTGCATTCCTGCAAAGACTCTACGATTTGCAGAAGCTCATTGTAGCGCATATCAAGAACTTTTAACACAACTAGCTGAAGCTTGCATCGACATCTCCCCAGTGAAACCACACAATGGCCACTGTACAGAGCGCCAGCTTAGCAAGGAACCCTGGAACGATTGGCATGGGTTCTCCGACTAGTCTGTCACAGTATCAAGCATCCGCATCGTACATACCACTGAATTCCCTCAACACTAAAGGATTTGGACAGTCTGCTGCCAATGCTGCTCAGTCTTACAATCAATCACCTACCATGCAGCGCAACTCTGCAGAGAACAGTCCGCCTAAGTACAGTCCTAATGATGCTCGGTCAAGCATGCAGAATTCAGAACGATCTGCTGTACCAGTGACGCTCATTCTCCGACGTCTGCCAGCATCCATGAGTGAGGAATCACTGACAAGTATGCTGCTCTTTGCGGAAGGCTTTCTCGAAGCTAGATTCACGCAGGACGCATTGGAGGATCCTGGCTTCCAGAATGCTCTGGCTCTATTCCAGAATGTCGAGGGCGCCAATGAGGCTCGTCAGAAGCTACATGGACGACCGAACCCTACTAACGATGCCACAATGATAGTCGAAGTTCTTGGCAGTGGTGTCAACAACAGTACTAGGGATGCGCTTGACGGGCAAGTTTTGCACCAAGTACCCTCGACATCGTCCACGGGTTCGGCTCAGTCGAGTGGTAACAGATTGTACCGCTATAACAGCACTTTCCAGTCAATGGACAAGATCTCGCCGACGAGGACGACACATACAGATTATACTAGCCCGGACGCGAGCGCTCACCAGTCGTTCCAGTTCTCTCCTCAAGGCAATGGCACATTCTCCGATCGTGCCTGGGTCTCTGGAAAGTCCGTGATCAACGACGACAAGGCGGATGATGAGACTGGTGAACTGCTCAAAGATCCTGTCGCATACGCCAAGAATGGCCAACCAACTTCGCAGAGGCATGCAAACCACTCGGACATCCCCCTATCACGCTTCGCCAACCTCAAACTCGATACCATGGACGGTGCAGGGGCCGCTGCTGGCAGTGGATATGCACAGAGAGCACCCCGAGATATCCAAAGTCCTACGGAGTTCTCCGCAAATCCTATGAGCCCGACTGGCTACTCACAATTCAGCCCTCACCTTCAGCGTCCTCATTACCCAGCAGCAAACCCAGCTGATCAGAATCCGCCCTGCAACACGCTGTACGTCGGCAACTTGCCGCTCGATACGTCTGAGGACGAGCTTAAAGCTATCTTTTCCAAGCAGCTCGGATACAGGCGACTTTGCTTCCGCACTAAGCACAATGGTCCGATGTGCTTTGTCGAGTTCGAGGATGTCACTTTTGCGACGAAAGCACTCAACGAATTATACGGGCAGCCTTTACATAACAGCATCAAAGGTGGCATTCGATTGAGCTTTTCAAAAAATCCCCTTGGTGTTCGAACCGGCCAGGGCAACAATTACGGCATGCAATCACCCCTCACGTCTCCGATTGGCTCTTCGTTCGGGAACATCGGTGCACCACCCGGCTTCAATGCCGCGAATGGCATGCAGAATCTTGGTGCACCGCCTGGCTTGAGTCCACCATCTCTTGGAAGCCCCGGCGGGTATGCTGGTGGTAATGGCAATGGAGGATTTTTCGGTTCGCTCAGTCCAACCGGGCCGTCTGGGATCAGCTCCCAACCTTTTCGCAATCAAGGCCTGCAGGGAAATGGTCAGATGACGAACGGATATAGGCATGGTAGTAATGCTGGGTCTGGCATGCCTGACTTCTTGCTTGGACGATAATCAGACAGAACATGATCGGTTCTCGGTTCATCACCAGTTTACCAAGCGGACATGGTAGTATCGCCGTCCTGAACATGCTTAATCAGTACAGCTCTTCACACTTCGATTCTTCATACACAGCATTCTTTCTTGGCACTTATTTCTGGATTTGCAAAGCGTTACGACGAGTTATGAACAATTGGCGAATACCACTGATAGGCGCATCTTCTGCACGAAACCGTATAGACGTGGAGATATTCCAGGCTCTTGTCACCAGCAGGCGTTCTTCTTTTTCATGGCTCTTTGGATAAAACATGGGTAATTGGCGCCTACATTCTGGGGTTGTTTCGGGTTTGGCAGCGAGGTGAAATATGTATGGTGGTGGGATTTATAGTAAACATTTAGCATATAGGATTGGCTCGGTTTGGATGGGTATACAGGATCACGGGCTTCGTCTACAGCTTCTTATGAAAGTATCTATCTTTTTCTCATCGTCTTCTCAGTGATAATCCCGAATTAGCCTGTAGATGTGTTGGCTATAGTGGCGATGTCAAAAAGTTGCGATCTTCATTCCTCCAACTCTTCGGCCTGTCTGCTTTATACCTGAACTGTCAAATCTCTATCAACCTCAATCAAGCTCCCACCGCTATCATGCCACCACGACCGCAAGCTCTACAGCTCCCGCATCTTTCGCGACCGACACTTTCCACCAAAGCACAACCTACACACCTCGGACGATGCATAAATCGAGACTTTTCCTCTTCCACTACCTCCACAGCAAGAGCAGAGCGCACAGGTCCAGGCCGAATATTATCACAAGCGCGACGAAACATGTTCAGATGGCTCGACGGGCCGGGGAAACAGCTGAAATATGCACGACCGGGCACGACGAATTACCTTGGAGCATATGACAAGCAAGGACGATTCGTGCGAGGTTTACGAGCTGGCCGGTCTGACAATGAGGATGCAGAGAACGATGGAGAGGAAGAGGGGAATGGGAGGAAGGGCGCTGATCGAGAGGATAATGGCAAGAAAGTCAAGAGCAATCTGCCACCAGAAACACAAGAAGATCTACGGCCATTTCCTCTCAATCCTTTCTTCCGCAGCGAGCCGGTGCTGAGTGAAGAGCTGCGGCATGAAATATACAAGCGGGTGGTGGAGAGGGGTCAGTCGGTGCGCGAGGTCAGCATCGCGCTGCAGGTCGAGATGGCTCGTGTGGGTGCCGTTGTGCGGCTGATGACCATCGAGCAAGAATGGATCCGCAAGGTCAGTTCATCTTTGCTATATTCCGTCGACTCGAACCCCTTCCGTTTTCAATGATGAGACACAACAAAAATTCGATTAGTCTTCAAGACACCGACATGGTTACAAATTTGCTTTATTTTCCTGACACCAAACACACCAACTTCATCCATCACAACACATCCATGCAACCTTTCCCATCACTAACACGTCTCCAACCATAGGGCCACGAACTCGCCCGCCCCTACCAGGCCGCCGTCCTCTCCATGGTCCCCACAACCCCGTATAATCCCTCCTCCATGCGCATCCCTCGCCACGAATCTATCAACGACCTCCCCGTGCACCCGGCGACGCTTCCCCAAATCTTCCACCCAACTTCCGAATCTCGCCACTTTACGCGTGCCGACGCCGGGCAGGTCTTCTTCTCAGGCCTTCTCCCCGCCGATGACCGAATTCCGCATCCTGAAATGATCGCCGCGCTGAAAGATCGCGCCGCTGGCCTGAATGCACGAGAGGTGGCTGAAGCGCAAACGGCGCGGATTGCGGGTATGGAGTCGAAGAGGGCGCAGAGGGAGAAGGACAAGCTGAGGGAGGTGGAGAAGAGGACGAAGGTTGTGGAGGGACGGAGGTGGGATTTCAAGTTTGTGGATTGTAGTGTTGATGAGGCGGGGAAGAAGGGCAGGTCACTGACGGCGGCGGGGTGGAGGTACGGGTTCCCGCATGAGGATAGGAAGAAGGGGCAGATTAAGATCGTGACGGAGATTGATGATTGAGATGGTTCTTTCGCGGCGAGGGCTGGTAGCAGAGATTCTAGCAGATCAGTGTAGGCAGCCTTTGCGGTCGTGGAGGGTAGGGGACGCCGTCCACATTGGACATGTACAAACATCTCGATGTCGACCCTAGGACCCAGGGTACCTGTGATCGTTACTGGCACCGGTCGAATCTGTACGCTGCTGTATTATGTCAATGAGCTGCGTAGCACCACCACAAGGAGGTATTGGGAAAGGGAGCATTAATAGCGGAGAGACACTCTCTGTTCGTCGGAATGAATATGTACGAAAGACTGGCTATGTACTATTATCTCCGAGACCACTAAAAGGTGTAAGAGTAGTGGACCGCTAGTCGTGGTAACGCTGGCCGACGTCGATTAAGAACTTCTGTTTTTCCGAGCATAGCTATAAAGACACAATACACCATGTACATGTAGTGAGCTTGGCCGATTCGTCTCCTCACGTGCATTTTTACACGCTGTGGCTACCAACACTCATCTCGTCTTGTGGCTTGTATGCTTCCCCATACGTTCTACTACCTCGAACTCGACCAAATCTCCCGGCAGGAGCTATGTGCCCTGCTTCCAGAACCCGAACGCCGTCCCTGCTGCTGAAATGCTCAAAATCTCCCCTCCTCCCTCTTTTTAATCATCGTATCCTGCCGGGATCGACCGCGGACCTGTCGGGACTGTATGATCTCGTCAGCACTAGTCCAGGTACTAGGTCTCGTAGACTTCAACTCACTTGGATATGTCATTGGAATCTGGGCTCTGGGCACAACGCCGAAAGCACGCTTGACGGATGGTGCGCTGACAAGCATAACTGGGCCGATCGCGCCGATGACGATAGAGAAGAAGATGGCGGGCTTTTCGTGGGCAGCCCAGGTCATGTACTTGACGGGCGTCCGCCAGAAATGAGGAGAGACCATGGTAATGGTATAGGATTATTTGTTCGAGGTTGTAGAGTGCGGAGACGTTATCGTGGCTGGAGGTGGTGGCGCAACTACTGTTCGACCGGTGGAGCAGATAGTTCTAGATATGTCGAGCGAGGGTAGCTTCGTGCAAGTGTGCTGGTGCAGTGTGCTCAGGACGGGTGGTGTTCTGCGGGATGTCGTTCGTCAAGGTTGCTTGCTCGAAGTCGTGCACGTGTCATGCCATTGGAACATCTCCAACCCAAAACAGGACAATTGTCATGATACTTGAACCTTATCAGAGTCCAAGATGCGTTCGATATTTGCTTCTCTACTGGCACTATGCCTGGTCGGAGTTTGCAGTGCACTAAGTGCCACTGGAAACAGACTACTAGTGATCCTGGACGATGTGGCAGACAAGGACAAGTATTCACAGTTTTGGGATGATCTCCATGGTCAGCTATAGCTATAACAGCACGTATTGTACTGGCCTGCAGCTTGCTAAAGTGAAATACAGGACGAGGCTATGAAATCAACTATGATACACCAAAGTCTGATCCCGCGCTCTTCGTGCACGGCGACCTTGCATACGACCATCTGCTCCTCCTGCCAACAAGACTGAAGACTCTCGGTCCCGCCTTGACGCCCAATATCCTCCTCGACTTCGCAAAGCACAACGGAAACATCCTCCTCGCACTCTCCGCAGACACTCCAACACCCAGCTCCCTCGTCTCCCTCCTCCTCGAGCTCGACATTCACCTCTCCGCAGACCGCAACGCCCTCGTGGTCGACCACTTTAACCACGACACCGCGAATGCAGACGACAAACACGACGTGCTCCTAGTCGCACCTCCTAACGCTCTCCGTGCCGACGTCAAGAACTACTTCTCCGCCGAAGGTGTGCTAGCCATCCCTCGTGCAGTCGGCCAAGTCCTCGGCAACGCAAGTCCTCTGCTCGCGCCAATCCTGAAGGCACCCGCAACGGCATACAGCTACAACCCCAAGGAGGAAGCCGAGGCAGTCGAAGACCCTTTCGCGACGGGCCAACAGCTCGCCCTGATCTCGGCTATGCAATCGCGTAACTCTGCCCGCTTCACCGTCCTCGGGTCTGTGGAGATGCTGCAGGATGCCTGGTTTGGTGCCAATGTACGCCCATCTGGAAATGATGTCCAGAGCGAGGGTCCTACTGTCCCGACTGCAAACAGGGAGTTTGCCAAGAAGCTCACGGGCTGGACGTTTCAGGAGCTGGGTGTTTTGAAGGTGGGCAGGATCGTGCATCATTTGAACGGTGACGATGGCGATGCCACGCCGGCCAACAACACAGCCGTGGCTCTCACCACTACCGACGTCAACCCGAAGATGTATAGGATCAAGAATGACGTGGTATGTTGCCCTATTTCTCAGCAGATTGCAAGACAGCTCACTGATATACCACCACAGACGTACACGATCGAGCTCTCCGAGTACACCTGGGACCACCTGCACCCCTTCAGCCCACCCTCCACCGACTCCATCCAGCTCGAATTCACCATGCTGAACCCCTACCACCGCCTCTCCCTCTCCCCCTCCCGCGCCCTCTCCGTAGGCAACACAGCCAACAGCACCCTCTTCACGACAACCTTCCGCGTCCCTGACCAACACGGCATCTTCAACTTCCGCGTCAACTACAAGCGGCCCTTCATGACGTACGTGGACGAGAAGAACACGGTCACGATACGCCACTTTGCGCACGATGAGTGGCCGAGGAGTTGGGCGATCAGTGGGGCGTGGGTGTGGATCGTGGGCGTTTGGGGGACAGTGGCGGGGTGGGCGGCGTTTGTGGCGGTGTGGTTGTATAGTGCGCCGGTGGAGGAGAAGAGGAAGGGGAAGAAAATGCAATAGGCGAAAGTCGTTAAAAGTTGTGTATATCAATCTATGGAAAGAAGACAGCATGTAGAAGCTAGAAGCTGGAATGTGCTTTCCTGTCTGACAAGTGCCCTTCCTAAACGCCTGTTGAGACATCCCAATCATGAAGTCTGATCCCAAGTCCTGTTCATAGTCATGTCTCCATAATTTCATTCATGCTTCCAGGTCCAGGTGGCCTCGTGAAGACCTCCGTAAGCATCTCAAGTCACACCTGCCGCTGAGCATCATACCTCTGTGATGGTAGGTTTGATGGTGTGACTGGGCATCACTGTTCGCCACGAAACTGACTATGTTCAAGCCTCGTCAGTGCCGTCCTCGTCCTCCTCGTCAACATCCCCATCGTTAGACTCTTCACCAGCCTCCTCCCCGCTCTGCTCCCAAGGCAGACCTGTGCCAACATCATCACCATCCGTACCTTTCTTGGAGAGTGCCGTCCTATCCTTGGTCCTCTTCTTAGGCCTCTCCTCCACCTCTAACTCATCGTCTGACTCTAGTGGAGTATCAGCCCTCCTTTTACGCCTGGTACCCTGTTCAACCCCGGAGGCGCGCTCCACGACCTTCCATGGCATCTCGCTCTTCTCGACTTTGGCACACGTCAAGTGCGCAATCGCAAAGCTCTTGGTGTCCAGACTGGAGTTGTTAACGACGAGTACTTCTACATATGGCTTAACACCCTCCTTCATCAGGCCCATCTGTTCGTCGAATGACCTGCGCCCTTTGCTGCTCAGAGGGAAGAATTGGGCAAAATCCTCAACGGCTTGGCTTGCAAGGTAAGCTTCGCCACCGGTAGCGACGGCATTGTAGAATGTAAAGCCTTCATCGGCGGCGTAGCGAGCAGCATCGGTGCAGATGTGCTGGCCAACCCAGTGACGGTACAGGTTCATCGCCATCCACGCCACGACCTGTGCAGCGTATGCGTCAGTGCGCGTGCTGCCTTTGTACAGGACTGTGGCGCCGCCGGGACCGACGTTAGGCTCTGTGGGTCTTTGGAGATGCGAGGGGTAGTGGCCTAGGATGAGGCGTTCGGCTGTCATTTTGTCGGCGTTCAGGGCCTGCCACTTTTTCTCGCAGAGAGCGCGGACTTCGTCGTCGAGGTGGGGTGAGCTTTTGATTTTGGTCCATTGGCCGACCATGTGGATGATCGCTTCACGCATGATGACTTCCGAGTGTAGGCGCATTGCGAGACTGGCCCAGACTGGAGCGTTTGCACTAATGCTACGATAGAGGACTTGACCTTGCTTGATCAGGGCGTTGTCGATGTTGAGCGTGATGACTTTGAGTGAGCCGAGAGATTCGGCGACGTCAAGGAGTCCAATAATGTCGGCGACAAGCTTGTGGATGTTGCCTTCGTCGAGATTGGCAGGAAAGTGGTAATAAGACCGGAATATGTTGTCATAATGTTTGAGAAGGGGTGAGGGGAGACGGCCATTGTCGGTGGCGATGTCGCTCATCATACCACGGGCGCGTCCGCGATCATCGAGAAGCTGTAGAAAATGCTATTTAGCCATGATCCTAAACCAGTGAGGTGAACATGACTGACTCTCAATACCAAACTGCCGGTGCCTGCTTGGTCATCGTGTGGCAGTTGCAGCTCGACGCGATAGGTAATCTTGACTCCTTCTTTCCTGGTCTTCGAACTGAGCTTTGCGGCGCGGTCCTCGGAGAGTAGTCTTCGGAAGAAGGTTGAATGTAGGCGTAAGGTGCGTGCGTGGAGGTGATAGGTTTGATCGTGGGCCAGGACGACTAGTACATCGCCGTCAAGGAAGTGAGGGAATCCACCACCAGCTTGATCTGCTGAGGAGACTGGAGAAGTCATGGCGGACACCGTGGAGAGCGGATGTGAGTGACGCGATGCTGGATTGAATGCTTGAGGCTTGATACGCAGCTTCGATCCTTGATGTAACGGAAAGTACGAAATGATGCGAAAATTTCAAAGCGATGGCGCGCATGAGGTATATGAAGATGGATTAACCTCCAACGGAGAAGAGTTGTAGGAGGAGGAAGAAGAATTGTGAGAAAGCAAGATGAAAGTTATGTTGTTGTCAGATCACGAGGCACGCCGTAGCAACAGAAGAATAAGCATAACGTGATCACGTGCCTCAGGTGACTCAATTGAGCAAGTGCGCTCTTTCCGTTTTCATTTCACCAACTTTATGAAATTGATGCATCGCGCCTACCAGTTTTGACGTGACAAAATCGACACTGCAGTGTACGCTGTGGGTATCCTCTGTGAGCTCTGTAAGCCTCTGGAGCTCTGTAAGCCAACTCATTAACGTGATGAGACATGCGTGCAATCGCTCGTTTCGTGTTCTCAAGGTTCCAAAGCTCAGACGTGGCGTTTCAGTTTGAAACGCATCTGAAGTCTAGCGTCACACGTGCCATCAAATACGTCATGACTTTTCGTGTTGTATCAGCCAATGTGCACATCTCAATCCATATATTGCATCTCGCAAGCACGACATCTTTGATCCTCTTAGCATTCAGTATATACCTCGCGACAATGTCAGCATTCTACAACAAGCCGCTCTTCGCCCTTTTCGGCTCTCTCAGCGCCATCGCAGCCTCCACATACTACACGTCTCAGAAACTAGACTTCAACTACGAAGAGTCAGAAGCGCGGGCCGATGAGCTGGAAGGCACGTTGCGTGGGCATATAGGGCTCATTGAAGAGGCGCTGGATAGACTGGAGGGCAAGAAGAACTCGAATCAGATGTATGCACACAAGAGGCTTCCATTCAGCTGGGAACGAGCTGACGCCGATCTAGGCACGCGCTATATACGGAACGAACACGGAATGAGAAGAAGGACGACAAGAAGAAATGAACTGAAAGGATACCCAAAATAGAAGCGATGGTATAGAATCAAGATATCTACAAGCTCGCCGACGTGGCCTTTCTCACACGGAAACCCCTTCGTGGTGCGTGTATCCTAATGTCTCGCCCAGCCGCTGTGCGCTTCTCTATCACCACTTCCTCCGACGTCAGCCTGATCAGCTTGCCCTTGTCCTTATGGTTCATGCCCGTGTCCGCGGGGAAGACTTCGACCTCCTCATCTGCATGGAGCTTGATCGGGTCCTGCTCATTCACTTGCATACTGCCCTCCTCTGCCCAGCCAGCCGTCCCCCATGCCTTCTCGATCTCTGGTCCCTTGATGTTCACTACCTTCGGCACCGTTGCTTTCGCTTCTTTGACGGCTTTCTCAAATCGTGCCACCCAGGCGAACACCTTCGGGAATTCATCTTTTGTTGCAATCTCATCCACAGCACCCTTCATTCCAAACAACCAGCTGAAGAGCCACACGCCTTCAATGTCGGCAAGCGTCGGCCCTTGCTCCACCGGAGTATCGGCTATCCAAGCACGCTCGTCACTAAGAAGTGTATGCTCAACAAGCATGAAAGCATCCTTGAAAGCCACAAGGGCCTCGGGCCGTCCTTGTTTCATGGCGGATGTTGTCCAACGAGTGCCGGAGAAGTCCTCGCGATCCTTCTGGAAACGCTCGTCATTGAGAAGCGGCAGATCCAGCGGGATTAGCTTGGCCGCGGTCGCAAATCCACCGCTGCCATCGATCATGAAGCGCGAGAGAAGTGCTTGCACCGATATACCATACTTTGAGCTCGGAGTCAGCGGAGCGCGGATGGTAGTACCGTAAGCGCTCGTGGACGGGAACAGCGTCTCGAGCTTCTCCAGAATCAGACGGGTGTCAACGTACACATCCCGCCCGATCGAAAGGATGGGGATGCGCCGATACGCGATATTGAGCTTAGCTAGATCTGGGCGTGGTAGTAGTGCTGGTTGCAGCTAAGTACAATTAGTCCTGAGTTGTCAGCTGTCCCAGGCAAAGCTTACACATTGTTTGTAAGGAATGCCACGAAGTTCGAGATACCACACTATGCGTCGGGCATATGGGGAGAAAGGGTAATGGAATAGTACAATGTCCTCAGTAGTCGACATTGTGTTGATGATTGTTGCATCGAAGCTTCGAAAGAAGGTGTTCAATGTAGAGGAGAATAGATCGGCATGCGATCGCTGGACCTCGGCTGACTCCTTTACATTCGCATTCGCTTCACCATAATCATCGCGTTTCGAATTCAACCACTTTCGCAGCGTCGCCATTTGCCTGACCGCTCTGTCCCATGGCCAGCTGTCGTGCATGCTCTGCCTCGGCAGGGTTTGTCTCCATGAGGTCACCCTCTTCGGCATGAGGGATAGCGCTGGCATCGGCTCCTTCAAGCAAATCGCGGTCACCTTCACGAACACTCCGACGTTCAGCACTAGCAGGATCGTTTCCAAGATCGAGCTCGCCCTCGTCTTCGTCGTCGTCATAGGGTCTGGCACTAGTCTCGCCTTCGTCCATGCGTCTGCGTACTTCGGCCGCCACGCGCATGCCATCGGTGACGATGTTGTCCAGCATACCACGCAGACCGCTATTGCCAGGTGGCTCCACACCTGCTACTGGGCCAGCACTAGGTACGGGTACCGACATACTCGCTCGGGGGTTGGAGAAAGTTGTGAGATTGCCTGCCATCGAAGGGCGTGGTATGAGTCCAAGAGCATTTGACAGGTAGAATGAGTCGGGAAAGAGATTCTCGAAGAACTGCTCCAGTGTCTCATCTGCAAGGATGAGCATTCTAAACGTGGGCAGGGTGATGTGTAGAGGTTTTGACGGATCCAGTGCAGCATTGGCAGCAATAGAAGGTTTTCGTGCTACGGGAGATGTCGGAGTTGGTGGTGCTAGAATGCCTGGCGTGGACTCTGTTGGCGTTGTAAGAGTAGATTTAGAACCTTCGTCGAAAGACATCAAATCCTCTTCATCATCACCGATCTCGAACTTCTCCAGACTGGCGTTGGCGTGCTCTAATGTGATCGCATCTGCTCGACTGGCTTGACCAGGATCAGCGTATTCGAAGCAACGTCGGATGAAAGCCGAGATGCCGGTCAGGAACTTCACGTCTCCTCCATCCTCAGGGTCATCTTGTGCGGGACCGGACACAGAAGCTTCTGTGCCTCGCCGCCTACGTTGTATAGCAACAGGTGGTCCGAAGCCTCGCCTAGAGAGGAACAGAAGACCTTCGGACATCTTGAGAACACCTTCCTTGTCAACTTTTCCAGTCTGCTCATCATCGTACAAGGAGAAGAAGTATTCGATAGTCGACATGATGTTCTTATCACCCTTCACTGAGGCCAATCCGGACACCACGTTCTGCAGGCTGAGCTCTCCTCTCTGATCGACGTCCCATTTACCGAATAGTCTTTGCATGAAATCATGGTCGGCAGGCTCAACCCTGCCCGTACCCCAATCTGATGGCCTGCGTCCATCAATAGCACCGTTCTGGGTCAAAGGATTGTGAGGTGACCCGGCAGGATCTGCTACTGCCCAGCGAGCAATGCCTGCAAGGAACTCTCGGAAAGCATCGTAGTTCATCTGAGTCGGGCTAGGACCAAGCCCGACCCTGCCCATCTCGATAGTCGTATTGCCAAGACTGCCTGCAACGAGTTCAAGAGCTCGTAAGTGGCCAGCCTTTGCTCGTCGATCATTCTCGCGCTGGGCGAGCTCAGCGCGCCGCTGGCGGTCATACAGTATCTGATAGAACCGGTCATAGAGAAATCCAAGCTCTTCTGGTGCCAGTTTCTTGCTATCAGGGCCGAGATTACGGAGCGAGGTACGCTTTGCGAAGTTTTCGATGTTCTCGAGAACGCCATCCTTGTACTTTGCGCGTTGCTCGTCAATAGTCTGCTGTGTGATCCCAGAGAACTCCTGTAAAGCAACGACTAGCAGTTCCTGGAACCTGGTGATAGCACGGAGTTTCTCATTCTCCGATCTTGGATGTGCTGACTCGTCGAGCCTTGAGAAGTATGTCTTGAGTATTGATATGAAACTACCGTCATCGGCAGCATCGAGGAGCTCCTCGCCATTAAGTCGTAGAATGGCCAAGCCGATCTGAAACAGGACTCGAGGTCCCTCGACGAAGAACAGATCGAGCACCCGGAAGGCGAACACAAGGGGCATGGAGTTGATATACAAAGACAAGAACCAGGGTAGAGATACTACGGATAGCTGCACGTCTGACTTGGACAAGTGCTCCCAAAGCACTGGCATCGTCTTTTCGACGAGGGACTCGAACACCTTCTGGTCCAGTAAAGTGCCGTACATCGTCGTGGAGTAGTACCCTGGCAGAAGTCGATCGCACAGGACGGAAAGGAGATAGAAGGCTTGTTCTTCGGACATGTAACTTGAATATGGTCAGTGTGTGGCGGAGGTGAAAGTTCATTGGAGAACTTACATGAGTAGCGCAGCAACGACAATGTTCATCGCCTGACAATAGCCTACCGACTCATTCGTCCAACTATATGCTGTGAGAACTCTTCGCAACCTTTCAATGCCTTCTTGGCTCTGGAAGCCTGGATATTCTGGCAGACTCCGATTCAAATCTTTCTCAATCTCATCGATAGCCATAGATTCTTGCCCTTCATATTTCTTCAACGTATTCTGAAATTGGTTCGGATCCTGTAGTCGTAGATATATAGCGCCAGATGTGAGCTCCCACATCTCTCCTCTTAATCTGTTTGGCAGCCCGACACGAATGAGCTTGTGGAAGTTGGGCTGGCGGACGAGTGTTAGATTTCGGCCATTCTCCATCAGGTATTCCCGCCATAATCTCATCTTGCTCTTGTCTCGCAATTTCCGTGCATCGCCAGGATACTTGAAGATCATGCCCAGACCAGCATCCGGTGGCTGTCGCGCGGGTTGCCCATCCGCTTCTGTATCTTTCGCCGTCTTGCCCTCCTCGCTCGCTAAGAAGAATTCCGAGTAGCACGCTGCCGAGACCACTCTGAGATTCGGCAGGAATTTCGTCCCCAAGCGCAATCCCTTCTTCAATCCATCGCAGAATCTTTCGCAAGCTTGCCGACTACCAACGAGCTCTATTGTAAACTTCCTAGGCGGAACCTTGGCTTCAGAACTGTTCGGCGCTGCCGCAGCACCACTCCATGTGGTTAGGGATAGTGCAAACTCATGACTTTGACTCTGTAGTCTCTCGACTCTTCTTATAGCAGACAGCGGCACGGTGAAGCCATTTCCTGCAGGTCCTGTTCCATGTGTCTGGCCAGTGAACGCGCTTGCAGCACCGATGCTGGAACCAGGAGTAAAGCTTGATGTCTGTGTGGAAAAGCACAGGTACTGCTCGCTGATGTGTAGGCGACCTTCGTAGACACTTCCTGGTACCCATCGCAGAGCAGACTTTTCACTCGCGGAAGCGCCCGGTCGTGTTCGTGTGCCAACTAGTCGGAAGAGGACGAGCTGCGCGCTGATCTCGTCTGTTGGGGATTGCGAATCTGGAAGTCGAAACTGGCGGCGGAAGAGGATTGCTTTCGAGCTTTGTCGGTCGGCATCGGAGAGTGGGTTATTAGCATGCTCGAGCAATAGTTGCGCCTTCTGCACTAGTGACTGGAACATGGTAGTGAGCGGGAGAAAGACGAATCCAAAACAATTGCAGCACTGATGCTAGTGGACAACTTAGTAGCCTCCCATTTGCTAGTGGTGACAATTGGTTCCTATAACAAATACGACACAAAGGAATGGAGAGTTCGAGCAAAGCATTTGACCTCGAGGCTGCGGAAGCTTGAGGAGCACGGTACGTAACCAGCGAGGTGTTTCAAGTCTTGGCACTTTCCCCGCATATATTCGTTCGCAGCAGGATAACCCCTGAGACTCTCTCTCATGAATTAGAATCAGAGCACCAAGCCCTCTCTCTCGAAAGCCTTTCGCATGCATTAATCCTGCCTGCCTATTCCCTCTATGAGACCTCCCGTCACATGCTGCCAGCTTCACCCGTCCTCCTTGCCAATGTGATTCCAGCGACTCAAATGTTCAGGAATGAGCTCCCCGTATGAAGCGTCTTCTGCTTTCGTACTACAAAGAAGGCAATGATTCCACCGATCATGGACAGAAACCACAACAGCACGTTCGTCAGATCAATCCAAGTGGCATACTGCATCCGCTTCGTATTCGTGCCCTGATACCTCTCCTTCTCACTGAGACTCCGATGCAGGTATATCTTGCTGAATATGCCGAAGAGTGCGAGCCATAGCATACTACCAATGAATCGCGTTAGCATATACGGATAATGTGTTCGCGGCTGGGACACTCGGGGACCTACAAGAGCAGCATATCCCAAGCAAAGAACCGATGTGCTCTGATACCAGGTATCATGTATATCAGACACGTCAACGCGAGAGACCAGCAACCACTTCCGCATAGAGCCACTGTGGTGGGATTGGCAGATGTGCTTGACGATTAGTGTCCAGATGAATACCGTATAGACCTGCTACTGCCAGGCCAAGCAAAAACTGTGCCGTCCGAACAAAAACACGAAGGATGAAGGCGACGAATTGTAGGTCGAAATGACGATTGACGAAACCCATAGAGATCTAGCTGTTTATTGATTCTGGTAGCAGTAGAGATGTCGTGTGGTGATTGTTCCAAAACGATATGGCGTGCAAGTAGTGGGTATTGATGTGGCTAAACGTTCGGTTGTTGAAGTGTGAATTTACATAAACAACGTGAAATCTAAAGAAGAAGACTGCCAAGCCCTGCCACGCGACAGGCAAACGACTGCATCAATCGCGTGCCGGCAGGTGCGACCCTCGAGGACGTATGAGCCTGTTGATAAAACACGTAGACAATTTCCATTGCAGTACGGGTGAGGAAATCTTGACTTGCATTATCGTATTCGGCCTTGATCAGGGTTTGCAGCAGCGTCGTCAAGCCTGAGATGTTTGCATATCCATCCTGTGCTTTGGCTTTGAGCTGGCCTTGGTGGATGGATAGCGGCTGCGATTAACGCTGCACCGATAGCCGTCGAAATTAGCAGGCAGGATACTCCGATTCAGGAACTCGTGGCGTAGGACGGCGCAATCGTGCGCATATCTACAATGGCTTGTGCGTGGTCAGTCCGTGTAGTGTAGCATCACTTCTAGTGAAGCTTCACTCCTGCGGCAGCAGACTGTTAGACGCGCGCCGTGAGATTAGTAAGCGCCGAGGGGCGTTTTCTCGCTCGGAAAAATCACAGCATTGTGGGAGCAGTTGCTGGATGTCGAGCTGCCGAAAGTACTGTGGTACTTGGAGCGGACTGGAGGATAACATCAAGGTCCGAGCCTTTCATCTACTCTTCCTCCTCGTCCTCGTCTTCCCCGAATTCAGGCTCTCGTCCTTCGATCAGGTCTTGCAAGACAACCTCCAGAGCCTCAGGATCCAATCCTTGCGCTTGGAGCATGCTTTTGATAGATGCGATTTGTTCTGGCGACAACATCCCTGCCAGTGCTTGGATATTGCCTGGATCGATGGGCTGACTAGAGATGGCACTATCCTGTGATGAAAGACCGTTTTGCTTCGGCGCTTCAGGAATCTTGCCCACACCAATCTCGGTCTTCTCTTGCTTGGATTGCTCGGGGCTATGTGTCGTGGCAACGACCGAGACGTGACTCGCTTGTTGTAGGATCGGTACATCTGTAGCTTCACGCTCTGAGCTGCTTAGCCAAACTATGACGGGTACATCAGACTCTTGCACAGGCTTTGTTTGTATGACCTTCTGTCGTTTGCTTTGGCGAGATATGTCCTCCCCCTTGGCCTTTCTCTTCTTGCTTGTATTCTTCAGCGGGGCTTCAGCGACAGTTGACTTCCTGGTCCGTCTCTTGCCCTGAGCTTCGTCGTAGTAACCCCCCTCCGAAAGATACTCCAGGTCAATCCAGTACTCATAGGCATCGTGGTCTTGGTAGGGGCCTTCGAATGGGGGTGCGTCCGGTACTTGGGATTCCGCTAGCTCGTCCTACAGCTGGTCAATTTCCAATTCCGTTGGCATCTGTCCAGGAAGCCTACCCACAGCTACTTCAAAGGCGTCGTCCATATACAGCCACTCCTCATCGCTGTCGAAGCCATCGTCTGAGTCCCCATAGTCAGACATGCTATAATCGTTGTATCACGCTCCAAACAGTGCATACTACTGCCTCGTAGATCTGCCAGCAGAGATGCGCCTTTGGTAGTCTGCAAACAAGGCAGGCACATCTACAGCTGTATGTGGAAGTTGGAACTCAAGTTGTTTCAAAGTTGTTGTCAGTTCCAATGTCACTGTTGATCACTAATCTACCCTGTTCCTGTTTCCGTACCACCAAGCACCACTACCTACCTTCCACTGCGCCGATCCGCTCTGGACACCGGTTCTTTCTCGTACCCCCGAGAGACAGAGTCAATCACGAGGGATAGCCGGTTGGTAATGACATTTCAGATCTCAAATACTGTACAAGAAG